>Ga0302322_100002220_pt1 | contig 16369 bp, 12 predicted proteins | sample Fen_T0_2_FD_203757 | JGI IMG/M metagenome (GOLD analysis project Ga0302322, IMG submission 203757) | Peat permafrost microbial communities from Stordalen Mire near Abisko, Sweden - Fen_T0_2 | ecosystem: Environmental > Terrestrial > Soil > Wetlands > Permafrost | place: Sweden: Abisko... | reverse complement strand
CATCAGTGATGATGAACTGAAAAAGAATATTTGTACGCGCAAGCCGTACGGACAGTGGGTGAAAGAAAACAAAGTGAAGTTGAGTGAACTCCCTGAGCCAGGGGGAAGTTTTCACAAATATGATCCTGTCACCTTTTTGAAGAGACAGATTTCGTTTGGTTACACATCTGAAGATTTGCGTGTGATTCTCGCACAGATGTGCGAGACAGGTAAAGAAGCCCTGGGCTCAATGGGCAACGATACGCCGCTTGCTGTACTATCAAAACAGGCGCAACATTTATCAAGCTACTTCAAACAACTTTTTGCACAGGTAACTAATCCACCGATTGATTCAATCCGGGAGCGCCTGGTGATGTCTTTGTCAACTCATGTTGGTGGCTCACTCAACCTGTTGGAAGAATCCCCCGAGCATTGCATCACGCTTGAATTGCCTACTCCAGTTCTCTCGAATAATGAAATGGAGAAGATCAGATACATCGATCACCGCCATTTACAAACGAAAACAATCTATACGTACTTCAAGGCAGATAGAGAACCGGGTTCATTGGAAAAAGGATTGAACCGTGTCTGTCAATATGTAACTGATGCGATTGAAGATGGATTTACGATCATCATTTTATCAGACAGAAGTTTTGATAGCGGTCACGCCCAGATACCATCGCTGCTGGCAGTGGCTGCGGTGCATCATGATTTAATCCGGAAAGGACTTCGTGGAAAAATTGGTTTATTAGTTGAGGCAGGAGACGTTTGGGAGACCCATCACTTCGCTACGTTGATTGGCTACGGTGCATCGGGTGTGAATCCCTATTTGGTCTATCAAACTATTCACGACATGAAGAAGAGAAATCTCTTCACTGAAAGTTTGACGGAAGAGAAGGCAATTTACAACTATAAAAAAGCTGTTGGTGGTGAATTGCTCAAGATCATGAGCAAGATGGGTATCAGCACGCTGCAATCGTATCATGGCGCTCAGATTTTTGAAGCACTCGGTATTAGTAATGAAGTAATTAATCAATATTTCTCGGGCACCGTATCACGTATAGGCGGATTGCGCCTGGATGACATCGCTAGCGAAGCACTCGCCAAGCATCAACTGGCATTTCCTACCACAGCGAACAGTTCTCCACGACTTGAAGTAGGTGGTGTTTATCAGTGGAAGCAACGCGGTGAATCGCATTTGTTCAATCCGCAGACCATTCATTTACTCCAGCATTCAACAAAGACAAGTGACTACTCACTTTTCAAAAAATATTCTTCGCTCATCAATGAGCAAAGTGAAAAAGCGATCACCTTGCGAAGTCTTTTAAAATTTAAGAAAGGCAAATCAATTCCTATTGAAGAAGTAGAACCAATCGAAAATATTTTCAAGCGTTTTGCTACAGGTGCCATGTCGTTCGGATCAATCTCGCATGAAGCGCATAGCACTTTAGCAATCGCGATGAACCGAATCGGAGGGAAAAGTAATTGTGGCGAAGGCGGTGAAGATGAAATTCGCTTTAAGAGAAAAGAAAATGGTGATTGGGAAAACTCAGCTATTAAGCAAGTTGCATCCGGACGATTTGGCGTAACGAGTTATTATCTCACTAACGCGAAAGAGCTTCAAATAAAAATGGCGCAAGGCGCAAAGCCTGGCGAAGGCGGTCAGCTGCCAGGTCATAAAGTAGATGAGTGGATAGGTCGTGTGCGTCATGCCACTCCTGGTGTTGGATTAATTTCGCCTCCACCCCATCACGATATTTATTCCATCGAAGATTTGGCGCAGCTTATTTTCGATCTGAAAAATGCCAATCGTGCTGCAAGAATCAGTGTGAAGTTGGTGTCAGAAGCTGGAGTAGGCACAATTGCGTCAGGTGTAGCCAAAGCGCATGCCGATGTGATTTTAATTGCTGGTCATGATGGAGGAACGGGGGCATCCCCTCTGAGTTCTATCCGTCATGCAGGATTACCCTGGGAACTTGGTCTTGCAGAAGCACATCAGACTTTGGTAAGAAATAAATTGCGCGGTCGTGTCGTACTGCAAACCGATGGACAAATTAGAACAGGTCGCGATTTAGCTGTCGCTGCTTTGCTGGGTGCGGAAGAATGGGGCGTGGCAACAGCCGCATTAGTTACAACAGGCTGTATCATGATGCGCAAGTGTCATTTGAATACTTGTCCTGTCGGAGTAGCAACTCAAAACAAAGAGTTGCGTGCACTGTTCACTGGCAAACCTGAGTACGTTGTGAATCTGTTCACGTTTTTGGCGAAGGAGCTTCGCGAGATCATGGCAGAATTAGGTTTCCGCACGGTGAATGAAATGGTTGGCCAGGCTGACCGACTAGAATTGAGTAATGACCAGGATCATTGGAAGGTCAACAACATTGATCTTTCACGTTTGCTCTTTAAAGAACCAATGAGTTTGGAAGTAGCTTTGTTCAAACAAGAAGAACAAGATCATGGAATTGAAAATGTTTTAGATAAGAAACTAATTCAGTTGGCTCAGCCCGCTTTGAAAAATGTTGAACCGGTAACAGGAGAATTTAAAATTACCAACCAAGATCGCAGCGTTGGTGCGATGCTCTCGAACGAGATTTCAAAAATTTTCCTTGGTCCGGGTTTGCCAAAAGATTCGGTACATATAAAATTCAATGGTACTGCCGGACAAAGTTTTGGAGCATTCACAACCGGTGGAGTGACTTTTGAATTGGAGGGCGATGCGAATGACTATTTTGGAAAAGGATTATCCGGAGGTAAACTGATTCTGTATCCAGAAAAGATCATAACGTTCAATCCTTCAAAGAATATTATTGTTGGCAACGTTGCATTCTTTGGTGCGACATCGGGTGAAGCTTACATCCGCGGTATGGCAGGGGAACGATTTGCTGTGCGTAATAGTGGAGTAAAAGTTATTGTGGAGGGTGTAGGTGATCACGGTTGTGAATACATGACGGGTGGAACGGTAGTAGTGTTAGGTGATACCGGAAGAAATTTTGCAGCCGGAATGAGTGGTGGTGTAGCCTACGTGTGGGATGTAAACAAAACTTTTGCGAAAAATTGCAACATGGAAATGGTTGCGTTTGATCCGATGGATGGAGAAGATGAAGAACTCCTTCGCACGATGATTAAAAATCATCAATCACTTACTGGAAGTGAATTGGCCGCCCATGTGCTTAGCTATTGGCCTAATTCTTTCAAACAATTTATCAAGGTGATGCCTGTAGATTACAAAGCTGTTTTGGAAAAGAGAAAAGCCGCACTGTTAGTAAGCTAAACTCTAAAATCGCTTCTTGATGGATTGAGATTTTTGCACTTCCCAAAAAATCCATTAGCTTTGCACTCATTCTTTAAGAATTTGTTTAGAGGGGACCGCAAGTCCCCTCTTTGTTTCTATGGATTTGAAAGAAAAAATCAAAGAATTGGCTGAAAAAAGCCTTGTAAACCCTGCTCATTTTTTGGTGGAAGTGGTGGTGAGCAAGCATAAGCCATGGAAATTTACAGTGATCGTAGATGGCGATCAGGGAATTATGATTGATGATTGCGCGGCTCTGAGTAGAGCATTAAATGAATATTTGGAAGCTGAAATTTCAGATCCTTATACACTGGAAGTATCAACGCCAGGGCTCGATCATCCGCTGAAATTGAAAAGACAATATCAAAAGAATATTGGCCGTGGAATGAAGGTGGTGAAAAAGGATAAAAGCGTTGTGAATGGTGAGTTGAAACAAAGTGAAGAAGAAAAAATAGTGATTGAAACCGAATCCGGGCAAGGAAAGAAAACAGAAATGAAAATTATTGAAATCCCTTTTACTGAAATTGAAAAAGCATTTGTAACCGTATCTTTTAAATAGACAGAACTATGGACGCATCAACTTTAATTGAATCGTTTGCCGACTTCGCGAAGCAGAAGAACATCGACCGGCCTACCATGATCCGGATTTTGGAAGACGTTTTTCGCAACATGATCCGCAAAAAATATGTGCAAGATGACAACTTTGACATCATCGTTAATGCCGATAAAGGAGATTTGGAAATCTGGCGTTTCCGCGAAATCGTAGACGATGAGTCTGAAGATATTTGGGACCACGATAAGATTAGCTTGACGGATGCGCAGAAGATTGAACCTGATTTTGAAGTAGGTGAAGAGGTTGCTGAAGAAATTCATCTGGAAGATTTCGGTCGCAGGGCTGTAACAACTGCAAGACAGGCCCTGATGCAGAAGGTAAAGGACTTAGAAAAAGATATCCTTTATCAAAAATATAAGGACATCGTTGGCGAGATCATAAGCGGAGAAGTCTATCAGGTATTAAGCCGCGAAGTTCTTTTGACTGATGCGGAGGGAAATGAAATTTCAATTCCACGAAGCGAGCAAATCCCGAAAGACCGCTATCGCAAAGGTGAAACGGTTCGATCCATTGTTCATAAAGTGGACATGGTGAATGGCAGCCCTAAAATTATTTTGTCACGCACTTCGGGGGTTTTTCTTGAGCGTTTATTCGAGCAGGAAGTACCGGAAGTGTATGATGGATTAATCACTATCAAGAAAGTAGTTCGTGAACCAGGCGAGCGCGCCAAAGTGGCTGTTGAATCCTATGACGATCGTATCGATCCGGTTGGAGCTTGCGTGGGTATGAAGGGATCACGCATCCATGCCATTGTTCGTGAATTGCAAAACGAGAATATCGATGTAATCAATTACACCGAGAATCTGGAATTATACATTCAGCGTGCATTGAGCCCGGCAAAAATTGTGAGCATTAAGATCGATAAAGACAGCGGTCGTGTAGCAGTGTTCCTAAAACCTGATCAAGTTTCATTGGCCATTGGTAAAGGTGGTTTAAACATCAAGTTGGCCAGCCGGTTAGTGGGTATGGAGATCGATGTGTTCCGTGAAACAGATGGCGCAGCACAAGAAGAAGACGTTGATCTGGAAGAATTCACAGATGAATTGGAAAGTTGGGTTGTTGATGAACTCAAACGCATCGGACTAGACACTGCGAAAAGTGTGTTGGCGCTTAACAAAGAAGAGTTAGTGCGCCGAACTGATCTCGAAGAAGAAACAGTTGAACAGATTTTAAATGTATTGAAAAAGGAATTTGAAGTAGGTTAAGACGAATAGAATTAAGGTTTTACAGAAGGATAAACTCGCAAATCGATAAAAATACCAGATATTTGAGCATGGCTGAAGACAAGGGCATAAGATTAGGACAAGCATCACGCAAACTCAATGTAGGCCATAATACCATTTTAGACTTTTTGGCTAAAAAGGGTATTAAGATTGAGAACAATCCAAACGCCAAACTGACGGCTGACCAGTTTGCTATGCTTGCAAAGGAGTATGCGTCATCAGCTTCTGAAAAACTGGAGGCTTCCGGCCTTACAATTGGAGGAAAGCATGGAGAAACCCCAGCTGTAAAAACAGAACCTGAAGTTCACCGTAAAAAAGTGGATGAAGAGGAAAGCATGCTTATCAAAAATCTGGGCTCTAAAGACATCATCAAGCATAAAGAAGAAGCAAAGCCTGACAAAGTTGAAATTGAAAAACCAAAACTGGAAGGGTTTAAAGTATTAGGAAAAGTTGATCTCGAAAAAAAGAAAGCCAAGGAGCCAGAAGTAGAAGTCAAGGCTGAAGTTAGTATACCTGAGGAGGTTAAAAAGACTGAGCCGGAAAAAGTGGTTGAGCCAGAACTTGAATTGATCAAAGCACGAGCGGGCAAACTTCAAGGATTGAAAGTAGTTGACAAAATTGATTTGCCTGTTGCGTCATCTGATCCAACGAAAAGCGCTGCAGCTCAACACCAAAAGAGACCTCGCAAGCGCATTCCTAATTTTAATGAAGGCAAAGGTCCGAGACCTTCTGGCGGCGGCAGTGGCGGTGCTAAATCGAAACCAGCACCACGTGTTCAGAAAGTTGAACCAACGGATAAAGAAATTCAAGATCAAATACGTGCAACACTCGCGAAGCTAAGTGGAGGGCAAAAGAAATTTACCGGAGCTAAATACCGGAAAGAAAAGAGGCAAGCTGTTTCTGATGCGGAAGAAGAACGCTTGCAACAAGAACAAGAGCAATCAAAGACATTAAAGGTAACTGAGTTTATTTCTGCCAATGACTTGGCTTCGCTGATGAATGTTTCAGTGAATGATGTCATCTCTACCTGTATGGGTTTGGGTATGTTCGTTTCGATCAACCAACGTCTGGATGCAGAAGCGATCACTGTGATTGCTGATGAGTTTGGTTTCGAAGTGCAGTTCACTACCTCCACGGAAGAAGAAACGGAGGCTGAAGAAGAACCAGAAATAGAAGAAAATTTAAAACCGCGCGCTCCGATTGTAACGATCATGGGTCACGTTGATCATGGAAAAACTTCCTTACTCGATTATATCCGCAAAGCAAAAGTAGTAGCCTCTGAAGCAGGCGGAATTACACAGCACATTGGTGCTTACGATGTTACCACACAGAGCGGTCAGAAGATTGCATTCCTTGATACACCAGGTCACGAAGCGTTCACCGCTATGCGTGCACGGGGTGCCAAGTTAACGGACATTGCGATTATCGTAGTAGCTGCTGATGATGATGTGATGCCACAAACGAAGGAAGCGATCAACCACGCTCAGGTGGCTGGTGTGCCTCTGGTTTTTGCAATCAATAAAATTGATAAGCCAGGCGCTAATCCTGAAAAAGTAAAGGAGTCACTTTCTAAAATAAATATTTTGGTGGAGGACTGGGGTGGTAAGTACCAAAGCCAGCCGATCTCAGCGAAAACAGGTCAAGGCATTGAGCAACTTCTTGAAAAAGTTTTGTTGGAAGCAGAGTTGCTCAACCTTAGAGCGAATCCAGATAAAACAGCAGTAGGCTCGATCATTGAAGCCGAGTTGGACAAAGGCCGCGGATATGTTACTACATTGATGGTGCAGTCAGGCACGTTGAAAGTTGGAGATATAATGGTGGCCGGTTCGAACTATGGTCGTGTGAAGGCGATGTTCGACGATACAGGCAAGCGTGTAAACGATGCTGGACCCTCAACACCAGTTCAGGTTTTAGGTTTGGATGGCGCACCACAAGCGGGTGAGAAATTCCAAGTAATGGAAACAGATCGCGAGGCACGTGAAGTGGCCAACAAACGAAGTCAGATTTTGCGTGAGCAAAGCATCCGTACGAAGAAACATATTACGTTGGATGAAATTGGCAGACGTCTTGCGATTGGATCATTCAAGCAATTGAATGTGATTGTGAAAGGTGACGTGGACGGTTCGATTGAAGCGCTCTCTGATTCATTATTAAAACTTTCAACAGAAAAAGTTGCGGTAAGTATTATTCATAAAGCAGTTGGTCAGATTTCAGAATCTGATGTATTGTTGGCGTCAGCTTCTGATGCGATAATCGTTGGCTTCCAGGTTCGTCCATCAGCTTCTGCACGGAGACTTGCCGATGCAGAGGAAATTGAAATTAGATTATACTCTATCATTTACGATGCCATCAACGAAGTGAAGGCCGCGATGGAAGGTATGCTCGAGAAGGAAATGGAAGAAATCATTGTTGGTAATGCCGAAGTACGTGATGTGTTCAAGATTTCTAAAGTAGGAACAGTTGCGGGTACAATGGTAACAGACGGATACATTAAACGTAATAATCCAATCCGACTTATCCGCGATGGTATTGTGGTGTATGCTGGTAAATTGAATTCACTGAAACGTTTCAAAGACGATGCGAGCGAAGTGAAATCAGGTTTTGATTGCGGTATGGGCATCGAAGGATTCAATAATATTGAAGTTGGCGATGTGATCGAAAGCTATGAAATGAAAGAAGTGAAGAGATCACTGTAAGAAATAATTCATCAAGAAAAAACAAAAAGCCGATCTAACTGGATCGGCTTTTATTTTGATTGGGGATTAAAGTTATTTCTTAACCACCAAAGTACTTGCAATCATATCGTGAAGTGCCTGTTTTTTATCAGTGAAACCGGCCATGATATATCCTATGCCGAGAATAATACCACTTATGATTTTGCAAAGGTTTCTTACGAGGGCTTTCGTAAAATCCAATTTTGCACCATTCGCGTCAGTTACGATTAGTCCTAACGCAATTTTCCCAACTGTTCCTTGATACTTAGAAGCTTCCATTAAAGAATAATAGAGGATCTGAAGGACAATTACTAAAAGGGCAACTGCACTGGCAGCGGCAACGGCAGTCATGACCATTGCAATCGCATCGCCCTCGGCCATATCTTGACCGCTTGCAATCTTGTTCGCAAAATTAAATCCGACGACCCCCAGCACTGGCACAACAATAAATGCTTGCGCGACATAGATAATGATATAATCAATGATCCAGGCCAAAAACCGCATCCAAAATCCAGCATAGTTTGTATTCATAATTATAGAGTTTAAGGTTAGTGTTTAGGTAGATTAAATGTAATGAAAACCTTTTACCCCCAAAAGGAGATTGTCCATAATTCATATTTTTATCTTTGACATCTTATGAATTCGCAACTTGAAAATCTTTACGATAAAATCGAAGAACAGAGAAAGTCATTGCTTCTTTCATTGAGTACCCTATCTCAAGGCAAGCTTAATGAGCGTCTACGCGGCAAGTGGTCCATCAATCAAATCATTGCCCACCTGATCACGGCCGAAAATCTTTCTATTCGATATCTTAATAAAAAAATATTGGGCATAAATGAGGCCAAGGATAGTGGCCTACTAGAAGAATTGAAAATGCTTTTACTCATTGTTTCTCAACGGCTGCCTTTAAAATTCAAGGCGCCTAAAGTGGTCGTTGATCACACTTCGAAAGAAACAGACTTAAATAAGTTGGTCGGTGAGTGGGATAAGACACGAGAAGAATTGAAAAATCTATTGGATCGCATGGAAGACCACCACCTCAAGCGGAAAATTTACAGGCATGTTGCAGTCGGTATGTTGAATATTCAGCATACCCTGATTTTCATGAAGGAACATGTTGGTCATCATCTCCCGCAAATAAAATACCTGTTGAACCGGAAATAACAATAAAGTCTAACTGAACAAACTGTTCAACTCCAAATCTACTTTGCCTACAATCGTAGAAAAATCTTCAACGTTCTTGACGAAGTCGAGGTTGTTCATTTCGATTGTTAATACTTTACCGTGTTTGTATTCACCGATCCATTTTTCATAATGTTCATTCAACGTTCGTAAATACTCTAGTTTGATGTTGAATTCGAAATCGCGATTGCGTCTTTGAATCTGCTCGACGAGTTTGGGAATATCCGCCTTTAAATAAATTAATAAATCCGGAGGATGAACGAAGTTGATCATCGAGTGAAAAATATCTAGATAACTTTGGTAATCACGATCGTTGATGTGGCCACTGGCATGAAGGTTCTTGGCAAAGATGTAAGCGTCTTCGTAGATCGTTCTATCCTGAATAATGGTCTTATCGCTTTCGCGGATTACGCGCACTTGATTAAAGCGACTGTTGAGAAAATAGATTTGAAGGTGAAACGCCCATCGAGCCATGTCTTCATAAAAATCGCGCAAATAAGGATTATGCTCAACCGATTCATACAACGGAGTCCAGCCATAATGTTTGGCGAGTTTTTCGGCCAAGGTTGTTTTGCCAGAACCTATGTTCCCTGAAACTGCGATATGTCTGATTGGTTTCAAAATAAAATCGTTTGCCTAAGTGGAGATAATTCTTCTTACCTTAAAATCAATTCTTGAGCCAGGCCGGAAGTTCAAACAACCTATCGTTGGTGTCCTTGTATTGTTCGAGTTGCAAAGAAGTAGGCACCGTATTTTTTACAAACCACTCTGTTTTGTAGAGCATTAACAATAAATATAAAATCGGAATGGCAGAGAATAAAAAAATCAATTTTGGAGAGTTTTTTGGATTGCGTTTGTTTAACACAAAAAAAATGAATGCTGAGATTAAAAAGATTACGATCGCTGCAGTGAGGTACAACGGATCAATACTCGACAAGTGCGTTTCAAAATATTTAACACCATCAATTCCCCCTTCGAGGGTAACGGCTGCATTTTTTTTGCCTTCAAAAATAATTTGACCAACTAAACCGTCATCTTTTTCCAACGCTTTGAAATTGATGGATAAAGAATTGGCCGCAGTATCACGTGTTAATTTAATTCCCGAAACAGGTCTGGCTACCTTCAATAATTTGAAATCAAGTATTTCCGCTTGGTCCCTGAGCACAATTTTTAATGGCTCATAAACATTCTCTCTTTTTATTGTCTCCGCACCTTGGTTAAAGAAATAAAAATACACGGAGGTTACATCCGCGCGGATGGTATCGCCATTTGATTTTAATAAAAGTAATGGAGCGTTGGCCGCATTGATTTTATCTAAAATGGTTGTGCGGGTAGGGTCAAGATAAAAAGTCGGCTTTCGCTCCTTATAGCCAATGTACAAGAAGTAGTAGCCAAACACGATCGTGATAGCTACGGAAATAATCGAACTGATAATGATATCCTTCGAGCGGTGCGAGGTCGTTCCTGTATTTGAATTTTTTGGAGGCATAGTTGTAAAAATACAGACATAAATTTATTTGATAAACTTATGTCTTCAATCCAATCGCCAATCTGGTATTTTATGTAGTTAAAGCGAGGCTACTATGGGTGCTTTTCAAACTTATAAACATCAGGCATCTCTTCATCGCTGCTCATGGATACATTCAGGTCCTTGATAATTCCATTCCGGATATCATAAACCCAGCCGTGTACGGCGGGTGCGCCTCGTTTTTGCCATGCATTTTGAATGATTGAAGTTTTTCCTAAGTCATAAACCTGCTCGATCACGTTCAATTCAATGAATCGGTCTTGGCGATCTTTTATGTCGCTGATGGTCTCAAGCTCGTCCTGGTGCATTCGGTAAACGTCTTTAATGTGCCTGATCCAGTTGTCAATAAGGCCAAACTGTTTGTTCGCCATAGCGGCCAGTACTCCGCCGCACCCATAGTGACCACACACTACAACGTGTTTCACTTCCAGTACATTAACGGCATAGTCGAGTACGCTAAGCATACTCATATCGGTATGCACTACCATGTTGGCGATATTGCGATGTACAAATACTTCCCCCGGATCAGTGCCTGTTATTTGATTGGCCGGCACGCGGCTATCAGAACAACCTATCCAAAGAAAATCGGGTGTTTGAGCAGAAGACAAACGTTTGAAGAAATCTTTGTCTTCATTGTTTCTTTGTTCAACCCATGCTTTGTTTTGAAGAAGTAATCGTTCGTAAGATTGGAGATCTTTCATAATTTTTAAGAATTATTAATTGGATAGTTAAACAAAAATTCTAATTGCAAGATGATCGATGAAGTTCTAACTTGGACAGTTTAAATTTAAAAAAAAAATAATGTCAGTTGAAATTCGGCCGATTGTAAAAGAAACAGATGTGGTTCTTATGGGCGCGGGTATTATGAGCGCCACGCTGGGTATGATCCTGAAAGAACTTAATCCCGATATTACGATTCAAGTTTTCGAGCGATTGGACCAAGCAGGCACCGAAAGCTCCGATGCTTGGAATAATGCGGGCACTGGTCACTCCGCCTTCTGCGAATTAAATTATACTCCAATACTGAAATCGGACGGCTCCATTGACATTTCGAAAGCAACTAAAATCGCCGAATCGTTTGAGATCTCTCGAGAGTTTTGGTCACATCTGGTTCGCAAAGAATACCTGCCTGATCCTTCCGCGTTCATTTCGTCAATTCCTCACATGAGTTTTGTTTGGGGAAATGATAACGTTGAATTCTTACGCAAGCGTTACAAGGCGATGCAACAAAGCCCCCTGTTTAAAGATATGGCTTGGACGGAAGACCGCGATCAGATCGCATCATGGGCTCCCATCGTTATGCATGATCGTGATAAAAATCAATCCGTTGCTGCAACTCGTATGGAAATTGGCACCGACGTGAACTTCGGTGCGCTGACCCGAGGAATGTTCAATCAACTACATAAGATGCCAGGAGTAACCATTCATTACAACATGGAGGCACTAGACCTTGATCCGGATGGCAAGGGTGGATGGAATGTATTTGTGAAAAGTTTATTGACAGGAGAAAAGAAAAAAGCTAATACAAAATTTGTTTTCATCGGTGCTGGAGGAGCAACACTTCATCTACTGAAAAGAGCGGAGATCAACGAGCGAAAAGGATATGGTGGATTTCCCGTGAGTGGTTTGTGGTTGAAATGTTTAAATGAAGACTTGATTAAACAACATCATGCAAAGGTTTACGGCAAAGCAACCGTGGGTTCTCCACCGATGTCAGTTCCACACATTGACACTCGAATCATCGATGGAAAAAAAGAGTTGCTCTTCGGTCCGTTTGCCGGATTCTCAACTAAGTTTTTAAAAAACGGTTCACTCATGGATTTGCCTAAATCCATTCGATTTGATAATGCCATCCCAATGATTTTTGCAGGGATGAAAAATATGCCTCTCACAAAATATTTGATCGAGCAGGTCCGTCAAACTCCTGAACAAAGATTGGCAGCGCTTGAAGAATATGTTCCTTTTACCAAACTAGAAGATTGGGAATTGAAAGAAGCGGGGCAGCGTGTGCAGGTGATTAAGAAAGACAAAAAGGAAGGTGGGGTTTTAGAATTTGGAACTGAGGTAGTTGTTTCTGAAGATGGTACGGTGGCCGCATTGTTGGGTGCATCTCCTGGAGCATCTACGGCCGCGGCTGTAATGTTGGGAATCCTTCCGAAGTGTTTTAAAAAAGAAAGTCAATCCGAAACATGGAAAAATAAATTAAAGGAAATGGTTCCATCTTTTGGGCAGTCGCTATCACAAAACGAGAAGTTGTTACAAGCCACACGCGAACAGACAGCTAAAACTTTAAGATTGAATACAAATAGGAAATGAGTTACCGTGTCGTTGAATATGAAGATAAGTACCAGCAGGCCGTGATTGATTTGATCTTGCCCATTCAACAAATTGAATTCAACGTGCTGGTCACCATTCAAGATCAGCCTGACTTACAGAACATTCCTTCATTTTATAAAAAAGGTAATGGCAATTTTTGGGTTGCCCTTGATGAAAATAAAGTTGTCGGTACAATTGGACAGATTGACTTTGGTAATGATCAAGTAGCTTTGCGCAAAATGTTTGTTCATCGCGATCATCGAGGAAAAGAAAAAGGAGTAGCCCAATTATTGTTGGATAAATTGAAAGACTGGTGTAACCAGAGGAAAGTGAAAAGCATTTTTCTTGGAACCATTGACACCATGCATGCGGCTCATCAGTTTTATAAGAAGAATGGTTTTACTGAATTGTTAAAAACTGAATTGCCCAAAACATTTCCATTAATGCGAGTCGACAATAAGTTTTTTAAATGCAATATTCTACGATGAACCGTTTTGCTTATTTGTTTTTTGCTTCTATTCTACTTGCATGCGAACCGGATGCGGAGGAGAAATGCGTAATTGCTCCTGGGGTGATTATTGAATTAGATTTTTCATCGCTAGAGGATTCCATTCCTGCCATTCGCACAAAGCAAGAGTTGGTCAATTTTTTTTCGCGGCATATAGCCTTACGCGATGTTTTTTTTGGGAGAAAAAATTATCCGAACGACTCAGTGTTCATCAATAAACTTTTTAAGCGTTTCGTTCACCCTTCTTTTGATACTCTGTTGATAGAAACAAAAAAAGTTTTTGGAGATGGTCAATCACTTAAAGATGAATTTCGCATAGCGTTTGCCAACATGAAGTATTATTACCCGGAGTTTGTTATTCCGAGAATTGAAACAGTGATCACAGGCATGGAAAGTGATTTGTTTGTGAGTGATACACTCGTGATCGTGGGCCTGGATTATTACCTCGGGAAAAAAGCGAAGTATAGCCCAAACATGTATGAATATATGCTTCACCGGTATGAAAAGAATTTCATTGTGCCCTCGGCTTTATTGCTTTATGGCATCGACAGCAAATACAATCATGTAAACTTAAGTGACCGAACCGTACTTGCTGAGATGATTGCTTATGGCAAAGCTTATTATTTTGCCAGGCACATGCTGCCTTGCTCACCGGATAGTGTGTTCATCGGCTATACATCAAAAGAAATTGAAGGAGCGAAAGTGAATCAAGATATGATTTGGAAAAGATTGGTAGATGATGAGGCGTTGTTCTCCACCAGTCAACAAATGAAACAACGTTTTATTACCGAACGACCCAAGACGTATGAGGTAGGCAACGAGTGCCCTGGTCGGATTGGCACCTGGGTGGGTTGGCAGATTGTGAATGAATACATGAAACAAAATCCTCAAACCGTGTTGCCAGAGCTGATGAAAATAACTGATGCACAAAAGATTTTTAAGGGATCAAAGTACAGTGTGAAATTGAATCAATAGTGGTACTGCTACAATTTGCCAGTAGCAGCAGATTCATTTGCTATGTGAAAATTATTCTTTACGTTCAATGAAATTTTAGAAATGAAGCCGATAATCTTCGCCAAGCTTTCTTTAATGATGCTACTCCAGTATTTTATCTGGGGTGCATGGTATGTCACTATGAGTACATATATGTCAGTTTTCCTCAATTCGAGCGGAGTTCAGATCGGAGCAGCCTACAGTGCACTCGCGATAGCTACGATGATCTCTCCTTTTTTTATTGGTACCGTGGCCGACCGTTATTTTGCTGCTCAAAGGATTATGGCAGTGCTTCATATTTTAGGTGGAGGTTTGCTTTTCATCGCAACGCTGATATCAGATAACACATTGTTTTATTGGATCATTGTTTTCTACTCTTTGCTTTATATGCCCACGATCGCGTTGAGCAACAACATCGCCTTTCAACAGATGACCGATCCTGGTAGACAGTTTCCGTGGATCCGAGTATTTGGAACACTTGGTTGGATCTTTGCTGGTTTAATGATCGGATATCTGGGTATTGAGAAGACTCCCGCAACGTTCTACATGGCAGCGATTGCTTCTGTCGGATTAGGAATCATTTCTTTTGTGTTGCCAAACACACCACCCAAAGGAAAAATTTCCGAAAGTGCTATTGGTTCGGAAGCGCTTGTGCTTTTCAAAAACAAATCGTACTCCATATTTTTTATCGCTGCAATTCTGGTTTGTATTCCACTTTCATTCTATTACGGATTCGCAAATCTATTTCTCAACGAGTTGGGGATGGAAAGTGCCGCGAGCAAAATGATTCTGGGACAAATTTCAGAAGCGGTGTTCATTCTTGCCATTCCTTTTTTGTTTAACAGCCTGGGTGTAAAGAAAATATTGATGATCGGAATTTTAGCATGGATACTCCGTTACATCTGCTTTGCGTTCGGAAACATGGAAGCCAATATCTGGATGCTATATGCCGGAATTATACTTCATGGTGTATGTTATGATTTCTTTTTTGTGACAGGGTACATGTACACCGAGAAAAAGGCCGGAGAGAAAATCAAGAATGCCGCACAAGGATTATTCACATTCGCCACTTACGGACTCGGAATGTTTATCGGAACCTGGTTCTCAGGATTCACGGCAGACCATTATGTGGTAGATGGAGAACATTTGTGGAAAAATATCTGGCTAGTTCCTGCTTACATTGCGACTGGCGTGTTAGTCTATTTTATTTTGTTCTTTAAAGAGAAAACAGTGTTGACCAAATAGTTTATGATCAAAGAATACATTCAATCTAACCAACAGCGCTTTCTTGACGAGCTTTTTGATTTGTTGCGCATTCCGTCAGTGAGTGCGGATAGTCACAACAAAGCTGATGTGCGCAAAGCGGCTGAGTTTATCGTTCAAAAAATAAAAGATGCTGGGGCGGATTCGGTGGAACTTTGCGAAACGAAAGGTCACCCCATTGTTTATGGGCAAAAAATAATTAATGCTTCAGCACCAACAGTATTGGTTTATGGTCACTATGATGTTCAGCCCTCTGATCCACTCAACCTTTGGACTTCACCTCCATTTGAACCCGTAATCAAAGACGGAAAAATATTCGCACGTGGCTCATGCGATGACAAAGGCCAGGTGTATATGCACATCAAAGCATTTGAAGCAATGATGAAACTCAACCAACTTTCATGTAATGTGAAATTCATGATTGAAGGTGAAGAGGAAGTAGGCTCCGACAATCTTGGCATTTTCGTAAAAGAAAATAAGGCCAAGCTTAAAGCGGATGTAATTTTGATTTCAGATACTTCAATGATTTCATTGGATCATCCTTCAATAACTGTTGGCCTGCGTGGGTTGAGCTATCTTGAAGTAGAAGTAACGGGACCTAATCGTGATTTGCACTCCGGTGTTTACGGTGGTGCCGTTGCCAATCCCATCAATGTGCTTAGTCAGATGATTGCTTCGTTGCATGATGAGAATGGTCGTGTTACTATTCCAGGATTCTATGATAAGGTCGTCGAGCTTTCCGAAGCGGATCGTAAAAAACT
>Ga0302322_100002219_pt1 | contig 16376 bp, 17 predicted proteins | sample Fen_T0_2_FD_203757 | JGI IMG/M metagenome (GOLD analysis project Ga0302322, IMG submission 203757) | Peat permafrost microbial communities from Stordalen Mire near Abisko, Sweden - Fen_T0_2 | ecosystem: Environmental > Terrestrial > Soil > Wetlands > Permafrost | place: Sweden: Abisko... | reverse complement strand
CGTTGGAGGTCCGGGACCGGCACTTCGCGTTCCCGGGCTGCCACGCCCACGTGCGGCGCTGCGAAGCCCACCACGTCCTGCCCTGGGAGGACGGCGGCCCGACCGACCTGCCGAACATGGCGATCCTGTGCGTCGCGCACCATCACGCCGTGCACGAAGGCGGTTGGACCATGCGCCTGCGCGACGGCTTCACCGGTCACGAGCAGGGTTGCTGGGCCTTCGAACCACCACCCCTACGACACCGACGACTCCGGCCCTGACCAGCAGGGCGCACCACCGACACGACCCGAACGCCCATGGCGACTCGGTCGAACACGCCTACGCGAGCGAGGAAGAACCGGCACGAGGGCGCGTCCTTCGGATGCACGACGGGTCGGGCTCTGCACGCGCGTCCAGGGTGAACCCGGTTACGCCTAGGGAGGTGACGACGTCGCCACGGTCCCGGTCGTCAGGAACACTGCCGGTCGTGGGCGGAGACATCGCTTCAGCCTGTGGACGTCAGAGCATCGAAGGCTAGGCGGACGACCTTGGTCGTCCTCATCGTGCTGGCGTTCGGGCTGTTTGTGGTGCGGAACGCCCCCGGGACGCGGTGCGTGCCTGCAGCTCTGACCAGCCGGGTCCCCCTGCCACCGGTCTCCGCAACGCCGAGCGACCTCGTGACCTCTCTCGTCGCGGCCATCAACGCGGGCGACGACGCCACCGCTCAAGCCCTCATGACGCCGGATGCCTGGACGCGCTATGCCGGGAACGGTCACCCCTGGTGATGCCATCCACGTTCGGGCAGGTCTGCAGCCTCGACGGGTTTGCTGTGACGGGGTCCGCGCCGCTAGATCCGGAGGTGGCCCACGAGAACCTTCCCGAGTTCGCGCAGGCCTCCGATGTCTCCGGCCGGGCGCACCTGACCCCGAAGACACTCTGGCCCTTCGGCACGATCACCCCGAACATGGAGCTCGACGGCTTCATGGGCGACGACCCCGATTACTACCGTCAGAACTACCCCGAGAAACGGAAGTCGTTCACCACCGACTTCCAACTCGTGCGCCAGAAGAACTCGGACCGTTGGCGAGTCATCTCCCTGAGCGACTCCGGCATCTGAAACCGAACTGACGACGGCGGGCTGTGCGGTTCGCGATCGGCCACCCGCAGGCAGCGAGCCGAAGTACCGTCCTGGCGGGGCTTCCGCAGCAAGATCCGGCAGGACGCCTGTCGGTGCGGCGGTGCTGCCCTCTCAGGTGGAGCAGCTGCGCCGATGTCCTCGTCAGCTCGTGACGGCAAACCAGCGACCCTCCGGGTCGCTGAACGGGAAGCTCCTCACGCCGCCGTGCTCGCCGATCTCCATCGCCGTCACGCCCCGCTCGAGCAGGTGTGCTCGCGCTTCTTCGAGGTCAGCGGCATGCAGCGCGATGGATGGGGTTGCGAGATCGAGGCCGTAGGGGTTGTCGGCCATCATGTCGAGCGGGACCAGTTCGAAGGCGAACGGCTGATCGGCAAAGCCGACCTGGACGACCGAGAAGTCGCCGAGTTCCTTGCGGTCCTTCTCCACCATCCCCACCTGCTCAACCCAGAATCGGCGGCAGGCCTCCGCGTCCGTGACATACAGAACGACGTAGCGGACGCGCAACATGTCGATCCCTTCGTTCACCCTCTGCGGGACCTACTACAACTGGGTCGTGAGCCAGGCGGACCAGGTCATGGTAGCGATGGGCCGCCAGTACGCCGCGTGATGGGACTCGTGCGACTCGCGTTGACGGGCATCAGGGCACGTCCCGAGCGTGACGTCCGGCGGGGATCAGCGGAAGACGCTGCGGCGCGAGACGAGCAGCTTGTAGAGGGTCTGCTGGATCGTCTCGCGCACCTGGTCGGTGATGTTGAAGACGAGCATCGGGTCGTCGGCCGCGCCGTCCGGGAAGTGGTCGGTCATGATCGGCTCGCCGAACTCGATGATCCACTTGCTCGGCAGCGGGACGAGCCCGAGCGGGCCGAGCAGCGGCCAGGTGGGCGTGACCGGGAAGTAGGGCAGCCCGAGCAGCCGGGCCATCGGCGCCAGGTTGGCCATGATCGGGTAGATCTCCTCGGCGCCGACGATCGCGCACGGGACGATCGGCGTGCGGGTCTTGAGCGCCGTCGCCACGAACCCGCCGCGCCCGAAGCGCTGCAGCTTGTACCGCTCGCTGTAGGGCTTGCCGATGCCCTTGAACCCCTCGGGCCAGACGCCGACCACCTCGCCGGAGCCCAGCAGCCGCTCGGCGTCGGGGTTGCACGCGAGGGTGTTGCCGCCCTTGCGCGCGATCTCGCCGAGGAACGGCGCCTGGAACACCAGGTTGGCGCCGAGCATGCGCAGGTTGCGGTGCGCGGGGTGGTGGTCGAGCAGCGCCACCTGGGTCATGAGCGCGTCGATCGCGATGGTGCCCGAGTGGTTGGCGACGACGAGCGCGCCGCCGTCGGACGGCACGTTCTCGATGCCGCGCGTCTCGACGCGGAACCAGCGCTCGTAGAGCGGGCGCAGCGGCTGAAGCAGCACCTTGTCGGTGAGCTCGGCGTCGAAGCCGAAGTCGTCGATCTCGTACTCGCCGGTGATGCGGCGGCGCAGGAAGTCCAGCCAGTCGGCCAGCCGCGCGTCGAGGCGCTCGGGGGCACCGTCGACGCCGTGCTCCTCATCCATCTCCTTCAGTGCTGCGGCGGCCGCGGCAGCCGCGGTCTCGAGCTCGGACGACACCGGACGGGTCGAGCGCTTGCGGGGTCGGGGGGCGCCCGCCTCGCGCGCGGCCCGCGACGCGTTGGTGCGGCCCTCGTCGTCGCCGGAGATCGGGATGACCGTCGCGTCAGGCATGTCCCGCCGCCTCCTCACGCAGCCGAGCGGACAACCGCGCCTCGGACGCGGTGGAGGTGCCGAGCGCGTGGGCGATGCCTCGCTCGATCGCCTCGGCCCGGTGCTTGGGCAGCTGGTGGTCGAGCCCGCGCTCGTGCACGAACTCCACGAACGCCTCGCGCGTCGTGTAGGTGGGCGTGAACCCGAACCGCTCGCGCAGCCGCGAGGTGTCGAGCGCGCGCCCGTAGGTGAGGAACTTGATCTGCTCGGGCGAGAAGTCGGCGAGGCCCGCGCGGCGGAACCACGACCCCACGAGCCCGACGGCGGGGGTCGGCACGGGGAGCACCGACTTGCCGGCCAGACGCAGCGCCTGCGAGAGCATGACGACGCCGTCGCCGGCGACGTTGTAGGTGCCCGGGTTGTCGCCGAGAGCGGCCAGCCGGATCACCTCGAGGCCGTCGTCCTCGTGGACGAACTGCAGCCGGGCGTCGTGGCCGAGCACGGTCGGCACCACCGGGAGCGAGAAGTAGCCGACCATCGGGGTGTCGACCTTGGGCCCGAGGAAGTTGGCGAAGCGGAACGTGGTGACGGTGACGTCGGGGCGCCGGCGCGCGAACCCGCGCACGTAGGTCTCGACCTCGACGGAGTCCTTCGCCCAGCCCGACCGCGGCTGGCTGCGCGGCTCGGTGTCCTCGGTGAACATCGCCGGGTCCTTGGGGCCGGCGCCGTAGACCGACGACGTCGACTTCACGATGAGCCGCGAGATGCTGTCGGACTTCTGGCACGCGGCGAGCAGCTGCATCGTGCCGATGACGTTGATCTCCTTCATCGTCACGCGGCCGCCCGCCTGCACGGGCGTCGACAGGACGCCCATGTGCACGACCGTGTCGACGTTGGCCGCGGCGATGACCTTGCCGATGACCGGGTTGCGGATGTCGGCGCGCACGAAGTCGGCGCCGCCGATGTCCTCGCGCGGGGGCACGATGTCGACCCCGACGACGCGCTCGATCTCGGGATCGCGCGACAGGACCGCCGCCATCCGGCTGCCGAGGTGCCGGGACACCCCGGTCACCATCACGACTCGCGACACGGGCACCTCCTCCGTCCGAACCCCATCCTGCCTCAGGCGGAATGCAGAAGGGAGGCGACCGGCCCGGTCGCCTCCCTTCGCACGGCTACTTCTTGTTACGACGCTGGACGCGCGTCTTCTTCAGCAGCTTGCGGTGCTTCTTCTTCGCCATGCGCTTGCGGCGCTTCTTGATGACCGAGCCCATGGGGTGACCTCGCCGGTTCGTGGGGACAGCGGATCCCGGTGAGGAACCGCGGGGACGCGTGCGCCTGGCGCACGTCTCGTGGGCCACCCTACCCCGCCTGCGGCGCTCCCCGGTCCGAGGGGACGCCGTGGGCAACGGCCCGGCGGCCGATGACCGTCAGGCGGTCTCGACGAACGAGTCGCGCAGGTAGTCGTGGACGGCCTGCTCGGGGATGCGGAAGGAGCGCCCGACCTGCACCGCCGGGAGGTCGCCGTTGTGCACCAACCGGTAGACCGTCATCTTCGACACCCGCATCACGGCCGCGACCTCAGCCACGGTCAGGAAACGGACCTCCGAGAGAGGCCGCTCGTTGCTCGCCATTCGTCCACGCGTCCTTAGGGACAGATCGTGGCGGGACCGGCTTCCCCACCGCACCCGCGACCACACGTCCGTCCTTGTCTCCGGGCAGCGTAGTGGCGAGCGGGGCTCGTGGGGAAGGTGTGGTCACAACGCCCTGTGACAGCGGTCACTCGACCGGCGCATCCGTGCCCGGAGAGCGACCGCCCGCTGACGGTCGGCGCTCGGCCTGCCGATCGCCGCCGACCCTCACGAGTTGCTCCACGCGTGACTCTCGGACGGCAACCCTCGTGGCGCCGCGCGTAGCGTCGAACGCGCCGGCGTCCCCCGGCCGGGGGACCGGCAGGAGGCTGCCCCATGACCCCTCACGCGACCGTCGACGCCCGTCCGGTCCCCAGCTACCCGATCGACGACGCCGTCACCACCGAGGCCCGCACGGTCGTGCCCGACCCGGCGCCCACCGAGAAGGTGCTGCCGTTCGAGGTCGCCCGCTACGACGAGCTGGGCTACGGGCGCTGGACGTACGGCCCCGGGCTCCCCCGCACCACGCGCACCGACCTGCTCGGTGCCGAAGGCGGTCGTTCGAGGTGCGGTCGGCTCGCGAGCTTCTTCACGATGACCGACGTGCACATCACCGACGAGGAGACGCCGGTGCAGGCCGTCGTCTTCGGCTTCCGCGGCGGAGCGTCGTCGGGGTACTCGCCGGTGATGCTGTACACGACGCAGGTGCTCGACGCCGCCGTGCAGACGATCAACGCGCTGCACCGCGACGAGCCCTTCGACTTCGGCATCTGCCTCGGCGACGCCGCCAACAACACGCAGTACAACGAGCTGCGCTGGTTCATCGACGTCCTCGACGGGCAGCCGATCGACCCGTCGTCGGGCGTGCACCCCGACGACGAGGACCGCCCCGACTACCAGCAGCCGTTCCAGGCGGCGGGTCTCGACCCCGAGATCCCCTGGTACCAGACGATGGGCAACCACGACCACTTCTGGATCGGCACACTGCCGGTGACCGACTACATCCGCTCGTTCTACGAGGGGACCGCGATCTTCGACATCGGCGACATCTTCCACGACCCGCGCGGGGTCGACAGCCGTGGCCTCTACGCGGGCGCGATCGACGGCCGCACACCGCTCGGCGACGTGATCGGCGCCGGTCGCGTGACCGACTTCGCGGAGCACCCGCAGGTGCCGCACGCCGACCCGCGGCGCCGCTCGCTGCGCTCGCACGAGTGGATGCACGAGTTCTTCACGACCACCTCGCAGCCGGTCGGGCACGGGTTCAGCGAGCAGAACGTCGCCGGCGACCAGGCCTGCTACTCGTTCCAGCCCAAGGCCGACGCGCCCTTCACCGTCATCGTGCTCGACGACACGCAGCGCGGCACCGAGGCCGACGTCGGCGGCTACGGCCACGGCTACCTCGACCAGCCCCGCCTGGACTGGCTGGTCGGCGAGCTCGACCGCACGCAGGCTGCCGGGCACGTCGTCGTCGTGTGCTGCCACGTCCCCATCGGCGTGGAGAAGCCCGGATCCTACGTCGGGTGGTCGTCCCTCGCTGCCCTGACCGAGGACGACCTCGTCGCGACGCTGCACCGTTACCCGCACCTGCTCGCGTGGGTCGCCGGCCACCGCCACGTCAACCACGTCACGCCGTTCCCCTCGCCCGACCCGCTGCACCCCGAGCTCGGGTTCTGGCAGATCGAGACGTCGTCGCTGCGCGACTACCCGCAGCAGGTGCGGCGGATCAGCCTCGAGGTGAACGACGACAGCACGGTGTCGCTCGTCGCGGTCGACATCGACCCTGCGGTCGCCGAGGGCACACCGGCCCACCGGTCGCGCGGCTACGCCGTCGCGGCCCAGCAGATCTTCGACAACCAGATCGGGCTGCTGCCCACGGGCTCGACCAACCTCGAGCTCGTGACGCCGGTGCCCGCGGAGACGGCGGAGCGGTTGCGCGGCTGCCTGTGAGGCGCGGCTAGAAGCCGAGGTACGGGTCGGCCGTGAGTCCGTGCCAGGGATACACCGCGTCGCGCGTGCGCAGGACGGCGGCGTCGATCGGGTCGGCGGGGTCGTAGCCGAGCTCCCAGAGCTTCACGCGCGGCGTGGCCCCGTCGGTCATGAGCGCCGGGGTCGGCACGCGCAGGCGGTCGGTGACGAACGAGCGCCACGACTCCGGGAGCGGCGTCTCGGGCGGCACCGGACGGCCGACCGCCTCGCCGATGAGGTGCGCCCAGGCGCGCGGCACGACCTCGATCCACGAGTAGCCACCGCCACCCATCGCGACCCAGCGCCCGTCGCAGTGCGCGTGCGCGAGCTCGTGCAGCGCGACATAGGTGAGCCGCTGCCCGTCGATGCTCAGGGCGAGGTGCGCCAGCGGGTCGTCGAGGTGGGTGTCGCAGCCCTGCTGGGTGACCAGGATCTGCGGCTTGAAGGCCGCCACGAGCTCGGGCACGACGCCGTGGAAGGCGCGCAGCCAGCCCTCGTCGCCGGTGCCGGGAGGCAGCGCCAGGTTGGCGGCGCCGCCCACCGCGTGCTGGCCGCCGATCTCCATCGGGAAGCCGGTGCCGGGGAACAGCGCACGCCCCGACTCGTGCACCGAGATGGTGAGCACGCGCGGGTCGTCCCAGAACGCCGCCTGGACGCCGTCGCCGTGATGGACGTCGACGTCGATGTAGCAGACGCGCTCGTAGCCCTGGTCGAGCAGCCACTGGATGCCGACCGCGAGGTCGTTGTAGACGCAGAAGCCCGACGCCGAACCTGGCATCGCGTGGTGCAGCCCGCCGGCGAGGTTCACCGCGTGCAGCGCGCGCCCCTCGTGTACGGCGCGCACGGCCGCGAGGGTCGCGCCGCACACCGCTCGCGAGGCCTCGTGCATCCCGTGGAACGTGGGCACGTCGTCGGTGCCGAGGCCGCGGTGCAGGTCGACGTCGTGAGGGTCCTCCGAAGCGCGGCGCACCGCCGCGACGTACTCGGCGTCGTGCACCGTGCGAAGGACGTCGTCGTCGACGTCCTCGGGCGGGGTGATCGTGATGCCCTCGAGCAGGCCGAGGTCGCGGGCCAGGTGCATGGCCAGCTGGACCCGGATCGGCGCGAGCGGGTGGCCCGCTCCGAAGTCGTAGGCCGCGAGGGCGTCGTCCCAGACGACCGTGGCCGTTCCGCTCACGGCCGGGTCACGACCCCGAGGCGAGCTCGCGGCTGCGGTCGCGGGCGGCCTCGAGCGCCGAGATGAACGCCGCGCGCACCTTGTGGTCGTCGAGCGTGCGCAGGGCCGCCACCGTGGTGCCGCCGGGCGAGGTGACGTTCTCGCGCAGCACGCTGGGGTGCTCGCCGGTCTCGCGCAGCATCGTCGCGGCGCCGTAGAACGTCTGCACGACGAGCTCGGTCGCGATCGCGCGCGGCATCCCGAGGAACACGCCCGCCTCGATCATCGCCTCGGCCACGTAGAAGACGTACGCAGGCCCGCTGCCGCTGATGGCGGTGACGGCGTCGAGGTGCTTCTCCTCGACGCGCACGACGCGACCCACCGCGCCCAGCAGCACCTCGGACTCCTCGAGGTGCGCCTCGTCGCAGTGGGCGCCCGGCGACACGGCGGCCATGCCCTGGTCGACGAGCGCCGGGGTGTTGGGCATGACGCGGACGACCGGCGTGCCCTCGGGCAGGCGCGACTCGAGGAACTCGGTGGTGATGCCGGCCGCGAGCGACACCACGAGGGTGCCGGGACGGACGTGCCGCGAGATCTCGTCGCAGAGGGCGCCCATGTCCTGCGGCTTGACGACGATGACGAGGGTGTCGGCTACCTGGGCCGCACCGACGTTGTCGACGACCTCGACGCCGTACTTCTCGCGCAGCTCGGCCGCGCGGTCGGCCCGCCGCTCGCTCACGACGAGCTCGGCCGACGGGCGACCGGCGTGGAGCAGGCCCGACAGGAGGGCCTCTCCCATCACGCCGGCGCCGAGGATGGCGACGAGGGTCATGCGGTCAGCCCTTCGAGACGAGTGCGCGTGCGAGCAGGGACAGGTTCGCAGGCTTCTCGGCCAGGCGTCGCACGAGATAGCCGTACCACTCGGTGCCGTACGGGACGTAGACGCGCATCCGGTCACCCTGGTCGGCGAGGCGCTGCTGCTCGTCGGGACGCACGCCGTAGAGCATCTGGAACTCGTAGCTGCCGGGCTCGCGCTCGTTGCGGATCGCCAGCGCGCCACCGATCTCGACGAGCCGCGGGTCGTGCGTCGCGAGCATCGGGTAGCCCTCGCCCTGCATGAGGATCTTCAGGCAGCGCACGTAGGCCTTGTCGATGTCGGCCTTGTCGACGAAGGCCACCGACTGCGGCTCGCTGTAGGCGCCCTTGCACAGGCGCACCCGCGAGCCCCCGACCGCGAGGTCGCGGCAGTCGGCCTCGCTGCGGTGCAGGTAGGCCTGGATCACGGCACCCGTGCTCGGGAACTCGGCGCGCAGCTCGCGCAGGGTCCCGAGCGTGGAGTCGGTGGTGGTGTGGTCCTCCATGTCGAGGGTCAGCGTCGTACCGAGCGCGTCCGCCTTCTCGGCGATGGCGTGCGCGTACTCCAGCCCGATCTTCTCGCCGTCGCCGGGCAGGGCCTGGCCCACGGCCGACAGCTTCACCGACACCTCGGCGCTGCCGGTGAGGCCGGCGTCGCCGAGCGCGTCGAGCAGCGCGAGGTAGGCGTCGCGCGTGCGCCCCGCCTGCTCGAGGTCGAGGGTGTCCTCGCCGAGGTGGTCGATGGTCACGAGACGTCCGGACTCCACGAGGCCCGACGTGGCGCGCACGGCGTCGTCGGTGGTCTCCCCGGCGACGAACCGGTCGACCATGGCGCGCGCCGGTGGGGCATCGGTGGCCACCTGCCGCAGCCGATCGCTCCGCGACGCCGAGAGCAGCACCGAACGCAGCACGACCCACCTCCATGCGACGACGTCAGGCGCCGCCGCCCGACGCGGGACACGCTACCCGCGGGCGTCCGCGCACACCCGCTCGGTGTCGGGACGGGTCAGCGGGAGTCGCGCTTGGCCTGACGGCGCGCACCCTGGGCGCGTGAGGAGGCGTTCTTCTTCGCCTGCGACGGCGCCGGGCGCTTCGAGCCCGACGTGGTGCGCGCCGGCGACGCGGGCGCCTTGCGCGCCGGTGCCGCGGCCCGCTCGGCCGTCGTCGACGACGCGGCACGAGGACGCGTGGTGCCGGCGGCGGCCGCAGCGAGGCGCTCGGCCTTGAGCTCGGCCGCGCTGGCCCTGGCGGACTTCGCGAGCGCGGCGCTCACCTGCGCGAGCGCGATCTCGAACGCCTCGGCCTTGTCGCGAGCGAGCTGGTTCTGCGCGAAGCCCTTGCCCCGTCCGCCGGCCGACGGCACCCGCGCAGCAGCGCCGCGGCGGTACTGCCCCACGTACTTGCTGCGGGCCCGCCGCACGCGGGTGTGCAGCTCGACCAGGCCGTCCTCGTCGAGGGCGGCGAGCTCGTCCTTCCCGGTCTCGGCCACGAGCAGCCGCTCGGCGTCGGTCAGTCGGGCCAGCAGTCGCTTGTCCATGGTGCTCCTCGTCGATCGGAATCGGTGGCGTTCTGAACGGGTCACACGTCGTCGTGGTCGCGCGCGTCCTTCGCCGCGACCGGGCGGGCTGCGTCGGGCCGGGAGGTCGGGGGAGTGGCGGGCTCGACCTTCGCAGACACGGTGCGCCCCGAGCTCGATCCCGGGGTGCTGGGCGCGGCGTGGCCCGGCGTCGACTTCGTCTGACCGCTCTTGACCGCGGGCGCCGGCAGGGTCGAGCTGGTGAGCGCGGCCTGCACGGCCGGCGCCACCATCGCGACGATCTCGTCCTCGGTGGCGGAGGCGAGCGGCTCGACCTGCAGCACGTAGCGGCTGGTCGCGACGCCGATGAGGTAGGAGCTCGCGAGCACCACGCGCATGCGCGCGTCGGGGACGCCGAGCGCCGTGACGACGCGGTCGACGAGCTCGGCCTCGACGAACTCGCGGATGGCCGCGGTGGCCTTCGTGGCCCCGGCGCCGTCGCGCACCATCTCCGCGAGCTGGTCGCGCGTCTCGGGGTCGTCGAGCATCCGCAGGGTCACGCGCACCATGCGCTCGCCGAGGCCGTCGACGCCGGGAGCGAGCAGCTGGGCGATGGAGGTCGCTGGGTCGAACGGCAGCCGCATGGCCGCCGCGAACAGCGCTTCGCGGTTGGCGTAGTAGCGCTTCACGACGTCGGGCGCCACGCCTGCGGTGGCGGCGACCCCCCGGAACGTGGTGTTCACGTAGCCGCGCCTGGCGTAGGCCGCCCGAGCGGCGTCGAGCACCTGGCGGGTGATGTCGTCGGAGCCGCTCATGCGCGTGCTCCCCCGGCCGCGTGCGGGGCGGCCTCCGCGCCGAACGCGAGGTTGGCACGCGCGAACTGCAGCGCCTCGCGCAGGTCGGTCTCGCGCTCGCCGCGGTCGGCCGCCTTGCGCGTGCTGATCTCGACGACCACGTGGCCGTCGAACCCCGCCGCGCCGAGGCCCTGCAGCACACGGTCGCACGGCTGGTCGCCGCGACCCGGCACGAGGTGCTCGTCGAGGTTGGACCCGGTGCCGTCGGCGAGGTGCAGGTGCACGAGCCGGTCGCCGAGGTCGCGCGCCATCTCGAGCGCATCGGTGCCCGACACCGACGTGTGCGACAGGTCGAGCGTGGTGTGCCGGTAGTCGTCCTCGCGCACGTCCCAGTTGGGCAGGTACGCCGCGAACTCGCGCGACGCCGCGCGCCAGGGGTACATGTTCTCGACGGCGAACCGCACGTGGGTCTCGTCGGCCATGCGGTCGATGCCCGCGACGAAGTCGCGCGCGTAGTCCTTCTGCCAACGGAACGGCGGGTGGACGACGACCGTGGACGCCCCCAGCGTCTCGGCCGCTGCCTGCGCCCGCTGCAGCTTCGCCCAGGGCTCGCTCCCCCACACGCGCTGGCTGATGAGCAGGCAGGGCGCGTGGATCGACTCGATGGCCACGCCGTAGTGGTCGCGCAGGCGCAGGAGGGCGGCGGGGTCCTGGCTGGCGGCGTCGGTGCCCACCATCACCTCGACGCCGTCGTAGCCGAGGCGTGCGGCCATCTCGAACGAGGCGGCCGTCGACTCCGGGTAGGTCGACGCCGTCGAGAGGGTGACGAGCGGGCTCACAGGATCATCCTGCGACGGTTGGCGCCGGTTCACCAGGCGGGCCGTCCATCGAACCGTGCCCGGAGAGCCCGAACGCGATGCTCACGAGGGCGCAGCCGACCACCCCGATGCCGACCGCGGCCAGGCCCGCCTTGTCCGGCGACCAGTCGAGCGCGAAGAGCCGGGAGAACCAGGGCAGGTGGATCACGATCACGAAGCCGACCAGCATCACGCCGACGATGGCGCTCCGGAGCGCGTTCAGCGGGCGCGCCACCTGCACGAGCACCCACCAGGCGACCACGAAGAGCGTGACGACGGCCGACGACCGGGCCACGTCGACGTCGTCGGCGGTGAGGTGGAGCACGTACTCGTACGTCGCGTACGCCGCCAGGGCGCAGATGAGGCCCGCCGGCACGGCGAACCTCAGGACGCGCGTGAAGAAGCCCGGCCGGAAGCGCTGCGTGTTGGGCATGAGCGCGAGGAGGAACGCCGGCGCGCCGATCGTGAAGAACGTGGTGAGCGTGAGGTGGCGGTTGAGGAACGGGAAGGGCAGCACGAACAGCACCGTCGCGATCGACACCGCCATCGCGTAGAAGCTCTTGGTGAGGAACAGGTCGGAGACGCGCTCGACGTTGCCGAGCACGCGGCGGCCCTCCGCCACGACCGACGGCATGACGGAGAAGCGGTCGTCGAGCAGCACGATCTGCGCCACCGAGCGCGTAGCGCCCGCACCGGAGCCCATGGCGATGCCGAGGTCGGCGTCCTTGAGGGCGAGGACGTCGTTGACGCCGTCGCCGGTCATCGCGACGACGTGGCCGCGGCTCTGCAGCGCACCGACCATCGCGCGCTTCTGCGCCGGCGTCACCCGGCCGAAGACGCTGGTCGACTCGAGGACGTCGGCGAGCGCCTCGACGTCGTCCGGGAGGTCCCGGGCGTCGCGCGGCGCGTCGGCTCCCGGGATGCCGGCCTTCTCGGCGATGGCGCCGACCGTCACGGCGTTGTCGCCGCTGATCACCACCATGCGCACGCCCTGCTCGAGGAAGTAGTCGACGGTCTCGGGTGCGTCCGACCGCAGCGTCTGGTCGATGATGACCAGCGCGGTGGGGTGCAGGGCACCGGGGCCGTCCTCGGCGCTCGGCTCGGCGTCGGAGCGCGCGAGCAGCAGCACGCGCGCGCCGGCCGCGGCGAGGCCGTCGGCCTCGGACCGCACCGGGTCGCCCTCGGGCGTCAGCATCTCGGGAGCGCCCAGCACCCAGGCGCCGTGGCCGGTGAACGTCGCCGACGACCACTTGCGCGCGCTGGAGAACGGCACCGTCTGCACGACCTGCCAGCCCGCGGGTGCGCCGTACTGCGACGCGATGGCGACCAGGGTCTGGTTGGGCTCGGGCTCCGAGGCGCCCAGAGCGCCGAGCGCGTCGACCACAGGTGCCGCGTCGTCGAGCACGACGACCTTCTGCACCGCCATCCCGGGCTCGGTGAGGGTGCCGGTCTTGTCGACGCAGATGACGTCGACCCGCGCGAGCACCTCGACCGCGGGCATGTCCTGCACCAGCGCCTTGCGCTGCGCGAGCCGGATCACCGACACCGCCATCGCCACGCTCGTGAGCAGCACCAGGCCCTCGGGCACCATCGTGATGACGCCGGGGACGGTGCCGGCGATGGACGCCCGGATGTTGCCGTCGTTCGCGCGGTACTGCGAGATGAAGAGCAGCACCGCGACAGGGACCAGCGCGTAGGAGACGTACCGGATGAACCGCTGGATCGAGTCGCGCAGCTCGGACCGCGTGAGGCTGAACTTGCTCGCCTCGTCGGCCAGCTTCGCGGCGTAGGAGTCGTGGCCCACCCGGGTGGCGCGGAAAAGCCCCGACCCGGCGACGACGAACGAGCCGGACAGCACCTCGGCGCCCACCGGCTTCTCCACGGGGTCGGCCTCGCCGGTGAGCAACGACTCGTCGAGCTCGAGGCCGCCGTCGTCGACGACGTCGCCGTCGACGAGCACCTGGTCGCCGGTGCGGAGCAGGAGCACGTCGTCGAGGACGATCTCGCTGGGCGGGATCTCCACGTCGACGCCGTCGCGACGCGCCACGGCCTGCTGCTGGTGCACGAGCGAGAGCTTCGCGAGGGTGCGCGCCGCGCGGTACTCCTGAACGATGCCGATGCCGGTGTTGACGACGATCACGAGGCCGAACAGCCCGTCGATGAGCGGCGCGCTCACGAGCATGAGCACCCACAGCGAGCCGATGAGCGCGTTGAAGTAGGTGAGGGTGTTGGCCCGCACGATGTCGCCGAGCGAGCGGGAGTTGCGGTCCTTGACGTGGTTGACCTGCCCCGCGGCGACGCGCTCCGCGACCTGGGCCGAGGTGAGGCCGCTCGACGGCTCGACCTCGGCCTCGGCTTCCGGGACGCTCATCGGCCGATCCGGTCGATCCGCTCGAGGATGACTCCCTCGCGCAGCGCCCAAGGTCCGATCTCCAGGCGCGTGACCCCGAGGATGTCCATCGTGGCCTCAGCGACGATGGCTCCCGCCAGCAGCTGCCCGGCGCGCGCCGAGCTCACACCGGGGAGGTCGGAGCGCTCCTTGGCGGTCATCGCGGCGAGCTTGGGCACCCACGTGCGCAGGTCGTCGCGGTCGAGGAAGCGTCGTACGAAGAAGCCTTCGCTCGAGGGCGCCGCCCCGGCCATGCGCGCCAGCGAGCGGAACGTCTTGCTCGTGGCGACGACGTGCCGCGGCTCGCCCGCACGGGTGACGCGTCCGGCCACCGACGCGATCGAGGCGCGCGCGTGCTTGCGCAGCGCCCGGACGTCGTCGGCCTTCGGCGGGTCGCCGGGCAGGAGCTCGCGCGTCATGCGGCCAGCGCCGAGCGGCACCGAGATGGCGACGTCGGGCACCTCGTCGGAGCCCACCGCGATCTCGAGGGAGCCGCCACCGATGTCGAGCACGAGCAGCCGGCCCGACGACCACCCGAACCACCGTCGCACGGCGAGGAACGTCAGCCGCGCCTCCTCGTCGCCCGTCAGCACCTGGAGGTCGATGCCGGTGCGTTGGCGCACGTCCTTGAGCACGGCGTCGCCGTTCCTGGCCTCGCGGATCGCTGACGTCGCGAACGCCATCATCTCGGTGACACCGAGGTCCTCGGCGATCTCCTGCGCCTCGCCGATGAAGCTCACGAGGGTGTCGACGCCCTTGGCAGAGATGCGCTCGCCGTCGACGATGTGCTCCGCAAGACGCATGTCGGTCTTGTGCGAGTGCGCGGGCAGCGGGGCGGCGCCGTGGTGCGCGTCGACCACGAGCAGATGAACGGTGTTGGAACCGACGTCGAGGACTCCGAGGCGCACGTCTCGATGCTAGGGCGTCGCTGCACCGCGGCGACGAGGGACTGCTGCGTTGCCCCTAGTCTGAGCGCGTGCCGGACGCCAAGAAGCCTTCGAAGACGCAGCCCGTCGACGTCGCCCTGACCCGCAAGGACGAGGTCGCGCTCGACTTCCCGCGAGCCTGGGTCGAGTTCGTCGACCCGTTGGACTCCGACAACCTCTACCGCTGCGACCTCACCTGGCTGACCAGCCGCTGGACCTGCATCTACGGCAACGGCTGCCAGGGGATCGACCGCACGAAGCCCGACGACGGCTGCTGCGTGCTCGGCGCCCACTACGCCGACAAGGCCGACGAGAAGCAGACCAAGAAGTACGCCGCGATGCTCACGCCCGAGACCTGGCAGTACCACGCCACCGGAACGAGGAAGGGCATCAGCGAGAAGGACGAGGAGGGCGCGCGCAAGACGCGTGTCGTCGACGGCGCCTGCGTCTTCCTCAACCGCGACGGCTTCGAGGGCGGCGCGGGCTGCGCCCTCCACCAGCTCGCCGGGCGCATCGGCAAGCCCTTCCAGCAGGTGAAGCCGCAGGTGTGCTGGCAGCTGCCGGTGCGGCGCCAGTTCGAGCACCGCACGCTCACCGACGGCACCGAGCAGCTGGTGACCACGATCGGCGAGTACGACCGACGCGGCTGGGGGCCGGGCGGCCACGACCTCGACTGGTACTGCAGCGGAGCCACGAGCGCCCACGTCGCGTCCGAGCCGGTCTTCGTCACCGAGAAGACCACCCTCCTCGAGCTGATGAGCCCCGAGGCCTACGCCGTGCTCGCGTCGCACTGCGAGGCGCGCGTCGCCGCCCTCACCGCGGCCCGGTCGGTGGCCGCCAAGGAGCGCTCCGCATCCGCGCGAGTCGCGGTGATGGCGCCCTTCGCGCCGCACCCCGCCGACCCGGTCTGACCTCGCCCGACGTCAGCGCGGCCCGGGCCCGATCCGCTCCAGGCGCGGCGTTCCGGGGAGCCGGCCGCGCGCCGCCCGGACCGCCGGCGGGACGAAGGCCGCGGCCGTCAGGGCCAGCGTGCGCGTGCGTGTCGTCGGCGGGTTGATCCGCACCAGCGAGCGCATCCGCTCCGCGATCCGGTGGTAGTCGTCCTCGGTCGGCGTCGTCGTGGTGGCGGACCAGGGCGGACGCAGCAGATCGACCGAGCGCACGACACGCGTGCCCACCTCCGGCGCGACCTCCCAGCGCACGAACTCCGGGAGCGACTCGACCTCGGGGACCCCCGACACCGCGTGCACGAGCTCGTCGCTGTCGCTGATGCCGTAGACGAGCCCGCGCACCGATGCGTCGTAGGTCGTCCAGTCGAGCGGGTACTCGCCGTAGGGCCCGGCCGACACCGTGTGGTGGGCCGCGATCCCGAAGACGTCGAGCCCGCCGTGGCCGTCGGCGTCGCGGAACACGACGTTCGCGCCGCAGAACCGAGCCGCGACCTCGAGGAGGCACGGCCCGCGGTCGTCGATCTT
>Ga0302322_100002218_pt1 | contig 16376 bp, 23 predicted proteins | sample Fen_T0_2_FD_203757 | JGI IMG/M metagenome (GOLD analysis project Ga0302322, IMG submission 203757) | Peat permafrost microbial communities from Stordalen Mire near Abisko, Sweden - Fen_T0_2 | ecosystem: Environmental > Terrestrial > Soil > Wetlands > Permafrost | place: Sweden: Abisko... | reverse complement strand
GTCGAATCCCTGGGGCGTCTGGATAGCACGCAGGGGGGTCCGGTCGACCGTCTGGGTCACGTCGGAAGCGTCGTCGACGCGCTTGATCGTGTCGACCACCGGCAGTCCCGGGACCACCGCTGGGCGACCTGAGCGCACCGCTGAAGCGACCGCGGTGACGACCTCCACGGGGACGAGGGGCCGTGCCGCATCGTGGACCAGCACGACGTCGACGTCGTCCGGGAGGGTCAGGAGGGCGCGGGCGACGGAGTCCTGACGGGTGTCGCCCCCGGTGACGACGACGACCTCGGCGCCGAAGGACTGCTCGGCCAGCATGCCGGCCACGTCGTCAGCGCTGTCCTCGGGCGCCGCCACGACGACGATGTCCACCACGCGACTGGCGGCCAGCGCCCGGACGGCATGGACCAGCATGGGGATCCCGCCGAGCGGGCGAAGGGCCTTGGGCGCACCAGGACCTAGGCGCTCGCCCCGACCTGCAGCTGGGACAAGGACCGCGGTGCGGCCCGACGGTGATGTGCTCACGACGGCGCGGACGGCGTCGCGCTAGGAGGCGAGAACCTCGTCGAGGATGGCTTCGGCCTTGTCCTCGTTGGTCTTCTCGGCCAGGGCGAGCTCGCTGACGAGGATCTGCCGGGCCTTGGCCAGCATGCGCTTCTCGCCGGCCGACAGGCCGCGCTCGCGCTCGCGGCGCCACAGGTCGCGAACGACCTCCGCCACCTTGATGACGTCGCCGGAGGCCAACTTCTCGAGATTCGCCTTGTACCGGCGAGACCAGTTAGTGGGCTCCTCGGTGTAGGGCTGCCGCAGGACGTTGAACACGCGGTCCAGGCCCTCGGCGTTGACGACGTCGCGGACACCGACAAGGTCGACGTTGTCGGCGGGGACGCGAACGGTGAGGTCACCCTGGGCGACTCTCAGCACGAGGTACTCGCGGTCCTCTCCCTTGATGGTCCGGATCTCAACTGCTTCGATAACGGCCGCTCCGTGGTGCGGGTAGACAACCGTGTCGCCGACGTTGAACGTCATAAAGTGGGACCCCTTTCCAAGGGCCTCAACTTTACCACGGGCCCGGACCTCGGTTTCCGGAGCGCCGGACTCGCCTGAGGCGGAGGACCGCCCCTCATCGGCGGCGACCTTCGCTACTGTGTGCCCCGTGAAGCGCTCCCATGCCCTCGCCGTGGCCACTCTGATCGCCCTGGCAGCCCCTGCCCTGACCGGTTGCTTCAGCGGCAAGGCCGCCACGACGAGCATGCAGGCGACCATGAACTCCGGCAATGGGGTAACGGCGCAGGCCGGCCCGATCCACATCGAGAACGCCACGCTGGTCATGGGTCCCGAGGGGTCCAAGACGGCGACGCTGACGACCCGCATCGTCAACACCGGGCCTACCAAGGACGTCCTGGTCTACGCGACGATCAACGGCCAGCCGGCGATCATCACCAAGGACCAGGTCGACCTGGCGCCCGGCAGCTCGGTCTCCTTCGGCTTCGATTCCGAGCACTGGATCAACTCGTACACCTTCGACAAGCCGGTCTCGACGTACGTGCCGGTCCAGCTGGGCTTCCAGACCGCGGGCCTGGTGTCGATGTCCGTGCTGACCGTCCCGCCGGTGGGCTACTACGAGGGCATCGCCCCGAATCCGCCGCAGGCGCCGGTCGCGAGCCCCGCGCCGATCGCGTCGGCGGGAGCCTCGGGCGCCGCCTCTGCAGCGGCGTCGAGCGCTGCCTCCGGTGCCGCTTCAACCGCGGCGTCGCCAGCAGCGTCGCCCGCCGCCAGCTAGCACCCCGCCCGGCAGGGCGACCACCGGGCTAGAACCGGAAGGTCCTGTTCTGGTTGCCGCTGGTGCCGTTCTGCCACGGCAACTGGGTCGTCACCGACACGCGCCACCTGCCTCGCGGAAGCCGCACGGTGCACGCGATGTTCGCGCTCCCACGCGCCGCACAGGTACCGCGACGCGTCCGGTTCCCGTTCCGCGCCACGATGCCGTAGGCCACGGCGCCGATCTGCGGCACCACCCCTGTCACGGTGCGCGTGCTGCGACGTGAGGACCAGTTCACGGCCAGAGCGGGGGCCCTCGTCGGGATGACCGACAGCGTGTTCGCCGTCGAGTCCGTGACATACGCGGAGTCACTGCCACCGAAGGCCACCGCTTGCGGGCTGCCGCCCACCGTCACCGTTGCCACGACGAGCGCCCTGGCCGGATCGACGACTGAGACCGTGCCGGATCCGGCGTTGGCGACGAAGACCGTCGCACCGTCCGTCCTCGCGACCACCCCCCGCGGCTGCATCCCGACTGGGACCGTCGTCGCGACCGTGTTCGTGGCCGCGTCGATGATCGACAACGTGCCGGCACCGGAATTCGTCACGAACACCCGTGACCCGGCCGCGGCTACGCCAGTCGGACCAGCACCGACCGGAACCGTCGCCATGACGGAGTTGGCGGAGGCATCGATCACCGAGACGCTCCCACCCTGCGAGTTCGCGACGTAGACACGGTCACCGGCCGGTGAGACGGCGACCCCGAGCGGGGCCGAACCGACCGGGATCGTCGCCGTCACGAGGTTGGTGGCAGTGCTGATCACCGAGACCGAGTTGCCGCCCGAATTGGCGACGTACAGCGCGGAGCCCGCGGGATTCAGGGCGACCGCACCCGGATGCGAGCCCACCGGGACAGTCGTGGTCACCGTGGCGGGCGACGTTGTGGAGATGCCGTACTGCGGGAGGGCCAGCACCACGACGGAGTCCGTCGCCTGGGTCGCCACATAGGCCACGCGCGCAGCGGCCCCCACTGCCACAGCGGTCGGCGTCCCGGGCACGGCCGACTGGTACGGCTGTCCGGGCAGGCATGACTTCGGCATGCACAACGCGATCTGCGTCACCTGGTTCGTGCTCGGGTGGACGATCAATGCGGAATAGGCGGAGACCGCCAGGTCGGTGGGTCCGGCCGCCAGCGTGCTCTGCGATGGCGCGTAGGCGTTGGGATCGGGTATGTAGCGTGCAGGGCCTCCGGAGGCGGTCGCGGCCGACGCGGGCAAGGCAGGCAGAGTCAGGACCAGACCCGCGACCACCCCGAGCACAACGGTGACCCTGAGAGGACGTGAAAGGGACATGGCGGACTCCTGTCGTCCGCCACACCGTAGCCGAGGGCGCGGGATCAGGCCTCGAACTTGTAGCCGAGACCTCGCACGGTCAGCAGGTGCACGGGATTCGACGGGTCCGCCTCGACCTTCGCACGCAGGCGCTTGACGTGAACGTCGAGCGTCTTGGTGTCGCCGACGTAGTCCGATCCCCACACACGATCGATCAACTGCGACCGCGTGAGCACGCGACCGGAGTTGCGCACCAAGAACTCGAGGAGGTCGAACTCCTTCAGCGGCAACGAGACAGCCTCGCCGCGCACCGTGACGATGTGACGGTCCGCGTCTATGCGGACAGGGCCGGCCTCCACGGTCATCGGGAGCAGTTCCTCGGGCTCACCATGGCGACGCATCACCGCACGCACCCGCGCGAGGAGCTCCCGTGACGAGAATGGCTTGGTCACGTAGTCATCCGCACCGATCTCGAGGCCGACGACCTTGTCGATCTCGCCATCCTTTGCCGTGAGCATGATGATCGGCACCTGGGACTTGAGCCGGATCTGGCGGCACACCTCGGTGCCGGAGATGCCGGGCAGCATCAGGTCGAGAAGGATGAGGTCAGCTCCGCGCTGGTCAAAGGCCTCGACAGCCACGTTGCCGTCATCGGCAACCTCGACCTCGTAGCCCTCGCGGCGGAGCATGAAGGACAGTGCCTCGGAGAACGACTCCTCGTCCTCCACCACCAGAACTCGCGTCACTGCCTAGACCTCCCCGGTCGGTACGGACAGCACATCCATCTGGAGCTCGCGGCCGTCGCGGCCGAACGGCGACGACAGGTGGTAGGCGGGCAGCCGAAGTGTGAACGTCGATCCGACGCCGGGCTCCGACCAGACCGTGCACTCCCCGCCGTGGTTCTGGCAGACGTGCTTGACGATCGCCAGGCCCAGGCCCGTTCCACCCGTGACCCGTGAGCGCGCCGGGTCCACGCGGTAGAAGCGCTCGAAGATGCGGTCGAGGTCGTTGACCGGGATCCCGATGCCCTGATCCTTCACGGCGATCTCCACGATCGACTCGGAGAGACGCACGCTCACGGCAACACGGGTATGACCGGGCGAATAGGAGATGGCGTTGGTGATGAGGTTGCGCAAGGCGGTGAGCAGCTGACCCTGGTCGCCGTACACCACTCCGGCCGAGGGCTCCCCCGTGATGAGCTCGATGTCCTGGCGGGCGGCCACCGTGCGCGTCTCGTCCAGCGCCCTCGACACGAGCTCGTCGACGTCGACGACCTCGGCATGCGTCAGCGGGTCGTCGCCCTGCAGCCGGGACAGGTCGATGACGTCCTGGATCAGGTGGCTCAGTCGTGACGCCTCGGTCTGCATCCGCTCAGCGAAGTGGCGGACCTGCTCGGGGTCGTCGCTGGCGGCCAGGACGGCCTCGGCCAGCAGGGACAGCGCCCCGACGGGCGTCTTCAGCTCATGGCTCACGTTGGCCACGAAGTCGCGGCGGACGACGTCGACCCGTCGCTCCTCGGCGAGGTCGTCGATGAGCACCAAGATCGCGCCAGTGCCCAACGGCGCCACCCGAACCCGGATCTCCAGCAGTTCGCGGCCCAGCGGTGGGCGCCGCACGCGCATCTCCTGCTCGCGCGCGTGCCCGTCGTCGGCAGCCCTCGTGATGAGGTGCACGATGTCGGCGATGGTCACGCGGCTGCGACTCACAAGGCCCAACGCCATGGCGCGGGAGCTGGCCCTCAGGACGGCGCCGTCGGGGGCCACGACCAAAGTCGCGGACGGCAGCACGCTGAGAACCCGGATGACCTCCTCGGGAACAGCAGGTGTGCTCCCGGTCGGGCGTCGACCCGTGACCCCGGCGGTCGGGGCGACGCTGGAGCGGTGGCGGCGCGGCACCCTTGAAGGATAGGTGCGCTGTGAACCCCTGACGAACCAACACAGGGGCGCCCCTCGGATGATTCGTTCACAGTTCAGCGGGAATCCCGTGCTGTTCACACGTGGTTCGCCTGACGTTCATCCGTGGGATCGGTGGCCGTTCCTCGGTGCCCTAGGCTTCCGCAACGTGCGCGCATGGCCAGCCGCGCCCCGTACGGTGGTGAATCCCACGACCGGTGATGCAAGGAGCCGCGGGAATGACCGAGACGCCCTATTCGGGGGAACTCGACACCATCTACGACGAACTCGTCCAGATGACCCGTCTGGTCGGATCGTCCATGAACCGCGCCACCCAGGCGCTCCTGGACGCTGACCTGCCGCTGGCCGAGTCCGTCATCGATGCCGACACGCGGATCGACGAACTGACGTCGGACATCGAGGAGCGGTGCCTGGAGATCATCGAGACGCAGCACCCGGACGCCGAGGGTCTGCGCGTGGTCATCGGCGCCCTCCGCATCGCCTCGTCGCTGGAACGGATGGGCGACCTGTCCGAGCACGTGGCCAAGCAGGCCCGGCTGCGCTATCCGCGGCTGTCGATCCCCGTCCAGCTGCGGGGCACCTTCGCCGAGATGGGCGGCCTCGCCGAGGCGATCGTGTCGAAGACCGGCTCGGTCATCTCCACCCGCGACGTGTCCCTCGCAGCCGACATCGCCCGCCACGACGACGAGGTCGACCGCCTGCACCGCGAACTCTTCACGATCGTGCTGTCCCCGTCATGGTCCTACGGCGTGGAGTCGGCCATCGACGTGACGCTCCTGTCGCGCTACTACGAGCGGTACGCCGACCACGCCGTGTCGGTCACCAAGCGCGTGATCACCATCGTCACCGGCGCCCCCTACGGCGGGGTCACGCTCGGCTGAGCCACCGAGCCGGCCGCCAAGGACCCGGGCGATGCTCACCGCACCGGGATCAGGTGGCCCCACGGCACGGAATAGGGAACACTTCACGGGGGTTTCCGACTCCGACAACCTTGAGGCGGTGAAGCGCATGGCCACCCTGACCAGCATGGCCTCGGCCCGCCGCGCGCCACTGCCCCGCCGCGTCGCCGTCCTCTCGATCCACACGTCGCCACTCGACCAGCCCGGCACGGGCGACGCCGGCGGCATGAATGTCTACATCGTCGAGACGGCGAAGCGTCTGGCCCAATCCGGCGTCGAGGTCGAGGTCTTCACCCGGTCGACCTCGTCGGCCCTGCCCAGCGTCGTCGAGATGGCGCCCGGCGTCACGATCCGCCACGTCACCGCTGGGCCGTTCGAGGGGCTGCTCAAGCAGGACCTGCCCGGACAGCTGTGTGCGGTTACGGCTGGCGTCATGCGCGCCGAGGCGGCTCGGCCCGAGGGCTGGTTCGACCTCATCCACTCGCACTACTGGCTGTCCGGCCAGGTCGGCTGGCTGGCCAAGGAGCGGTGGAACGTCCCCCTGATCCACTCCATGCACACGATGGCGAAGGTGAAGAACCGCGACCTCGCCGTCGGCGACCGCCCCGAGCCCGAGATGCGGGTCATCGGCGAGGAGCAGGTGGTCGCGGCAGCGGACCGCCTCATCGCCAACACGTCGGACGAGGCCGACGAGCTCGTCAGGCTCTACGGCGCGAGCCCGCAGTCCGTGGATGTCGTCCACCCCGGAGTGGACCTCGATCTCTTCACCCCGGGCAGCCGACAGGCGGCCCGGCGTTTCCACGGGGTCCGCGATGACGCCGTGGTGCTGCTCTTCGTCGGCCGCATCCAGCCGCTCAAGGCGCCCGATGTGCTCATCCGCGCCGCGGCCGAGATGGTGGCCCGTGACCCGTCACTGCGGGATCGCCTCGTCGTGGCGATCTGCGGCGGGCCGTCGGGCAGCGGCCTGGAGCAGCCGACCTCGCTGATCGACCTCGCGCGCACGCTCGGGATCCTGGATCTCGTGCGGTTCGAGCCGCCCACGGACCGCGCCGCCCTGGTGGAGTGGTACCGCGCCGCGGACGTCGCCGTGGTTCCCTCGCACTCGGAGTCCTTCGGCCTGGTGGCAGTGGAGGCACAGGCCTGCGGCACACCGGTGGTCGCGGCGGCCGTGGGCGGCCTGCGCACCGCGGTGGCCGACACCGTCAGCGGCCTCCTCGTGAACGGCCACGACCCGCACGACTTCGCGAGCGCCATCGCCCGGGTCATCGACCAGCCCGGCCTGCGGCAGGACCTCAGCCAGGGCGCACGGATGCATGCGGCCTCCTTCGGCTGGGCGGCCACCACGGCGGGCTTGCTGTCGAGCTACTCGGCTGCGCTCGGCAATGCGCGACAGCTCGGGCAGTTGGCCGTCGCCTCCTCGTGACGGGCCGACGGACACGCACATGACCGATGCCGGGACGGTCATCGAGACCTACCTGCGGGGCGCCGACCTCACGTGGGAGCGACCGCAGCCCGACCAGTTCGTGGTCACCCTGCCGGGCGAGCACAAGCTCCGCACGACCATGGCGCTCACGGTCGGCACGCAGGCGGTCACCGTCAATGCGTTCGTCGCTCGCAACCCCGACGAGAACCACGCGGTCGTCCACCGATGGCTGCTCGAGCGCAATCGGCGGATGTACGGGGTCGCGTTCGCGGTTGACCATCTGGGTGACATCTATCTCGTCGGGCGGGTCGCCCTCGCTTCGGTGACCGAGGAGGAACTCGATCGCATCGTCGGCTCGGTGCTCGAGTACGCCGACGGATCCTTCAACACCATCCTCGAGATGGGCTTCGCCTCGGCGATCCGGAAGGAATGGGCGTGGCGCCTGTCCCGCGGGGAGTCGACCGCGAATCTCGAGGCCTTCCGCCACCTGGCGGACGCGACGTCCCCCGACTCGTAGCCCCTCTCGTACGGCAGGATGGACGCATGACGAACGCCACCGCTCCCTACACGTTGATCCTGCTCCGTCACGGCGAGAGCGAATGGAATGCCAAGAACCTGTTCACCGGCTGGGTCGACGTCGACCTGAACGACAAGGGCAAGGCCGAGGCGGAGCGCGGTGGACGCCTCCTGGCTGAGGCAGGCCTCCTCCCGGACATCGTGCATACCTCCCTGCTCAAGCGCGCCATCAAGACCTCACAGCTGGCACTCGAGGCATGCGACCGCATGTGGATCCCGGTCGTGCGCAACTGGCGCCTGAACGAACGTCACTACGGGGCGCTGCAGGGCAAGAACAAGAAGGAGACGCTGGAGGCCTATGGCGAGGAGCAGTTCATGCTCTGGCGCCGCTCGTACGACACGCCGCCGCCCCCCATCGACCCGGAGGACCCATGGGCGCAGACGCACGACGCGCGCTATGCCGCGCTGCCGCCCGAGGCCCGACCCGCGACCGAGTGCCTAGCCGACGTCGTCACGCGGCTGATCCCCTACTGGCAGGACGTGATCGTCGCCGAGCACCTGCGTGCGGGGAGCACCGTGCTGGTCGTCGCTCACGGTAATTCGCTGCGCGCGCTCGTGAAGCACCTCGACGGGATCTCGGACGACGACATCGCGGCGCTCAACATCCCGACCGGGATCCCGCTCGTCTACCGCCTCGACGAGAACCTGAGGCCACTGGTGCGCGGCGGGGAGTACCTGGACCCCGATGCCGCCGCGGAGGCGATCGCAGCCGTGGCTGCCCAGGGCAAGAAGTAGGCGTGGGCGAGGCGGTCCATGGCCGGACGACGCGCCTGGAGCTCGTCGACTCGACGCTGCGCGAGTGGGATGCCGCTGTCGTGGCAAGCGATCCCGAGGAGGGGATCGTCCTGGACCGCTCGGCGTTCTACCCCGGCGGCGGGGGCCAGCCACCGGACCACGGCGTGCTGCTGTGGGGCGGCGTCCAGACCCGCATCGTCGACGTGCGCCGTCGCGACGACCTGTGGCTGGTGCCCCTCGACGAAGATCCGCTGCCGCCCGTCGGCACGGTCGTGCGAGGAGCGCTCGAGGATGACCGACGCACCGCGCTCATGCGCACGCATTCGGGCCTGCATCTGCTCTCCGGCGTCGTCTTCCGCGACTTCGGCGCGCTCGTCACCGGTTCGAACATGGATCCGCTCTCGGGCCGGCTCGACTTCAACCTCGACGAGGTACCCGCCGGATTCAAGGAGTCGGTGGAGGCGGCATGCAATGCGGAGGTGTCGGCCGATCGCGCGATCTCTGCCTACGAGTTGTCACGCGCGGAGGCCTTCGCCATCCCCGACATCATCCGGACGGCCACGAACCTGCTGCCGCCGACCATCGAGGTGGTGAGGATCGTCGACATCAACGGGCTCGACGTGCAGGCCGACGGCGGCACCCACGTCGCCTCCACGCTGCAGATCGGGCGCATCCAGGTGGTCAAGGTGGAGAACAAGGGCAAGGGCTTCCGCCGGATCCGCGTATCACTGCCCGACTGACCGCACCGCCGCGCTGAAGGCATCGAAGGCCTCGTCGTTGAACAGCACGAACCGCACCTCGGTGATCGACGTGTCGGGATGCTTCGCCTCGAACTCGCGCACCGCCTGGACCGCGAGGGGCGCAGCCTGCGCTGCCGACCAGCCGTAGGCGCCGCAGGAGATGGCCGGGAACGCGATGCCCTCGAGCCCAAGACCGTCCGCCACCTCAAGGCAGGATCGGTGGCACTGCCGCAGGAGCTCGACACCGCCGTCCGCATGCTCATCGTGGATGGGGCCAACCGTGTGGATGACAAAGCGGGCCGGCAGGCGACCGGCCTGCGTCGCGACCGCCTCGCCGGTGGGCAGTCCGGCCGGCAGCGCCGACCGACGTATGCCGTGACAGGCCTCGAGCAGGGACGGGCCGGCCGCCGCGTGGATGGCACCATCGACACCCGCGCCGCCGAGCAGCGAGGAGTTCGCCGCATTGACGATGGCGTCGACGTGCTGTGCCGTGATGTCCCCGCGAACGGCCGCAATACGCACGGCTACCAGCGGTTCGTGGTGATGTCGATGATCTTGGTCCGGATGTCGAACAGGTAGACCAGCGCCACCACGGTGCCCGCAATGCCGATGATCGACAGCGTGAGGTTCGGCAGGATGCCGGTCAGCGCAGCGAGGCCGGTGATCACCAGCCAGAGGATCTTCGTCTGGCGCCCCACGGCCGGAAAGGCCTCGGCCGGCCGGCGCAGGCAGTCGACGAACGCATACGCCTTGACGGCCAGCGTGACCACCCAGAGCGCGAGGATGACGAGGCCCTGCACCGTGTCGAACATCTCTCCACGCTAACGCAGGAGGGGCCGGCACACGGCCGGCCCCTCCTGGTGTCGTGCAGGTCAGGCGCCGACGGCCTCACGCAGGAGCGTGACGGCATGCGCGAGGTTGTCGCGCATGGACTGGGTTGCGACGGTGACGCGCTCGCGCGTGTGCGTCGACATCGCGTCGACGTCCGGCATCTTGACCTCGGGCATCTTGACCTCGGGCATCTTGACGTCCGGCATCTTGACCTCGGGCATCTTCATCTCCGGCATCTTGACCTCCGGCATCTTCATCGTCGGCAGGTCGAGCTTGCGCAGGTCCAGCTTGCTGAAGTCGACCTTGCTGAAGTCGACCTTGCGCAGGTCGAACTTCGACAGGTCGAAGCGGGTGGTCGTCGTCGGGGCGGCCTTCGTGATCTTCTCGGTCGTCGCCTTGGCGGCTGTGGTGGCCTTGGCGGTGGTCTTCTTGGCCCCGTTGGCCGCCTTCGCCGTCGTCGACTTCGCCGAGGTGGCCGCCTTGGTGGAGGCCTTCTTCACGCGTGCGGTCGGGCGAGCGGGGGTGCTCTCGGTGGTCATTACTGTTCCTCTCGGGGTTCTTCGGCGGGTTCGCCTGTGGCCGCGGTTTCGGCCTGTTCGCGCTCGGCCTGCGCCCGGTTCTCGGACTGGAAGGCCGCATAGATCTGCAGCAGGGTTGCCCGCTGTCTCTCGGTGATCGTCCCGTCGGCCGCGATTGCCGTCGTGACGGCCTCGTCTCCCTCTCGCTGGTCGAGGATCCCCGCCTGCACGTACAAGGACTCCGCGGAAATCCGCAGACCCTGCGCGATGCGCGTGAGAATCTCGGCACTGGGCTTGCGCAGGCCACGCTCGACCTGGCTCAGGTAGGGATTCGAGACGTCGGCGGCCTTCGCCAGCTGGCGAAGGGACATCTGCGCCTGATCGCGCTGGTCGCGGATGAAGTCCCCGAGACCGCCCACATCGATTCGTGCCATACCCCCAGTATGCCTCATGTGCTTGCAATTGCAAACACGGGCGCTAACCGCAGTTAGCGGTCGGGTCTCGGATCAGGCGGTTCGGCCCCCCAGGACGCTCAGGGCCGACCGGAGACCCGCCTGGGCCTTGGGCGGCACCTCGTCGAAGAAGGCCCGATCGGCCGCCTCCACCGCGGACACCGCCCTGGGCGCGAGCGCCCTGCCGGCGCGGGTCGTGGCGACGAGGATGGCCCGAGCGTCCTGCGGATCGGCGGTCCGCGTGACCAGCCCGGCCTCGGCGAGGGCGCGCACGACCTGGCTGGTCATCATCGGGTCCGTGCCGGCGTGCTCGGCGAGGTCCCGCTGCCGGGGCGGGCCGCCGTTCTCGCACAGCCACCACGTCGAGGCGAGGAGGACGAACTGCACGTGGGTGAGATCGAAGGGCTTGAGGGTGTCGACCATCAGTCGCTGCCACCGCAGCGTGGCGCGCCACAGCAGGAAGCCCGGACTCGACCACGCGTCGGTGGTCACGAGAGCGCCGCGAGCGCAGCGAGCCGCTCCATGGCCTCCGGAGTGTCCGAGGTGACCATGGGGCCGAGCTCCATGGCAGCTGGCCCATCGATCCGCACGAGATGCGTGATCGACGATCCGGAACCGGTCGGCGCGATCACGTGGTCGAAGGTGAGCGTGGCCACACCGGGGATCTCGGTCACGTCCGTGAACCGGCGATGCTCCTCGACGACCGTCAGCACATAGGCGAGCGGCGGCTGCCCGTCCACGGTCAACGTCCCAGTGGACCCGGGCGCGAAATCGCCGGCGAGCGTCACGTCGACGAGGCCGGAATCCCAGTCGAGCCACCGTGAGACGTCGGCGTACAGCGACCACACCTGCTCCGGGGTGGCCGCGCTGCTCGTGGTGTGGGTCCACTCGTACATCTGTCCTCCAATGTCGTATGCGTGCTTAGTAATGTCAGATACTAAGCACGCATACTTTATTCGTCAAGTCCCCTGTCAGGGAATGCGCGCGACCACGGCACCCACGGGCGCGCCGCCCCCGAGCATCGGCACCTCGATGACATCGGCGAGAGCCGCGCGATCGACGCCGCAGGAGACGAGCACGGACGCAAGCGCGACCTGGCTGGCCCTCTCGGCTCCGTCCTCCGCCTTGACCGCGATGCCTGTGCCGTCCGGGAGGGCCGCGACGTAGACGCCCTCGGCGCCGTCCTTGGCCACCAGGCCCGGCACGGCCCGCATCATCGTCGTGACCTCGCGACCCGTGCCACCGACCATCTCCGGATACGCGACCATGGCGTCGCCGACGCGCCGCTCGGCTGAACCGACGGGCCCCTGAACCACCCGCGACGCCATCCGGGCAAGACCGGCGAGGGAGAGGCTCATCACCGGCGCACCGCAGCCATCGACACCGACGTTCCCGACGGACTCACCGGACAGTCGTTCCAGCGTCGAGCGGATCGCCTGCTGCAGCGGATGAGCGGGGTCGCGGTACGTATCCGTGGGCCAGTCGTTGAGAACGCAGGTGAGCAGCATGGCCGCGTGCTTGCCCGAGCAGGTCATCGCGCAGGATTCGGGCGCCCGGCCGGCACGGATCCAGGCATCACGCGCGGTCGGCGAGTAGGGGTAGTCCGCGGGTGTCTGGAGCGCGGCAGTCGGAAGTCCCGCGAGCGCGAGGAGTTCGTCGACAGCCTCGAGGTGGACGTCCTCCCCGCTGTGCGAGGACGCAGCGAGGGCGAGCAGGCGACTGCTGACGTCGAGCCCCGACTCCACCATTGCGGTGGCCTGCGCCGGCTTGTTGGACGACCGCGGGAAGATCACGTGCGCAGGGTCGCCCCAGGAGCGCAGCACTTCGCCGTCGGCGCCCACGACGACTGCATGCCCGGCGTGCGATCCTTCGATGAAGCCGCTGCGCGAGTAAGTGGCTAGGACGGCGGGGCCGGTTGATGAGGTCACCGGCGCATGATGGCACGCTGCCGTCATGCGAGCAGTCGTCCAGCGCAGCAGGGGCGCGTCAGTGTCCGTGGAAGGCCAGGTCGTGGGCGCCTTCAACGGCCCGGGACTCGTTGTGCTGGTCGGCATCACCCACGATGACCACCCCCTGCGGGCACATCGCCTCGCCGACAAGATCTACGACCTGCGGTTGTTCGACGCGACGCATGCCAGCGGCGTCGTGCCCGCGGACGCACCTCGCGAACTGTCCGCGTCGGACCTGGCCCTGCCCTTGCTGGTCATCAGCCAGTTCACCCTCTACGGCGACACGCGCAAGGGACGTCGACCGACCTGGGACAACGCCGCGCCACGGCCCGTGGCCGAGCCGCTCGTCGACGCGGTGATCGCACGCCTTCGCGACCGCGGAGCCGCCGTGAGCACCGGGGTCTTCGGCGCCGACATGCAGGTGTCTTTGACCAATGACGGCCCGATCACCGTGACACTGGAGATCTCCGACTGAGGGCGTTCAGCCGACGACGACGAGCTCCTGCGCCGCAGCGACATCGCCCTGCGCCGTGCGCACGACGAGGGGCGCGTCTGCGGGGACCGAGCGCTTGACGATCGCGGTGGCGATGGGTCCCAGCTCGTAGTGACGGGCGGCGGTGCCGATGAAGCCAACCTCCTTGTCCCCGGTGACGAGCACGTCACCGTGCGCCGGCAGGCGCTCGTCACTGCCGTCGAGATGCAGCAGGACGAGGCGCCGCGGCGGATGACCGAGGTTGTGCACACGCGCGACGGCCTCCTGACCCCGGTAGCAGCCCTTGGCCAGGTGAACGCCCGGGCCGATCCAGCCGACCTCGTGCGGGAGGGTCCGATGATCGGTCTCGAGGCCGATGCGCGGAACGGCGGCTGCAACCCGCAGCGCCTCGAGTGCCCAGGTGCCGGCGGGCGAGGATGCGGCATCGAGTCGCCCGGCAACAGCGCCGCGATCGACGATCACCTCGCGACCTGCGAACCATCCGGGACGGCTCGGCACGTATTTGCTCGCGTCGCCACCGCGGTCGGACCCCGACGCGACGCGACCGGTGCCTGCGAAATCCGCCGGGACCACCCATGTGGGAAGGGTCGCGTCCGGCTCGGCGATCGGCTCCCACACGACACCGAAGCGATCCGTGGCGTCCGCGACGTCCACGCGCAGCATGAACTGCATCGACCGCAGGTACTCGGCGAGAGCCCCCGACGTGCCCGGCGCCGTGATGAGCCACGTGGTGGTGCCGTCATCGATGACGTGCAGTTCGAACTCGACATGGCCGTGGGGGCTGAGGATCAAGGTCAGCGCGGACTCACCGGGCGCCAGGCGTGCGACCTGCTGGGTGGTGAGGTCGTTCAGCCAGGTGAGGCGATCGACGCCACTGATCGTGACGACCCCGCGATTTGAGAGGTCGACCGCCGCATCGCCGCCCACGAGACTGCGCTGCTCACGATGCGGATCGCCGTAGTGCCACGGGACGCCCGGATCGGCGGAACCGTCGGGCGGCGCCACGGCGCTGCTCCGATCGGACGGCATCACAGCGCGTCTTCCTGCTCGATCTCCCGGGGGCGCGACGTGCAGCTCTCGCAGAGGCCGTGCACGGACACGTGCGAGATGTCGGTGCGGAATCCGTACTCGGCCTCAAGCCGCCCCACGAAGTCCTCGGCGCTGATGGCCGGCACGCTCAGGACCTTGCCGCAGCGATCGCACACAAGGTGGATGTGCACGTGCTCGTCGACAGCGTGGTACGTGGGCGGTCCATGCCCGATGTGGGCGTGGGTGACGAGGCCGACGTCCTCGAGCACCTCGAGAGTCCGGTAGACCGTCGAGAGATTGACCCCGGTGGCCGTGCGCTGGACCTCGATGAGGATCTCGTCGGGAGTCCCGTGGCGCAGCTGCTCGACCGCCTCGAGGACGAGCTGCCGCTGCGGCGTGATGCGGAAACCGTGCTCGCGCAGGCGCCGCTCCCAGTCCTCGGTCACGATGTCGCCCCTTCACCGGCCGCCAGCAGCTGGTCGGCTGGCAGCAGGGTCGCGGCGAGGTGGTTGACCATCGACTGCCCGACCGCGGCCATGTCGTATGTCCACAGGAGCCGGCCGTCGACCAGGCCGTACAGCCGCTGGCCGCTGGACACCTCCTTGGCCGTGCGGGTCCGGGCGATGACATCGGTGGTCAGCTGGGCGCGCGCCCCGGTGATGGTCGCATTCTCCAGGCCGGTGATCTCCAGCGATCCGTACCAGATCTCGGCGAAGCCCGACGGGTGCGCGAGGGTCACCTCGACCGCGTTGTCGTCCTTGGGCCGCCAGAACCCCGCCTCCATGGCGAGGGGCCGCACCCGCTCTCCCGCGTCGTCGAGCAGCCAGCTGCGCGACCAGTAGCTGAGGAATGGCCGGCCATCGGTGCTGAACGTGACCTCCTGGCCGAACCGGAAGTCCTCGATGGTCGGGTACTGGCCGGTGCCCACGCCGATCCAGTGGCCGATCAGCCACGACCATGGGCGCAGCGGGACCGGAACCTCGACACCCGAACCGTCTGGAGCGAGCACCTATCCCTGACCCTTGAAGAGCTTGTAGACCACGTAGAACGCGAACCATCCGGCAGCGGCCATGGCGACGATCAGCAGCCCGGTGTACCCAACCTCAACCATGGGGGCAGCGTACCCGTGCGCCGGCGGCTAGCGGTGAGCGAGCCGCTGACCCAGCAGGTACATCTCGCAGCCGAGGCAGAACGCGAACGCGGCGTTCAGGAACGCGGCGGCGAGGGCGAACGCCACCGCAATCGCCGACACGACGGTGACACCGAGCAGCGCGGCCACAAGGGCGACGACGAGGAAGGCGAGGCCGACGGCCTGCGCGAACCGCGGCGGCGCCGCATCCTCGAGCTCGGCGGGCGGCGCAAGACGCGGCTTGATCACGTTGCGGAAGAAGATGCCGTACGGCTGCGCCTGGAGGCCGACGATCGCGCCGAGCGCGAAGACCACCGTCTGCCAGGCAATGAGCACCGTGCCGAGCGTGGTGCCGTTGAGGATCAGGGCGGCGGCGAGGACGACCGTGGTGACCGCAGCACCGAACCGGGGCCCGCGGGGGTCGACCTTGGTGCGCGGCGAGCAGTCGAGATCCGACGACACGACCGGCTTGGACACCTCTGCGCTCATGGGCCCTCCTTCAGTGACGCGGATTCTATACAACATCAGTGTGCAAAGTCTGCATAGCCGGGTTTGGTCAGGTTGCTGACGCTAGGCGGCGAGCCCACCTCCCTGCGGCCG
>Ga0302322_100002217_pt1 | contig 16382 bp, 24 predicted proteins | sample Fen_T0_2_FD_203757 | JGI IMG/M metagenome (GOLD analysis project Ga0302322, IMG submission 203757) | Peat permafrost microbial communities from Stordalen Mire near Abisko, Sweden - Fen_T0_2 | ecosystem: Environmental > Terrestrial > Soil > Wetlands > Permafrost | place: Sweden: Abisko... | reverse complement strand
GACGCGGATCACGTTGCCTCCCAATCAGATTCGTGTGTCGTAGGTGACAGAGAACGTGATCGCGCAGGCCGGGCCCTCGTTCGCCCACTGCTGGATCGACAGCGTCCGACCCATCAGCGCGACCATCCGCGGGGCCGTGATCCCGAGGGTCGGGTTGCCGCGCAGGAGGTTCTCGACGTCGCCCATGACCCCGAAGGCGGCCCGGCGCACCGGGGACGGGTCCATCAGGCCCGCGCCGTGCCCGTACTGCGCGACCGCCCGGCAGCGCACCTCGGACCGCTCGTCGCGGGTGTTGTTGCCCGTCGTCGCGATCGTCTGCGCGGAGTCGCCCTGGTCCTCCAGGGACGACGGGTCACCCGGCCACGCGATGACCAGATACCGGTCCACCGGCTGCTCGGACAGGCCCACGGCGAAGGAGTCGAAGACGGGGATCTCCGACCCGTAGGCGTCCGGGGCGCGGTAGCCGGGCCACACGCGCATCAGCGCCACCAGGGCATCGACGACGTCCGGCCAGCGGGTGACGGCCATCAGTACGCGCCCGACACCGGGGGGACGATGTACGGCGCCCACAACTGCTCGACCCACCGGGGGATCGAGTAGCCGGCGCCCGGCGCCCAGTCGCTGCCGCCCGCATCCTGGCGGGGCAGGTTCGTCGCGCCCCGCTGGGAGGTCAGCAGGTGCCGGACCATCTCCAGGACCCCGCCGATGACGTCGTCCGGGACGATCCCGTCAGCCGGGCCCACCGTGTAGGTCACGGTCACCGTGCCGACGCCGGGCCACCAGCGCAGCCGGGTCAACGGGCCACCGCGGAAGAGCTGGCCGGCGTTGGCCTTGAGCGTGTAGTCGGCGGCGCCGAGCGTCGTCCCGTTCTCCACCACCGAGGTCAGCGAGACGATCGGCTGGCGGCGCAGCAGCAGCGCGCCGGCCCCGCCGTCGTGCACCTCGACGATGGTCTTGGTGCGCCACGGGCGGTTCGTGTACCGCTCGCAGGCGTCCGTGGCCCGGGCCGCGAAGTCGTAGAGCTGGAGGTCGCCCGCCGTCGTCCCGGCGCCGAGATGCGTCCGGATGTCGGCCAGGGAGACGAGCGGAGCGTCGGTGGCCGCGATCACGTGGAAGGAGTCCGGCTGCAGCACCGTGACCGGGCCCGAGCTGGACGCCGTCCAGGTGTGCCGGCCCACCACCGTCGGGGTGTAGTACGCGACGTACGTGCCCGTCCCGGAGTGCACCACCGTCCCCGGGGTCGTGAACACCGTGGACGGGGTGCCGTCGGGCAGGAACACCGAGATCGTCACGGACGTGGCGTCCGCCGCGGTGCCGGAGCCGTCGCGGACCACAACCGGTAGCGGAACCTGCGAGCCGATCGGGTACCGCACGGTCAGCCTCCACTCATCGTCGGGGCACCAACTGGTGCAGCGGTCAGGGTCGGAGCGGACGGCGTGCCGGCAGCGGCCGTCGGCGCTGCGGCCGGGTAGGTGCTGGCGGTCGGCGCGGCGCCGGTCCCAGCGGCGAGGGTCGATGCCCGGTCCGTGCCGGGTCCGATCGACCCGCGGGTCGGGATCGGTCGGGCGAGCAGTCCGGCGGAGACACCGAGCCCTGCCGCGCCGACCAGGCCGACGACCCCGGAGGCGGTGATCCCGGCCGTGCCCTGGGGGGTGGCTGTGGCGACGGACCCGACGCGGCCCGTCGCGGTGACCGCAGCGACGGCGGAGACCAGGGCGCCTACGGCACCGGACACCGTGCCCGCGGCGGTCATGCCCGCGGTCTCGGCGAGGCTGGCGCCCCCGGCTGCGCCGACCGTGGCGGCGGTGAACATCTGGCCGGTCACGGTGGCCGAGGTCGAGCCGACCGCGCCGACCGCACCGGCCGCAGTCGTCCCGGCGGTGATGGTGGTCAGGACGGTCGCCCCGGACGCGGCGAGGGTCCCGGCGGTGGCCGTGAGCGTGGCCGCGCCGAACAGACCGACGACGCCGGAGGCGGACATCCCGGCGGTCGCCGTGGCGGTGACGGCGCCGACGGCGCCGAGCTTCGCCGCGGTGGACACCGTGGCGGTAGCGGACGGAGACGCGGCGCCGACAGCACCGACCGTTCCAGCGGCGGACATCCCGGCCGCGCCGGTGAGGGTGGCGGCCCCGATGAACGCGCCGCCGGACGCGGACACCCCGGCCGTAGCCGTCAGGGTGGCCGCCCCAAGGACGCCCACGACCCCGGAGGCGGACATCCCGGCCGTGGCAGTGGCCGATGCGGAGCCGACCACGCCGATGGACTGCGCGGTCACCAGCGCCGCTGTAGCGGCCAGGGGCGCCGCACCGGACGCGCCGACTACGCCGGTCGCCGTGCTGCCAGCCGTGGTGGTCAGGGTGGCTGCGCCGACGGTGCCGACCGGGCCGCCCGCGCTGACCCCGGCCGCGCCGGTAAGGGCGGCGGATCCGACAGCGCCCACGGCACCGGTGGCCGAGATGGCTGCGGCCGCCGTCTGGCTGCCGTCGTCGAAGTAGGCGACCGGCGACGGCGCCGAGTCGTTCGCCGCGCCGGGGAGGATCAGCGTGGGCAGGCCGAGCCCGAACACGGGCTGGGCCAGCGCCGACGGGCCGCCGGTCGGAGGCATCCCCAGCGGGACTACCGGCGTGAACCCGAAGTCGTCCCAGAAGATCGTGGTTGCGGTCGCGGTTGTTCCGCCGTCGCAGTCGAGCCCGAGCCACCCGGCCGCGAGGAACGACGAGTCGGTGAGCGTGACCGTCGGGGTGTTCGGACGGTTCCCGGTGCTCGCCCAGAACCACGCCTTCAGCGAGCTGCCCAGGAACTGGACTTCCCAGTTGTAGATGACCGACCCGGTGAACGTGAACGACGTCCCCGTGCCGAGAGCGGTCTGTGTCCCTATCCCAGCGGTACGCTTATAGAATTGCAGATTCGTGCTTGCCGGTTCGATCGAGAAGAAGTATCCGCTGTTCCCGAGCGTCGAATCGGCCCGGAACCACACCTGCCCATACGCCTCGACCGTACTGGTGACCATGAACGATCCGAATATCGTTCCATCGGCCACCTGACCGGCGACATAGAACCGGTCAGCTTTCCAGTCATTGTTTCCACCGGTCGCCGATGTGACTTGCTTCCCGCGGTTCGTGTCGATGGTGGAGGCGCCCGCGCCAGTGACGCGGGCGCCAACCCATTGACCGACGTCCCACGGATTTCCGTTCGTCCCGGTGAATGCATCGACATAGGACGGCACTCTTCACCGCCCCTACGGCGTAGTGGTCAGATCCTCAAGCGTGAACGTGTGCAACTGGATCGAGTTGCCCGCGTTCGCAATCGAGAAAGTGGCCGTCAGGTCGATCTGATTCGACACGGAAGAATCGAACCCCGTTCCGACGGCCGGTGCCGACGCCTGGAACATGGCGTCACCCGCACCGCCAGCGGACGGCAGGGCAGACCCGACCACGGCCTCGCTCTTGAAGAACCCCACCGGGAACAGGGTGGCCGCCGTGCCTGAGCCGATGGACCGGACGTAGAGCATCAGCTCCGCGACCCATGTCACGTTCGTCTTGGCGACGGCGTTCAACTGGATCGCCTGGCTGGTCGCTACTGCGATGTTCGCCGTCGGACCCAGCTTGAATTTCAGGGTGAGCGTCCCCGGAGTGGTGACGATGTTCGAGATGCGGCCGGAAGCCGAAACGCAGAACACCTTCGCCGTCGAGTTGATGTATCCCGACGGGATGAAGACCTTCGCCACCGCGGGGAGCAGGGTCGTTTCCGTCGTGGTGTTGGTGACGGCCGTCCCGTCGATCTGCGCCCCGACCAGCGGGGAACGATACCCTGGCATTAGCTGATCGCCCCCCACACCATCAACCAGCCCGCATCGTTCGCGAGACCAGTCGTCGACAAGGTGATGATGTTCGCCGCCGGGGTGGCTAGCGCATCCTTCTTCGCCGTGGTCGTCCACAGAACGACCGCGAGCTTGGCGTCAAGGAATTGAGCCGACACATCGACCGTGTCGCCCGTGTTGCACTTCGAGATGGCGTAGACGACACACGTGTCAGTCTTACCGTCCTGAAAGTGCTTCGTGATCTGATTGGACGCCAGAAGAACGGCCATTCAGATCACGCGGCAATCGGGGTGAAGGACAGCGTGAGCGTCGTCAGGGTGAACGTGTTCGTGCTCACCCACGCCTGCGATGACGACAGCGCACCCGACCAGTAGAACGTACCGGCGGAAGCCGCCGACCAGATCGAGATGTGCGTGAGCGTCTCGGACGTGCCGCCGTTCGTCCACGCGGACAGCGTCGACAACGTCATCGACCCACCGGACGCCGCGTTCCACACCACGGCGTTGCGGGTCGCCGAGCCGACCGACACCGCGGTCGTCCCGGACGCGCCAGGATCTGCTGTGTGCAGCTGGACGAACGGCGTCGCGATCGCGCTGAACGCCGTGTTCCGGAGCACGTTGAGCGTCGCGTTGGCGAAGTTCACGGCAGACAGGCCGGCGGTCATTCCGTCACCTCGCCGTCGGGGTAGCAGGAAGGGCACTCCGGGACGCACGGGGCGTGGTGCTGGACCGCGCCGTCTGCCTCCATCGACAGGGTGGCGATGACGTCACCCATGGGACGCCCGGCCCTTCCGCGTGCCGGGCTTCTCCTCGACGGCCGGCTTCTCCTCGACGGCGGCCGGCTCCTCGGGCTCCTGGTCCACCTCGGCGGCGCGCTCGCGGGCCGCCTCCTCGGCGGCCGAGAAGACGGGCGGCTTGCGCGGCCCGGACTCGGCCGCCTCGAACAGGTCCGGGTGGTCGGCCACCAGGGCCTCTTCGTCGGCGTGCAGCTCGCCCGAGCGGACGAGCACCTCCGACCCGTCGGGCATCGCCACGAACGCCGTATGGCGCGCCATCATCAGGCCCACGTCAGCCCTCCACGAGCACGCGGAACGCGTTGGTGGTGGTGACGTCGCCACCGAACCGCCAGAACGCGAACCACCCGGCCTGACCGGTGGGCCGGGCGTTGGCCGTGCCCTTCACCATCGGCTCGTAGAGCACGCTCATCCCGATCCGGTCCACGATCAGGTACTGCGAGAAGTCCCCGTAGAGCAGGTTCTTCGAGCCGGTCGTGATGGTGCCGACCATCGTGGTCGACTCGCGGAACGGCGAGCCGAGCAGGCGCTCCGGGCTGCCCTCACCGAGGTTCGTCCAGTAGCTCGAACCGCCCGCGGTGTCGAACTGGCGGGCCCGGTTGATGATGGCGAGGTTCGCCACCCAGTTCAGCGAGGACCGCGGCCCGCGGAAGCGTGCGGGGAGCGCCTGCTGCACGGCGTAGATGTCGCCGATCGCGAACAGGCCCACGCCGATGGACGTCACGGTGGTGGCCCTGGTGACGGCGCCCCACGGCTCGCCGGTGCCGGTGCCGGTCGCGAACTTGGCCTCTTCGAGCCGGTCCTTCGCGTCGGCCAGCAGCATCGGGAACTGCTGCGCGAAGTCGGAGTCTTCGAGGATCTCGTAGCTGCCGAACACCCACGCGGATGCCTTCTGCGGCGTGATCTGAAGCGTGCCCACGGTGGGCGAGTGGTCGGTGTCCTCGGTGCCCTCCGCGAGCATGGCCGCGTTGACACCGGCCGAGGTGACGCCGTTCCAGTTGTTGGTGCTGGTCGACCTCTGCCCGCTGATCTGCCGCCACGGATTCGCGCTGCCGACGTTCGTCAGGATGATCGTGGGGTCGAGCGTGAACGGCACCAAATACCCACCGTTGGCGCTCGTGAGCGACAGCGCGGCGCGCCGGCCCTCGCCCTCGGGCTCCTCCAGGTAGGACTCGAACGCGTCGTGGTAGTCGTCGCTGCCGGTGCGCAGGATGTGCGCGGCCATCGCGGCCCGCGACATGCGCGACATCGGCACCGTCTGGTGACGGAAGTCGGCGCGGTGACCCTGCAGCATCCGCGTGGCGTGCTCGGCGCCGTCCTGCGCGAGGCGCCCGGACCGGTGCGCGCCCTCGATCGCGTCGAGCGCGCGGTTCGACACCTCGGTCTGCGGGACCAGGCCCAGGCGCATCCGCTGGAAGTCCACGCCGTACGGGTCCGCGGTCGCAGAGCGGACGTAGACGTCGGTGCGGGTCCGGTTGCGCTGCGCGCCGTCGCCCGACTCCAGGTTGGCCGGCGAGGCCAGCGCGGCGGACCGGACGGCCTCGACGCGAGCGGCGCGAGCGGCCAGCGGCGCGGCGGACGTCTCCAGCTCGTCGTACTCCCCGAGCAGCGTGTCCACCTCGGTGGGCAGCGCGGCGTACGCGGCACGGGCCGCGTCGTCCGCGTCGGCGCCCGGCTCGGCGAGCGCCTCGATCTCCAGCAGTCGGGCGCGGATCGCCTGCTGCCGGGCCCTGATCTGGGCCAGGTTCATCGTGAGATCCCTCTCGTGACCATGCCCGCGCGCACGCGCTGGGCAACGGAGAGCCGACCGGAGTGCGCAGTGCGCGGGTCCTCGGCAGCGGGCGCCACGGTGGCGGTGCTGGTGCGGATCACCGGGACCGGCGGACGGCGTCCGCTCGATGTGGTGAGACCGCCGACGCCCGTGGTGCTGGACGCCGGGTCAAGGGGCTGGACGTCGGTGACGGTCGCGTCGTCCGCGCTCTCGTCCTCCACGTCCGGATCGGGCACGAGCAGCATCGAGGAGACGACCATCTGCGCGACGTCGAGCGTGCAGTCCGCGGCGCACAGCGCCTCGACGATCGGGTCGAGCCCGGCATCGGCCGCGGCCAGCATCGCCAGCAGCTCCGTCAGCGTCTGCGTCTCGGCCGGCGCCAGTGCGGCGCGGGCGAACTGATCGCGGACGCGCGCCAACTGCGCGAGCCGCGTTGCCTTGCCGTTCTGCCGTGCCCGGACGCTCACGACCATCGGGACGTCGTAGGCAGGGATCGGCGTGGGCCCGTACTCCGTCATGGCGACCTCGGTCCGACGCACCCGCGTGCCGGAGGCGTACCGGCCGCCGCGGGGCGGCATCGGGTCCGAGCGGACCCACCGGCCCGAGAAGGACTGCCCGGTTATGTCGCCGTTCCGGATCGCCTCCAGCACCTGGTCGGCGAGCGGGGTCCGGTTGTAGCGGGTCACGGTGATGAGGCCCCGGGCGTCCGCACGCGGCGCCTCGATCGGGCTCCCGAGCGGCACCGACGCCATCTCGGACGGCGTGCCCTGCAGCGTGAGCGCGTGGTTGTAGAAGACGCCGAAGCCCGTGCCGCGCTGGGAGATCGTGCGGGTGAAGGCGGCTGGGTCGAGGGACTCGACGTAGTTGCCCTGCCGGTCGGTGATGTCCTGCTCGTGGTTGAACACCGCGGCGTACGCCTCGACGGTGCGGCCGTCACCGCCGGACCGGATCGCGATGTCGGCCAGCGGGAAGGACCGGGTGAACTCGCTCATGCTGCCTGCCCCTTCGTGGGGGGAGTGGTCGGGTCGTTGAAGGTGCCGCCCGTGCCGGCCGGCAGGAGCTGGACGGGCAGCAGGCCGGAGTGCACGAGGAGCGACAGGTCCCCGGACTCGACGGCGTCCGCCACGGTCGCCGGGTCGTACCCGGCGGTGATCAGCTTGCTGGCCGTGCTCGCCTTGACGTCGAAGGTCTCGGCGCGTTCCTTCTCGCCCTCGCGCAACGCCGCGATGTCGCCGACGTCGAACCACAGCCGGGAGTCGGCCGGGACCTCGACGAGCTTCGCCAGCGCGCCGCACGCCGAGCGCCAGTTGGGCCGCGCCGTCAGGTCGGCGAACCGACGCATGGCCTGCGCGTAGTTCGAGTAGGTGGCGGCTTCGAGACCTTCCTTCAGGCCGATCACGATGCCGGGAACGCCTGCGGCAGAAGCGATCCGGGACTCGCCCGCAGCCTGGACGGTGGTGTACTCCAGCTTCGCCAGGTCCGCGCCCACGACCACGAAGTCAGCGCCGCGGTCGAGGATCACCGTCTTGAAGGCGTTCTCCACGCCCCCGTACCGGGCGTGCATCCGCGCGCCCACGGACTCGATGACCTCGTCGGTGAGCTGCTGCTCGTACTTGATGAGGATGTTCGGCGTCGCGGCGTTCTCAAGGAACTTGAGCTTGTACTCCGTAAGCGCGGTGTCGGAGTCCACCTCGCGGATGATCGGCGTCAGCCAGGACATGCCCCGGAACTGTGCCTTCGGGTCAGGGATCGGCGACCAGTGCGCGACCTCCCCGACCGGGTAGAACTCGGCCGCCCGCTCGGTGTCCCACGTCCCCGGGTCGTATTGGTAGCCGAGCACCTCGCGGTGCTGGCGGCCGTGCACGTCCTCGACGAGCGCCGACACGATCGTCACCAGGTCCGGCCGCAGCCGCTCCAGGAACGGGACGCCGTCCATGCCCTTGCCCTTGCGGACGTAGGCGTTCCCCGCGAGGGAGACGTCCTGCTCCATCCGGGCCAGCAGCTCGCCCGTGTTGCCGCCCGGCCACGGGTCCTCCAGCAGGGCCAGCGCGCCCGACGACCAGAGCTTGCGCGTCAGCCGGTTCCGGAACGCGAACTCGGCCTCGGAGAACAGCATCAGCCGCGCCAGGATGCACGAGAAGATCACGCCGTTGCCCGCGTAGCCACGCTCCGCGTAGCCCTCGAAGCCCGGCCGGATGCGCTCCTGATCGGGCGAGCCCCAGGACGACATCAGCACGGCCGCGCCCGACGCGGTCCCCTCGCTGATCCGACCGCCCAGGCGGGCCGCGGGCGCCTCGCGCTCCGGGGCCGGCGCGCCCAGCAGGGCCCGCCACAGGGCACGAGCGCGGCTCGGGACCGCTGGGCGCTCCTCGCGCGGCTCGTCCTTCGGCCTGCGCTCCACCGGGCCCGCAGCGGGCGCCTCAGGTGCGCGCGGGGCCGAGGCCGGACGGCGGCCCAGCAGCAGCACGGCGACCAGCAGGACGAGCGAGAGAGCGAGCACGATCCCCCTCACACCACGTAGACGTTCGCCGAGGTGATCTGCACGTGAGCCAGCCGGTTCCACCGGGCCGCCGTGATCGCCACCAGGGGGGAGATGTCCGCCGCCGACGTCCGCCGTCGCCAGGCCCACGCATCGCCGAGGTCCCGCTTGCGGCCCGCGGCCACCGCGGCATCGAGTTGCGGCTGACCGATGTGCGCCAGGCGGCGCGGCTCCTGCGTGACCGCCGTCAGTAGGCCCCCGGCGGCCTGCGCCAGGTCCCGCGACGACATCGGCTTGAGGATCACGCCCGCGGCCTCCAGCTCGGCGCGCATCTCGCCGGCCGGGCCCGCCGGGTCGTAGGCCACGGGCAGCGACGACCACCGCGACGCCAGCTCGGGCAGCCTCGTCCGCAGCCAGTCCGTGCCCGCCCCGGGCCGGTAGTCCACGACCTCGACGTGCATCGAGCCGTCCGCCCGCTGGCCGGCGACTGCGATCGCCGCCGTCGACCCCAGCGGGGTGACGTCGAACGCGAACGCCGGCTCCCCGGCGAGCTCGCTCTCCTCGTCCCGGCACGCCGCCCAGGCCGACGCCGGGATGACCTGCTCGCCGAGGTCCCGATCCACCCACCGGTTCAGGTAGGCGCGCAGGAACAGGTTCAGGTTGTTGCCGCTGACCGCGCTCTCCAGCTCGGCGCGGATCGTGTCCTCGGTGACCGTGAAGCCCAGTGCCGGCATGCACGAGCGCCACGTCGCCGGGCTCTCGGGGTCGGCGTCGTCCTCGGCGGACCACTCGAAGTACGCGATGCGGCCCGTCGATCCGCCCTCGACGATGCGGCGGCCGGCCTTCACCTTGCTCAGCAGGTAGTGGCTGGCCTCCAGCGTGCCCGCCGTGGAGACGCCCCAGAACTGCGCGTTCGCCCGGGTGAGCATCGCGGGCCGCCACGCCTGCTCGACGCGGTCGTCGGTCTGCGCGAACACCTCATCGAGGCACCCGAGGTCCAGCGTCTTGCCGTGGCCGGCCTTCTCCGTCGTGGCGATCGGCCCGAACGTGGACCGGTCCAGGAACCGCACATGCTCGCTGCCGGTCTGCAACTTCACCGCGAACTTCCCGCGCATCTTGCGCGCGGCCTTCAGGTCCTCGACGAAGTCTTCTTCCCACTTCGACCGGGCGTCATTCCTGGTCTGCGCGGCGTACAGCATTCTCTGCCGACCGCCCAGGTATTTACTAATTGCCGAGCGCAGCACCACCACCGGAAGAATTAGCGTGGTCTTGCCGCTCTGCCTCGGGATCGTGAGCCATACTTCCCGGTACGCAAGATTACCCGTCGCCGGATCTATTTCCAACGCGACATCGGCGACGTGTTGTTGCCACGGCATCGGCGGCTTTCCCAGGGCTGTTGAAACCCTGCCCCAATGCGCGCCCCAGGTCGGGCGTTCAGCCCGCCGTGGCGTTGACCATCGGGGGGGACATCCCGCCGAAGAGGTCGTCATCCTCGTCCGCCTCGTCGCCCACCAGCACCGCGAGCGTGTCGAGCAGCGTCTTCACCAGCCCTGGCAGCGCCCGGACGTCCCTGCCGCGCACCTGCGGGCTGTCGAGCACCTCGGCGACCAGCACCACGATCGCGGCCAGCGTCTCGGCCGCCGGATGCGCTGACGGGAAGTCCTCCAGCTCCTCGCGTGCGACGTCAGCCAGCCTGCGGTCCGGCGCGGGGCCCTCGGCGGGCTCGCTCGGCTCGCTCGGGCCCTCGGCGACGCCCTCGGCGGCCTGGACAAGCGCCAGGAGCGGCCCAGACGCCCGCGCCCGCGCCCGCGCAGCACGGTTGCTGGCCTTCCGACGCTCCCGATCGCGGTCCTTGCACCGCCCGCAGCGCTTCGGCAGAGGCCCTTTCTCGCCCGCCGGGAGGTCCTGCTGACACGTCGAACAGGTGAAGGTGCGGGCCACGGGCACCCCCCGGGGGTTCATGGCGGCCCGTGGCGCGCGAAAAAAAGACGGTTGGGGTCATGGGGATCGGCGGTTCACGATCGACATGCCACCCCCCGGGCCCCGCGGCCAAGGGATCACGTCAAATAGGCTGATGCTTTTCCCTCACCACGATCGCGAGGTGGGTAATGGGACTGGGTGCACTGCTGCCCGATCCCGACGTCCGGAATTGCATCCATAATGCGCAGCTCTGCAATTAGCCCGGTCGAGAACAACGCCACCGCGGGAGCGCGGGACAACGTGGTCGACCGAGAAGGATTGTGGAGTCCGGGGTGGAGCGTCCATATCAATGGAGTTCAGACATAGCCAGCATAGGGATTCCTCAGCACGCACCCTGGCAGTAAGTCTTATCCAGGCCGCCCCGTAGCTGTTTAGCCCTCGGCCTGCCATGTCATTCTCCCGACATGCGCGAGTGGGTGAGGTAGGTTCTACCCTGCCCCCCCGGTTAAATGCACGGGCCCTTTCTACACGCAGAAGGCCCGACACCTGGTTGGTGTCGGGCCTGCTACCGCGAGTGGCTCCCGGCCCCGATCGGTGTGGCGGGAGGTCACGGACCCATCATCGCCACTGCTGGTGATGATGCTGGCGGCAGCGTGACAGACGCTTGCACGCTTGCGCAAGCGACACGCTCAGGTCGACTTCGGGTATGCCACGCCCAACCTCTCGCCGATGAGCACCACCGTGTTGCACGGCCAGTCGGCCGAGATGCCGTCGCAGTCGTCGCACCCGGCGCACGTGCCGGTGATGCCGTGCTCGGGGCTGCCTCCGGACTCCTGGTGCATCTCGGCGATGTCGCGGACGATGCCCGGCGGCAGCTCGGCCAGAACGGCCCGCAGGCGGGCGTGGTACGCGTCCTCGGCGGCGCGCTGACGGGCCCACCGGGCTTGCTGCTCGTCGGTCGGTGGCTGCGGGAACAGCACGCTCAGGGGCACGTCGATCTGGGCTGCGATCGAGCGGACCTCGATGGGGTCGCTCACGAGATCCTCCACGCCGGGTCGAAGTCGGGGTGTGCGGCGTACGGCTGGACGAGGGCGAGCAGCGTGGGGCACGGGCTCGGCAACGTCTCTTCGTAGAGGAACGACTCCACGCAGACGCCGCAGCGCGCGGGCTGTGTTCCGTCCAGGCCGATGCCCCGCGAGCCGTAGTGCCCGGACGTGCACGACCACGGGTCGGACTCGACGTGGCAGGGCGTGTGCAGGGCCGCCACCGCCCGCTTGGCCGCCACCTCGGCCAGCACGCGGGCCGGGTCCCACCGGGCGATGTGCGCGGCCACACCCGACCGGATCTCCTGCCCGTAGGGGATCGGGAACGCCGGCAGCATGTTGTCGAGCAGCATCCGGGCCGGGTAGCGCTCGCGGGTACGCAGACTGACTCTGCTCTCCTCGTCGATGTACTCACGATCGAGGGTCGGGACGACCTCCTCGTCGGTCTCGCCGTCGAACCACGCCCAGTGGATACCGGGACGCTCGGGCTCGACCGCCGCCCGTGCCGCGGCCTCGTCCTCGTCGAGCCGCGCCCTCAGGAACGCGATCAGGTCGCTCACGTCGTCTCCTCCTCGTCGTCGCTGGTCGCTCTCTGCGCCAGCCGTGCGCCGTCCGCGATCCGGTACAGGGGCCTGCCGTCGGCGTCGTACCGGCGTCGCACGAGCCGCCCGCGTGACGCCCACTGCCGTACCCGGGCCGGGTCGACGTCCAGGACGCGCGCCAGGTCGGCCGCGGGCAGCAGTCCCCGCGCCTCGGCCAGCGACGCCTCCCGCACGTCCTCCCGTGCCGCACGCTGCCCGCACCCCCGGCACCGCACCACCGCGGCGTCCTGCGCCGCGTAGACGCTCGTCCCGCACTGCTGGCAGCGGCCCACGATCCCGACGTCCGCGGGCCGGTCAATGGCGCGCTCAGCCTCGCTGACGGCGTCGCGCACCTCGCGCACCAGCTCGGCCGCCCAGGGCTCGCGGCCGGTGAACACCTCGGCGAGCCGGAGTGCCTGACGTCGCGGGTCGCTCAGGTCGGCCCGGCGGCACGTGCCCTGCACGCGGATGTCCTTGATGTGCCAGCAGGACGGGTGCACCTCCCAGGTGAGCACGGGACAGGCGGGCCCCTCGATGGGGTCCGGGAGCGGGTGCTCCTCGTCCCAGACCCGTACCTGGGTGTGCAGCAGCGTCAGGATCGCCGTCAGGGCGTCGCTGGCGCCCTGGCCGTAGTCGAGCCTGACTCCCTGGGTGCAGTCCGGGTCGTCAGGCCCGTGGAGGCAGCCCTGCGGGCAGTCCGTGCCGGTCCCGTGGCTCGGCATGGCCGTCTGCTGGGAGAGCTGCGTGTCCAGCTCGCGCAGCAGGCCCGCGGTGCCGTCCGCGGCGTCCGGCAGGGCCCGCAGGTCGCCCCGGGTGCGCCCGACGCACCCGGAGCACACCACCTCGGCGTCCCGCAGGGGGACGCCGTCCAGCGGGCAGGGACGGTCAGCCACGGGCCCACCGCGGGAGTCTGCGACGGTGTGCGCTGCCCGGCACCACGCCGGCCACGCGCCAGCCCGCGAGGAACAGCATCCGGCGGCGAGCGTTCCCTGCCGCCTTCACCTGCGCCTGCACGGCGCGGACCTCGTCGGGGGTGACGGGTCGCCCGGCCGGGACCGCCTCCAGGATGAGGCGGCCACGCAGGACGATGGGTCGCTGGTCGGTCACGGCTCGATGCCTGCCTCTCGCATGATCCACGGCTTGCCCCACGCGGCCCGGCGCAGAGCGGCAGTCAGCTCGTCGATGCGGGCCGTCTGCAGGTCGAGCACCGACGTGACCCCATGAAGGGCTCGCTCGACCTCCTCGGCGTGCTGCTCGCCACGTTCGAGCGCGGTCTCGGCCCGGCCGCAGCGCAGCGCCAGATCCGCGACCTGCTCGGCCGTGAGGCCGCCCCGTGGCTCGACGTGGGGGTCGAACATGGACGGAAGCATCGTCAGATCGTCTCCTCGGGTGCGGTGACCGGGGGCACGGTGACCGTGGTGGTGGTCCACGTGGTCGCTGCGGGCGCTGGGACGGGTGTGAGCGGCACGGCGCGCGGCTGGTCGCTGCTGGCGACCAGCAGGACGACCAGGACGGCGCCAGCGGCCAGCAGGACGAGCCGGGCGACGGCCAGGACGCGGCGGACGGGTAGGCGCACGATGCGGAGCGCGCTCACGGCTTCGCCATCGTGATCCCGGCGCCGCAGCGCGCCGAGTTGGACCAGACGTGCCGCCACACGCCCGGGGGCTGTCGTTCGATGATCTGGTGGCAGTACACGCAGCAGATCGGGTCGAGCGGCTTGTGCGCCTCACCCACGGGACGCCTCCTCCTCGGTCCGGTCGAGCCAGGCCAGGGCGCGCCGGTACATGGCCTCGTTGACGCCGCCGCCGTGCTCCAGCCGGTGCACGGTCGCGTTGGTCGTGCCGATCTGGACGGCAGCGGCCCGCAGGCTCAGCCCGAGGCGTGCGCGCCGCAGCCGGACGGCGTCGGGGAGCATGTCCAGCGTCGCGAGGGCCTGCGCCCACGCGGTGCGCGGGACGTCGGGCGCGTACGGGTCGTCGGCGGGTGTCGGCGCGGTCACGAGAGCCCTGCCTCTCGGCGGATCTCGCCGATGCGCATGCCAGCGGCGCTGCTGATCTGCCAGTCCTGCGCCGCGTCCCAGCTCGTGAGCGCCTCGGCGAGCAGGCCGCGCAGGCGCTCGACCTCGGCGCGGTGCCGCTCGTCGATCGCGGTCGCCTCGCGGACGTTGGCGGTCAACGCGTCCTGAAGGCTGCGGATCTGGCGCGCGCTGGCCTCGTCGAGCTCGGGCTCGCCGATCAGCGCCAGTAGGCGCTGCCTCTCGCGCTCGACGGCGTCCAGCCGCACGATGCGCGGCGTCCAGCCGGGCACCAGGCGGGCTAGGAGGCGCTCTGCGGCGCGCTGCGTGCGGTCGCTCATCACTGCCCTCTGATGCACAGGCACGGGGCGCTGTGGTGGGCCGCGGGGCAGCCGGGCGTGCCGTCGGCGGCGGTGAGCGTGTGCTCGACGGTCAGGGACTCGGCCAGGACGGCGACCGGGGTGGACGCGGGGCGGGATGCCTCCCCGCCGCGGGCGGCGGCGGAGACCAGCTCGCGGAGGGCGCGGTCGGTGCAGTCGGTGAGCTTGGCGGGGCGGTGCGGCGGCTCTGCGGTGAGCAGGCCGTGGGGGTCGGGGGTCATGCCTGCTCACCGCGCATGTACGCCTCGAAGAGGCGCAAGGCGGTGTCGTAGTCAGCGACGATGCCGGGCGGCGTGCCAGGCCCGGCGGCCTCGGGGACGGTGGCGAGGACCTCGCGGCGGTCGTGCTGCTGGCGGATGGCGGCAGCCAGCGCCTCCCGGATCTCGTCCTGCAGGTCGTGGCGGAGGTTGCCCCACCAGCCGTCGAAGCCGCCGCGGTCGAGCAGCTCGGCGAGGACGGCGGACGCGGCGCGCTCGGCGAACGGCTGCGGTTCGGTGGGGGTCTGGTCGATGGTCACGAATTCTCCCGGAAGTCGTTAGGGAATCTTGCTTGCAGTTCTGTAAGCTGCCGGTTCAGTTCTTGCTGCGGATCACATTCTCTGGGCTCTGTGGCTTTTTCGACCATCTTCGCAAGTAGGCTGGTTACGTTAGATGAGTTGGGTTCCTGTTCTTCGTCTCGTTCTTCCTTAGTTCTCTTCTCAGTCTCCCCCCCTACCCCCCCAAGATCAGGAAGGATCACCCTTCCTCCAGGGGTAGGACTGTCCTTCCCGAGGGGTAGGCTCACCCTTCCTGGAGGGGAAGGCTCACCCTTCCCAGGCTCGGCCAGGTGAAGCGAGTAGACCGCCGGTGAGCTGCCCGAAGCCTTTCTCACGAGCAGGATCGCGCCCTTGCTCGTCAGCCCCCTGACGGCCACCTTGACCGCCTCGAAGTCGGCCGCCCGCTGGCGCCGGTGCTCGACCGCCCGGGGCGTCGTATCGGCCGGGTGCGGCTCCGGCGGGACCTTCCGGCCGAGAGCGAACGCCAATTCCTCGCGGCCACCCCAGAACATCGGCGGAACGTCCTCGTCCTTTGTCCGATAAGCCATCCACGAGAGCGCACGGAACGAGCGGTCCGGGAGATGAGTCCACTCCGCCCACACCAGCCTGACGTTCCCGATACCCAACGTGGTGACCTTCCTGACCTCTTTCGTTGCTGCGCCGCACCGGCCGTGCGGGCAGGTCCTGCCGAGGCATGGTGGACCGTCCCGGCATGTCGGTGCATCCGGCCGTGTGCACCGGTTGGGTACAACCCGTCCACCGCTGTGGAGGACCGGTGGACAGGCCATCACCACCGCTTCCTCAGGGTCGATGTGGCGGGGATCTCGCCGACCTGAGCGGAGGCGCGCAGGAGGGCGTACCGGCGGCCGTCGACCTCGGGGTCGAGGTCGACGATCGGCCGAGGCCGGGTGGCCTTCACCTCGGCCTGCACGGCGGCCAGCTCGCGCTCGCACGCGGCCAGCCACCACGCGCGCTCCAGGAGCGTCAGGCGCGGCCACAGGTCGCTCAGGGGCACCCCCGGCGGCAGGGCCCGCACAGCGGCCGGG
>Ga0302322_100002214_pt1 | contig 16394 bp, 9 predicted proteins | sample Fen_T0_2_FD_203757 | JGI IMG/M metagenome (GOLD analysis project Ga0302322, IMG submission 203757) | Peat permafrost microbial communities from Stordalen Mire near Abisko, Sweden - Fen_T0_2 | ecosystem: Environmental > Terrestrial > Soil > Wetlands > Permafrost | place: Sweden: Abisko... | reverse complement strand
ATCTCGAACGCCAGCACGCCGGGCTACTCGCGCCAGCACGTGCTGATCTCGGCCGATCCGGCGATCACGATCCGCGGCTTGGCGATCGGGAACGGCGTCAGCGCGCAGCAGATCCTGCGCACGGTCGACTCGCTCGTGCAGCGGCGTCTCGTGCAGCAGCAGGGCTCGATCAGCCAGTTGAACCAGCGCCTGACGGGCATGAGCCAGGTCGAATCGCTCTTCGCCGAGCCGGGCGACAACGGCCTCAACAACCTGATGCAGGGCTTCTACACCTCGCTCTCGAGCCTCTCCTCGAGCCCCGACGACCTGGTGCAGCGCACCGGCGCGGTGCAGGCCGCCCAGAGCCTCACCGGCCGCCTGAACGAGCTCACGAGCAGCCTCAGCTCCGCGCGCAAGGACAACGCCAGCCAGGTCGCGGCGCAGATCAGCCAGGTCAACACGCTCACCACGCAGATCTCGAAGCTCAACCAGCAGATCGCCGCATTCGAAGGCGGCGGCGCGCCGGCGAACGACCTGCGCGACCAGCGCGACGAGGCGCTCAAGAGCCTCTCGCAGCTGGTCAACATCAGCAACAGCGAAGGGCCGGACGGCTACGTGACGGTGCTCACGAACGGCGCGCTGCTGGTGGGCAAGACCAAGGCCTACATGCTCAACGCCAAGGTCGCCTTCGACGGCACCGTGACGATCAAGGCCGGCAGCAGCACCAAGCCCGTGGACGTGACCGGCGGGAGCATCGGCGGCCTGATGCACCTCTCCCAGAGCTTCGTCCCGGACCTGCTCTCGCGCTTGAACGCGCTCGCGCACAGCCTGATCGGCGCCTCGAACCACGCGCACTCGACCGGCTTGCCTTCGAGCGGGCCGTTCCAGTCGATCACGGGCTCGATGAGCGTGGTGGACCAGAACAGCAACGGCGACCTCGGCGACGAGCTGCTCTCGAAAGCGGGGCTGCCCTTCGACGTCCAGAACGGCGCGCTCTACGTCAACATGACGGATCGCTCGAACTCGACCTTCACGAGCACGCGGATCGACATCGATCCGGCGGCGACGACGGTGCGCGACCTGCTCACGAGCCTCAACGCGATCCCGCACCTCAACGCGGGCCTCGACAGCAACGGCCGCCTGCAGATCACGGCCAACAACGGCTACGGCTTCGACTTCAGCTCGCGCATCAACCCGCACCCCGACACCGAAGGCACTCTCGGCGGCGGAGCGGCCTCGCTCGGCAGCGCCGGCAGCGAGCCGTTCAGCCTCGCGAACGGCGACACGCTCACGCTCGGCGGCCCGGCCGGCACGTTCAACATCACGCTCGACCAGACGCAGTTCGGCGACATCACCAAGGCCAAGGCCTCCGAAGTCGCCGCCGCGATCAACTCGGACCCCGCCACCGCGACGAGCGGCATGCGCGCGGTCGCGCAGGACGGCCACTTGTTCCTGCAGTCGCTCACGACCGGCAGCGCGACCAGCTTCAGCGTCAACGGCGGCACGGCGCTGGGCGCATTCGGCTGGAGCGCCGGCACGACCGCCACCGGCCAGGACAACGCGGTCGGGGCGACGCTGAGCGGCGTCTACACCGGTTCGACCAACACGAGCTACACGCTCGTCCCGAGCATGGACGGCGAGATCGGCACGACGCCCGGCCTGACGATGGACGTGCTCGACGCAACGGGCCTGCGCGTGGCGAGCCTCGACGTGGGCAGCGGCTACCAGCCGGGCACGCCGCTGGCTCTTCCGAGCGGGCTCTCGATCAGCTTCGGCGTGGGCTCGATCTCGGCCACGAACAACGACCGGCTGAGCATCGATGCGCTGGCCGATTCGGATACCGCGCACGTACTCGTCGCGCTGGGCGTGAACTCGCTCTTCTCGGGCACGGACGCGGCCGACATCTCCGTCAACCAGTCGATCCTGACCGACCCGCGCAATCTCGCGGCCTCGGGCACGGGCGCGACGAGCGACAACACCGCGCTGCGGGCGTTGATGAACACGCGCGATGCGCCCAGCGCCGCGCTCGGCGGCGTCAGCACGGGCGAGTACTACGGCAACATCGTGGGCGGCCTCGGGTTCGAGATCGACTCGACGCAGAACGCCAGCCAGGTGGAGCAGACGCTGCTCGACAGCCTGCAGAGCACGCGCGACCAGACCTCCGGCGTCAACATGGACGAGGAGCTCGTGAACATGCTGCGCTTCCAGCAGACCTACACCGCGGCGTCGCGCTACATCACGGCCGTCAACAGCACCAACGACGATCTGATGAGGATGATCTGAGGCCATGAATATCCGCCCCACGCAGAACGCGAACTTCGACCTCGTCCGATCGGGCTTGAACCTCAACCTGGCCAAGCTGATCACGGCCCAGGAGCAGGTCTCCTCGGGCAAGAAGCTGCTGCGCCCGTCCGACAACCCGGTCGCCGCCGCCACCGTGCTCGCGCTGCAGCGCCAGCTCGGCGACGTTTCGCGCTACTCCCAGGCGATCGATACGGCGCGCCCGCTGCTCGAGCAAGGCATGAGCGCGCTCAACGAGGCCAGCACGATCATGACCGAAGCGCGCGGACTGGCCGTGCAGGGCCTGAACGGCACGCTCAACAGCGCCGACCGCCAGGCTCTGGCTCAGAACCTGCGCCTGCTCAAGTCGCGCCTGCTCGAGGTCGCGAACACGAAGCTCGGCGATCACTACATCTTCGGCGGCACCGAAACCAAGAACATGCCCTTCAGCGAGCAGGCTGTGAACGGCCAGCCGCGCGTTCTCTACAACGGCGACGGGGCCTCGCGCGCGGTGGCTGTCGGCCCCGGCGTGGATCTCGCGGTCAACATCCCCGGCACCGAGGCTTTCGGCCGCCTCGAGTCGAGCGGCGTGAGCTTCGTCGGCTCGAGCGGCGCCGCCAATGGGACCTCGGCCGACGCGGGCACGGGCTACGGCTACCTCACGATCCGCCACGACGCGACGAGCGGTACACCCGGCTCGGGCGTCGCGCTCGCGGGCAGCGGCGCGAGCGACACCCTGATCGGCGACCGCGCGCTGACGATCGACTCGGCGGCGGGAACCGTGCGGCTCGGCAGCGGCACGGCGGTCACGATCCCGGCCGCCGGCAGCGCGGGCATCGCCGACGTGAGCGTCACCGACGAGAACGGCGCGGTCGTGCACCTCGACTTCACGAACTACGACGGCACCGATTCCTCGAGCACGCTCTCGGGCAGCGGTTCGGCCTCGATCGACGGGACGAATTTCACGGCCCTCGATCTCAGCAACGGCGACATGAAGCTCACCGACTCGAACGGCACCGTGCTGCACGTCGACGCGCGCGGCATCGTCAAGGCCACGACGGACCTCTATTCCTTCGGCGGCGCCGTCAACGCCTTCGACGAGATCCAGGGGATGATCGACGACCTCTCGAACACGAGCGGGCTCGACAGTGCAACGATGAACGCGCGACTCTCCTCGCGCCTCGGGGAATTCGACCGCAACTTCGACAACCTGCAGATCGCGCTCGGAACTCTGGGCTCGCGCTCACAACGCATGGACTCCGGCAAGAGCCAGCTCGACACGCTTTCGATCAACCTGCAGGGGCTCGTCTCCGACAACCAGGACGTCGACCTCGCGTCGGTCGTCCTCGACATGAACAAGGCACAGCAGACGCTGCAGGTCGCGCAGGCGACCGGCGCCAAACTGCTGCAGAACACACTCCTCAACTATCTGGGCTGATCCATGGTCGAGAACATCCAAGGCAATACCGGCGCGAACCGGGCCGCCCCGGCCGGCAAGAGCGCGGCGAAGAGCACGGACGCAGCGGCTTCGGGAGCCGCCTTCCACGCCCTGCTCGAACGCCTCGAGACCCATGCGCGCGAGCTCGAGGTCCAGTCGCGCAGCATCGAGAGTCCCAAGGACTTGACCGGCGCCGTCGATCGCGCGCACGCCTCCTTGCAGGACGTGCTCTCGCTCAGCGATCGCCTGGTCGAGGCCTATCGCGAAGCGCTCTCGCGCAACCAGGCACCCGGCCAGCCCGGGTCCGGTCCCGCGGCTGGAGGCAAGCCGTGAGCCCGGCCTTGCGTCAGAGCTGCCCCGCGGCGCGCGGGCTGATGGAGCGTGTCCTGCGCGCAGGCGGCCCGATCGCGCCCGAGTACCCGCTCGTCTTCGGCGGCGCGACGACCGCGGCCTTCGTCGTGGACGAGGACGGCGGAGAAGCGCGCTCGACCTGCGCGCTGCTCGAGCGCAACCTGATCGTGCGCGGACGCACGATCCGCGCCGGTCTGATCGGCTCCGTCGCGACCGACCCGCAGTCGCAGCGTCAGGGACGCTGCGCCTCGGTGCTCGCGGCGGCCGAAGAGGAGCTCGCGCGGCGCGGCGCGCTGCTCGCGATCCTGTGGGCCGACGACGCCGACTATTACGCGAAGCGCGGCTGGCGTCCGATCGGCTGGGAGATCGACTTCGTGATCCCGCCCGGCGCCGCGCAGGACTTCCCCGAGCCCTTCGGCGTGCGCGAGCGCAGGCCCGAGGACGACGGTCAGATCCACGAGCTCTACGAGCGTCATCCCGAGCGCGTCGGTCGCGCTCCGGCCGAGACCGCCGCGCTGCTTGCCTGCCCGAACATGGAAGTGCTCGTGATCGAGCGCTGGGGCCGCATCGCCGGCTACACCTGCCTGGGCCGCGGCGCCGATCTGCAGAACGTCGTGCACGAGTGGGCCGGCGACGCGCAGGCGCTGCTGACGCTCTTGCGCGAGCACTTCGCGCGCCGCAAGGAACGCGGCAACGAGGAGGGCCTCTACCTGATCTGCCCGCCTTCCGCCGTCGATGTCGCCGAGCGCCTGTGCAAGGCTGGCGCGGAGATGGCGCAGGGCGTGGTCGGCATGGGCAAGATCCTGCGTCCGCTCGACGCGGGCAAGCTCGCGGCCGAGCTGCTCGACCGGCGCGGCGGCGTGAGCTGCACGGGTGCCGACGCCGAGGGCGGCGTGAGCTTCAGCGGGCCGAAGGGCCAGGTGAACTGCACGCGCGAGGCGTTGATCGAGCTGCTCTTCGCGCCGCGCGCCGAACGCACGCTGGTCGAGGACATCGGCGGGCGCCTGGGCGTGCCCGGCGTGGAGCTGCCTCTGACGCCTTTCCTGTGGGGGCTCGACTCGATCTAGAGAATGCTCGCGGTCTCGCAGGGGCCATCCGCCCGAGAACGAGAGTTGTCCTGGCGCGCGCGGCTCGTCCACGAGACGGGCCGCGCGTCTTTCAGCGCGCGTAGTTGCCCGGAAACATGCGCCGCTCGACCGCCTCGATCACGATGTGCAGCACCTTGATGTGCACTTCCTGGATGCGGTCGGAGGTCTCCGCGCGCGGCACGACGATCGGCACGTCGACCATTCCGCGCGCCTTGCCGCCGCCCTTGCCGAGCAGGCCGATGGTCGTGATGCCCTTCTTCTTCGCCGCCTCGATCGCGGCCAGGATGTTCGGGCTCGACCCGGAAGTGGAGATCGCGACCAGCAGATCGCCGCTCTTCCCGTAGGCCTCGACCGAGCGCGAAAAGATCGCGTCGAAGCCGAAGTCGTTGGCGATGCAGGTGAGCTGGCTCGCATCGCTGAAGGCGATCGCCGGCAGCGCCGCGCGGTTCTTGCGGAAACGGCCGGTCCACTCCTCGGCGAAGTGCATCGCGTCGCACATGCTGCCGCCGTTGCCGCAGGCCATCAGCAGGCCGCCGCGCTTCAGCGTCGAGGCCGCGCGCTCGACGAACTGCTCGACGCCGGCGAGGCAGGCCGGGTCGGAGAGGAAGGCGGAGAGCGTTGCCTGCGCTTCCTCGAAGGCGGCGCGCACGGGATCGGCGTGGGTCATGCGTCGATTGTGGCGGCGGCACGCGCGCCCCACAACTCCCGCGGCGTGGGCAACCCTGCTCGAGGGCTATCCTCAGGCGACGCTCGGCCCGCTTCGCGGCCGCCAGCACAAGCAAGGATCCCACCCATGAGCCACGATCACGCAACGCCTCCCGTCCGGCCGAACGCCTGCGCCATGTGCGCCCAGCCCTCGAGCGCGCGACTCGTCCGCATGGGCAACCTGCGCCCGCGGCTCTCCGCCTACGTTGCGCGCCAGCACCCGGAGACCGCCAGCCCCGCCGCGCAGGTCTGCCGCGCTTGCCTCGACCGTGTGCGCGTCGAATTCCTGCTCTCGACGCTCGAGCACGAGCGCGGCGAGCTCTCGCACATCGAGGCCGACATCGCGCGCAAGGCGGCGGCGCACGAGACGCTGGCCGCGAACATCGACCAGGAGTTCGAGCAATCGATCACGCCCACGCAGCGCCTGGCCGACGACGTGGCGCGCATCGGCGGCTCGTGGGCCTTCGTGGGCGGCTTCGTGCTGGTCATGTTCGCCTGGATCGGCTTGAACGTCTGGGGCCTGCGCGAGAAGGCCTTCGATCCCTATCCGTTCATCCTGCTCAACCTGCTGCTCTCCTGCATCGCGGCCTTGCAGGCGCCCGTGATCATGATGTCGCAGAACCGGCATGCGGCGCGCGACCGGCGCCAGGCCGACCAGGACTACCGCGTCAACCTCAAGGCCGAGCTCGAGGTCGCGAGCCTGCACGACAAGCTCGATCACCTGCTGCACAACCAGTGGGACAGCATGGTCGAGCTGCAGCAGATCCAGATCGATCTCCTGCACGAGCTCTCCGGCCGCAAGCGCGAGCCGGGCGCAGGCTGACGCGAGCTCCCGGAAACGAGCGACCCCGGCATGCGGCCGGGGTCGCCTGACGCGCGGGGCTCGCGGGAGCCCGGCTCAGTGCAATCCGCCCTCGCTCTCGGGCGCGGGCTGCGCTTCCGCATCCTCGGCGCGGCGCGCGAGCTCGACCGCGATGGTGCGGTCCTTGCCGTCGCGCTCGACGAGCAGTTCGACGCGCGTGCCGGGAGCGACCTGGGCGATGCGCTCGCGCAGCACCTTCGTGCTCGCGATCTGCTTGCCGTCGAGCTTGCGCACGATGTCACCGGCGAGGAGACCCGCCTTCTCGGCCGGGCTGTCCGGCAGGACCTGGCCCACGACCGCACCGGGCGCTTCCGCGGAGGACGTGCGCAGCGCGACACCCAACCAGCCGCGCTCGACGTGGCCGTTCGACTCGAGGCCCTTGAGGATCGACTTGACGGTCGAGCTCGGGATCGCGAAGCCGATGCCGTCCGAGCCGCCCGAGCTCGAGTGGATCGCGGTGTTGATGCCGATCACCTCGCCATCGAGGTTCACGAGCGGCCCGCCGCTGTTGCCCGGATTGATCGCCGCGTCGGTCTGGATGAAGTCCTCGTAGGCGGCGATGCCGACCTCGCTGCGGCCCTTGGCGCTGACGATGCCGGAGGTGACGGTGTGGTCGAGGCCGAAGGGGTTGCCGACCGCGAGCACCCAGTCGCCCGGCTCGAGCTCGTCACTCGAACCGAAGCGCGCCGCCTGCAAACCGCTGGCGTCGATGTGCAAGGCCGCGAGGTCGGTGTCGCTGTCCACCCCGAGCAGCTTGGCGGGGAACTTGCGTCCGTCGCCGAGCGTGATCTCGAAGTCGCTGGCATCCTTCACGACGTGCGAGTTGGTGACGATCGTGCCGTTCGTGTCGACGATCACGCCAGTGCCCTGGCCGGTGTAGTCGGGATGCCCATGCGGGAGCTGCATGCCGCCGAAGCCCGGCACGCGCACGGCGCTGCCGCGGTGCTCGGCGACGATGCCGACGACGGAGGGAGAGATGGTCTTCGCGGCCTGGCGGAAGGCCATCGACATGGCGCGCGCGGCCTCGACCGGGCTCGGGGGCGTGCCGCTGGCGCTGGCCGAGGGCTGTGCGTGGAAGGCGGCTGTGATACCGGCTGCGCCGAGGGCCACGAAGCCCAGTGCGCCGAGGTTCGCGAGGAGACGATTGGTGCGGGTCGTGTGGTCGGTGTTCATGATGGCCCGCGTACGCACGAAGGCGGGCGAGCGTGAGAGCTGCTTTTCGTGCTCGGGCCCACCAGGAAAGGTTCAGGTAGTGCGATGTCCGAATCAGGTGCCAACGACTGCAATTGCGGCCCCGTAGGCTGCGGCCAACCCACGCGGCGCGAATTCGTTTCCCTGCTCGGCCTCTCGGCCGCAGGGCTGCTCGCGGGGCCCTTCGAGTTCGGAGAAATCGGCCAGGAGCTCGTCCCCAAGGACAAGAAGTTCACGCAGGCCTGGCTCGAATCGCTGAGCGCGCGCGGCACGCCGAGCGAGTACCGCCTTTCAAGGGGCGAACTCGGCTTCATCGGCATGCCGATCGGCGGCATCACGACCGGACAGCTGTACCTCGGCGGCGACGGCGTCCCCTGGCTCTGGGACATCTTCAACCAGCGGCCGGCGGCCGAGGCGAGCAGCGGTTCGGGGCCGCACTACGCGACTCCGCAGAAACCCGTTTCGCCGCTCGCACAGGGATTCTCCGTGAGCACGACTTCCCCCGCGGGCGTGCAGACGGCGACGCTCGATCGCGCGGGGTTCGCGGAGATCGTCTTCCGCGGCCAGTATCCGATCGCGTTCGTCGAGTACCGCGATGGACGCCTGCCGCTCGACGTCGATCTCGCCGCGTATTCGCCCTTCGTGCCGCTCGAAGTCGAGAGCTCGAACCTGCCGGCCACGATCTTCGAGTTCCGCCTGCGCAACAAGACCGCGGCAAAGCTCACGGTCGAGCTGCGCGGCTGGCTCGAGAACGCAGTCTGCCATGCGAGTGGCAGCACGGGCGCAGTGCTGCGCTCGAACGAGCTCGTGCGCGGGCACGATCTCTCGTATCTCTCCTGCAGCGCGAAGAGCGCGCCCGTCGCAAAGCCGGCACAGGAGCGCGCGCCGATTCCCTTCGCGGACTTCGAAGGCCCGGATTATGCGGGCTGGAAGGCGACCGGCACGGCCTTCGGCGACAAGCCGCGCAAGAAGAGCGACATCGCGGCCTACCAGGGCGACCTCGACATGCATGGCGAAGGAACCGTCAACAGTCACGAGACGCGCCACGGCGAGGACGTCGCGGCGGGGGACAAGCACACCGGCACGCTGACGAGCCCGGAATTCACGCTCGAACGCCACTGCATCGCCTTTCGCATCGGCGGCGGCAAGCACCCGGGCGAGACCTGCCTGCAACTGCACGTCGGCGGCAAGAGCGTGCGCGAGGCGACCGGCCGCGACGAGAACCGCATGCGGCGCGACTCCTTCGACGTGCGCGAGTTCGAGGGCCAACGGGCCAAGCTCGTCGTGGTCGACAACGCCAGTGGCGCCTGGGGCAACATCGGCGTGGACGAGATCACGTTCTGCGACGAGCCGCCGGGCGAGCCGTACGTGGCGCAGGACCAGGCGGACTTCGGCACGCTGGCGCTCGGGCTGTTCGAGGGCGAGGGCGACGTATTCGGAACCGCCAGCGGGAGCGCGCTGCAGGACTTCGAGACGCTCAACGGACCGAAGGACGTGATTCGGGTCGCGCGCGAGGACGCGCCCTTCGCGGAGAAGCTCGTCGGCGTGCTCGGAGCACGCGTCGTGCTGCGCGCGCACGAGGAGACGACCGTGCGCTTCGTGCTCGCCTGGCGCTTCGACGGACTGTGGCGCGACGCGCTCGGCTTCATCCCCGGCATCCACGAGCGCCGCCGTCAGTACGGCAAGCGCTTCGCCGATGCGCTGGCGGTCGTGCAGCACGCGCAGAAGAACTACGCACAGCTGCGCGGCGGTACTTTCGCCTGGCACGAGTGCTGGTACGGCGGAACGCTTCCCTGGTGGCTGCTCGAGCGCACGCTGGCGACGGCTTCCACGCTCGCGACCTCGACCTGCCTCAGCTTCGACGACGGCCGCTTCTACGGCTGGGAGGGTGTCGGCTGCTGCGCCGGAACCTGCACGCACGTATGGCACTACGCGCAATCTCCCGCGCGCCTCTTCCCCGAGCTGGAGCGCAATCAGCGCGAGCGCGTCGACTACGGCCTCTCGTTCCACGAGGACACGGGGGCGATCGACTACCGCGGCGAAGCGAGCCGCGAGTTCGCCGTCGACGGACACTCGGGCACGATCCTGCGCGCGTACCGCGAGCACCAGATGTCGCCCGATGCGGCGTTCCTGAAGCGCATTTGGCCGCGCGTGCAGAAGTCGATCGAGCGCCTGATGCAGCTCGATCCCGATGCCGACGGGATCCTCACGGGCGCGCAGTTCAACACGCTCGACGCGGCCTGGTACGGCGAGATCGCCTGGACGAGCACGCTCTACCTCGCGGCGTTGCGCGCGGGAGCGGCGATGGCGCGCGAGGCGGGCGGCGCGGAGGAGTTTGCCGCGAAGCTCGACGCGATCGTCGAAAAGGGCAGCGCGAACCTCGTCGCGCGCCTCTACGACGGCGAATACTTCGTGCACAAGACCGACCCCGCGCACCCCGAATCGAACAGCACCAACGCCGGCTGCCACATCGACCAGGTGCTCGGCGAGAGCTGGGCGCGGCAGGTCGGCCTCGCGCGCGTCGTGCCCGAGAAGGAGTGCCTCTCGGCGCTGCGCTCGCTCTACCGCTACAACCTCTCACCCGACGTCGGCGTCTACCGCGACGGGATGAAGGCGATCCAGGGCGGGCGCTGGTACGCGATGCGCGGCGAAGGCGGCCTGTTGATGTGCACGTTCCCGAAGGGCGGCGCGGAGCGTGCGACCGGGAAGGGGGGCGATGCCTGGGCTGCGAGCTACTTCAACGAGTGCATGAGCGGCTTCGAGCACCAGGTCGCGGCGCACATGCTCTACGAAGGGCTCGTCGAGGAGGGGCTCGCGGTCGAGCGCCTGATCCACGACCGCTACCACGCCGCGCGCCGCAACCCGTGGAACGAGGTCGAGTGCGGCGACCACTACGCGCGCGCGATGGCGAGCTACGGCGTATTCCTCGGAGCGTGTGGCTTCGAGTACCACGGGCCGAAGCGACACTTGGGTTATGCGCCGCGCATCCGGCCCGAGGAGTTCAAGGCCGCGTTCACCGCCGCGGAGGGCTTCGGCACGATCGAGCAGAAGCGCGAGGAGAAGAAGCAGACGCAGCGCATCGTGGTCTACCGCGGCAAGCTGCGCCTGAAGACGCTCGCCGTCGAACTCGAGAAGGAGGCCGCGGCCGTCAAGATCGCGGCCGGATACCCGCTGACGAGCGAACTCGCGGGCAAGCGCCTGCGCATCACGTTCAAGGACGAACTGCTGCTCGAGCCCGGCAAGGAGCTCAGCCTGCAGATCAGCGTCTGAGCGGCTATTCGCCCGCGCGGTGGAAGTCGAGGTCCTTCGTCTCGCGCAGGAAGAGCGTGCCGATGACGAGCGTCATCAGCGCCACCACGACCGGGTACCACAACCCGTAATAGATGTCCCCGGTGGCAGCGACCATCGCAGTCGCGGTCAGAGGCAGCATCCCGCCGAACCAGCCGTTGCCGATGTGGTAGGGCAGCGACATCGAGGTGTAGCGGATCTTGGTCGGGAACATCTCGACCAGGAACGCGGCGATCGGCCCGTAGACCATCGTCACGTAGATCACCATGACGATCAGCAGCAGCTCGGCCATCATGTAGTTGATCTTCGACTTGTCCGCCGGCCCCTGCGGATAGCCCGCGGCCTTGAGCGCTGCGCCGACCTTGGCCTCGTCCCAGCCTTCGATCGCGACGTCGCCGACGTAGGTCACGACGCTCTTGCCCTCCACGGCCGGGCGCGATTCGAACGAGAGCCCCTGCTTGGCGAGGAAGTCGCGCGCGCGGTCGCCATCGCTGAACTTGCTCCACGGGCCCACGAAGAGGTGGAAGCCGGCGTCGCTGGCTGCGACGGCGACCTTGGTCGTCGTCTGGAACCTCTCCAGCGCCGGGTTCACGAAGTGCGTCAGCCCGTGGAAGATCGGGAAGTAGGTCGCCGCCGCGATCAAGCATCCGGCAAGGATGATCTTCAAGCGTCCGATGCGATCGGAGAGCCAGCCGAAGAACACGAAGAACGGCGTCGCGACGAGCAGCGACACCAGGATCATCAGGTAGGTCGTGAGCCAGTCGAGCTTGAGCGTGATCGAGAGGAAGAACAGCGCGTAGAACTGGCCCGTGTACCAGACGACGCCCTGGCCCGCGGTCGCGCCGAACAACGCCAGCAGCACGTACTTGTTGTTCGGATAGCGCAGGAAGCTCTCGGTCAGCGGGGCCTTCGAGCCCTTGCCCTCCGACTTCATGCGCTGGAACATCGGCGATTCCTGCAGCTTGAGCCGGATGTAGACCGAGACACCGAGCAGCAGCGCCGAGGCGAGGAAGGGGATGCGCCAGCCCCACGAGGCGAAGTCCTTGGCCTCCAGGTTTCCGCGACACAGGATGATCACACCCAGCGCGAGCGCGAGGCCGACCGTCGCGGTGGTCTGGATCCACGAGGTGTCCTTGCCGCGCTTGCCCGCCGAAGCGTGCTCCGCCACGTAGGTCGCGGCACCACCGTACTCGCCGCCGAGCGCGAGGCCTTGCAGACAGCGCAACAACACCAGCAGCACCGGCGCCGCCCAGCCGATCGTCTCGAAGGTCGGCAGGAGCCCGACCGCGAACGTCGAGCAGCCCATCACGACGATCGTGACGAGGAACGTGTACTTGCGCCCGACGATGTCGCCGACGCGCCCGAAGACCAGCGCGCCGAAGGGCCGCACGAGGAAGCCCGCGGCATACGTCGCGAAAGCGGAGAGCAGCGCCGCCGTGTCGTTGCCCTTCGGGAAAAACAGCGCCGCGAAGAACGGAGCGAGCGTCGCATACAGGTAGAAGTCGTACCACTCGAAGACGGTTCCGAGCGAGGAAGCGAAGATGACGCGCTTCTCCTCGCGGCTGAAATCGTGCGCGGGGGCGCCTCTGGGAGTGCTCTCTTGCGTGGCCGACATCCAAGCCTCCTGTTCGATCGTGAGTTGCGGGGGGGGACTCCGCCGGGGGGGACGGCGGAGCGCGCGCAGATGCTAGCGAACGAGCTCGAAGGCTTCGCCGCTCTTCAGCTGCCGATCGATGCGCTCGCCCTGGAACTCGAGCACGAGCGGGCCGGCGACACTCGCTTTCACCCTCGCGCGCCGGAGCTTCCCGCCGCTCCACTCGAGATCGACCTCGAAGCCGCCACGCGCACGCAGTCCACGGACCGAGCCCGCGCTCCACTCCTTGGGCAGCGCAGGAAGCAGCCTCACGACGCCGCCCTGGCTCTGCAGCAGCATTTCCGCGATGCCCGCGCAGGCGCCGAAGTTGCCGTCGATCTGGAACGGAGGATGCGCGCAGAACAGGTTCGGGTACGTGCCGCCGTGGCCCATCACGATGCCGTGCTCGACGACGGGCCGCATCAATGTCTTCCAGAGCTTCAGAGCGTGCTCGCCATCGCCGAGGCGCGCCCAGAAGGCGATCTTCCAGGCCAGCGACCAGCCCGTGCCCTCGTCGCCGCGCAATTCGAGCGTCTTCTTCGCGGCCGCGCGCAAGCGCGCGTCGTCGGCGATCTCCTCGCCCGGGTAGAGCGCGTAGAGGTGCGAGACGTGGCGGTGGTGCGGCTCGCTGTCGGCGTAGTCATCGAGCCACTCCTGCACGTCGCCCGCGGCGCCGACCTGTACCGGCGCGAGGCGCGCGCGCGCGTCCTCGAGGTCTGCGCGCAGCTCTGCATCGACTCCGAGGATGCGGCTCGACTCGATCACGTCGCCGAAGAGCTCGCGCACGAGCTCCTGGTCGATCGTCGGGCCCATGCAGGTGTGGCCGACGCGGCCGTCGGGCAGCACGTAGCCGTGTTCCGGCGAGTTCGAGGGCGCCGTCACGAGCCAGTGGTGCTTGCGCTCCTCGATCAGGATCGCGCGGTAGAACTGCGCCGATTCCTTCATGGCCGGATAGACGCGCGCGAGGAATTTCTTGTCGCGGCCGAAGTCGTAGTGTTCCCACAAGTGATCGGCGAGCCACGCGCCGCCGCTCATCGTCGAGCCCCAGCTCGCGTCCTCGCCCGGAGCCGTGAAGCCCCAGACGTTCGTGATCACGTGCGCGACCCAGCCCGGCGCGTCGTAGTAGGCCTTTGCGGTCGCGGCACCCGGCTTGCGCAGCGAATCGACGAGATCGAAGAGCGGCTCGTGGCAATCGGCGAGGTTCGCGACCTCGGCCGGCCAGTAGTTCATCTGCACGTTGATGTCGAGGTGGTAGTCGCCGTTCCAGGGCGTCTGCGTCTCCTCGGCCCACAATCCCTGCAGATTCGCGGGCAAGCCACCGGGCCGCGACGAGCTCATCAAGAGGTAGCGGCCGTAGTGGAAGTCGAGCGCTGCGAGCGCGGGATCCTCGCCGCCCTTCTCCAATCGCTCGAGCCGCTTGTCGGTCGGGATCGCGAGCACCTCCGCCGGCGACTCGAGCTCGAGCGCGCAGCGATCGTAGAGCTTGCGGTGCTCCTCGACGTGCGCGCGGCGCAGTTCGTCGTAGGGGATCGTCGCGACACGTTTCAGTTTCTCGATCGCCTGCTCGAGCGCGTCCTTCGTGCGCGGCGAGCTCGGAGGCGTGCTCGCGGTCGGGAAATGCTCGGGGAAGTCGGTCGCGGAGCAGAGGCGGATCACGATCTCGTCGGCGTGCTCGACGACCAGCTTGCAGTGACCGCGATCGACACTGCCGCCGCGGGCCTCGACCTCGAACGCCACGCTGCCGGTGATGCCCCCGACATCCGGGAGGCCGCCGGGCAGCGAGTGAGCCATGGCAAGCACGAACCGGCCGTCGTCATCCACATAGAAGTTGTTCGGGCCGTTCGGGAAGGCAAGCTCGCAGTCGATCGCACCGGGCTTGTCGCAGCGGATGCGCTCGACGAAGGCGCCGTGTGCCTTCGATACGAAGCACTCGCGCTCGTAGTGCACGCCGTCGCGCGTGTAGGTCGTGCGCACGATGCCCGTGCGCAGGTCGAGCTCGTTGCGATACTCCGAACCGTTCGTGCGCAGCGAGACGGAGTGGGCCATCTGGCCTTCTCCGCCGAAGTTGGTCACGCGCACCGTCAGCTCATTGTCACCGGCGCGCAGTTTCCCGCGGCAGTCGAAGGAATACGAGCGCGAGTAGTCGCTGGTCTCCCCCAAGGGCGAGCTGTTGAGCCAGATCTCGCCCTTGTCGTCGATAGGTGAGAAGTCGAGCGAGGCTGCTCGCGCGGCGACGTCCGCGCTGACGAAGAACCTGCAGCGGTAGAGCGCGCTTTCGTTCGATGCCACACTGAGCGCCGGCCACCCAACCCGCGCCCAAGTCGATTCATCGAGCTTCTCGAAAGGAGTCGTGCCTAGAGGGGCGCGGTGCCAGATCCGGAGGTCGGGCGTTCCGTCGTGAGTGACAAGCAACTCCGTCAGCTTCTGGTAGCAGCCGTAGGGCACGTTCGCGCCGTTGCCCTGGCCCGAACCCGCGCCGGCGCAGGTGAAGTGCTGCGAGAGCAGCGCTTCGGCCTCGAGGTTCTTGCCCTCGAGCAGCAGCTTCTGGATCTGCGGCAGGTACTCGTGCGCGTCCGCTCGGTTGGGATCCTCGACGGAGCCCGACCAGTACGAGTTCTCGTTCAGCACGATGCGCTCGCGGTCGACGCCGCCGAAGACGAGCGCGCCCATCGTGCCGTTGCCGAGCGGCAGGGCGCTCGTGAAGTGCTCGGCCGGATGGTCGAGCCAGATCACGTGCGCGGCGTCCGAGCTTCCGCGGACCGCAGCACAACTTCCGAGGGCCAGTGCGAGCAGCGCGAGCGCTCTCACAGCTTGCCGTAGGCTTCTTCCGCCGCCTTCACGACGTGGTCGATGGCCGCGTCGTCGTGCGCGCTGGAGATGAACCAGGCCTCGAAGGGCGAGGGCGGCAGCAGCACGCCGCGTTCGAGCATCGCGTGGAAGAACTTCGTCCACCTGGCGCGGTCGGTCTTCATCACCAGCGCGAGGTTGGTGACCGGCACGTCGGAGAGGTAGGGGCAGAGCATCGCGCCCTGGCGTCCGACCTGGATCGCGACCTTGTTCTTCTTCGCGGCCGACTCGAGACCCGCCTGCAACCTCGCGCTCTGGCGCTCGAGCTTCTCGTAGAAGCCCGGCTCGTCGGTCGCGCGCAACGTCGCGAGGCCGCCGGCGACCGCGAGCGGATTGCCCGAGAGAGTTCCCGCCTGGTAGACGTCGCCCGCCGGCGCGATGCGCGACATCAGGTCCTTGCGACCGCCGTAGGCGCCGACGGGGAGTCCGCCGCCGATCACCTTGCCGAGCGTGATGAGATCGGGCTTCACGCCGCAGATCTGCTGATAGCCGCCGCGCGCGACGCGGAAGCCCGTCATCACCTCGTCGAAGATCAGGAGTGCGCCGTACTGGTCGCAGATCGCGCGCAGTCCTTCGAGGAATCCCGCAGCCGGCCGCACCAGGCCGACGTTGCCCGCGACGGGCTCGACGATGATGCACGCGATCTCCTTGCCGCGGCTCGCGAAGAGCTCCTTCACGCTGCCGAGGTCGTTGTACTGCGCGACCACCGTCAACGCCGCGAGCGCCGCGGGC
>Ga0302322_100002212_pt1 | contig 16399 bp, 14 predicted proteins | sample Fen_T0_2_FD_203757 | JGI IMG/M metagenome (GOLD analysis project Ga0302322, IMG submission 203757) | Peat permafrost microbial communities from Stordalen Mire near Abisko, Sweden - Fen_T0_2 | ecosystem: Environmental > Terrestrial > Soil > Wetlands > Permafrost | place: Sweden: Abisko... | reverse complement strand
AGCCGTGGTTGATGCCCCAGGCCAAGGCGTAACAATAAAATCCGGTGCCACTCGTCTCCTGCATCGGATACGCCGCGGGGTCGAGCAAACTGGGGCGCCAGAAACCGTCCGGGTTCTGACAGGACAGCACCTTGTCGGTCATCTCGCGATACTGCTGCTCGAAGCGCGGACGCGCGGGGTGGTCAATCGGAAGCAATTCCAGCACCCGGACGAGTCCGGCCAGGACCCAGCCATTGCCCCGGCTCCAAAAGATCTTCCGACCGTTTTGCTCGCGTCGCTTGAACAGACTGCTGTCGCGAAAATAGAGATGCTCCTCCCGGTCGTAGAGAAAATCCGACGTGACCCACCACTGCTTCACCGCAAAATCAAGGTAGGCCTTGTTGCCGGTCGCCTGCCAAAGCCGGACCCAGGCCGGGGGCGCCATGAACAGGGAGTCGCACCACGACCAGCGATCGAGACGGTCAGGATTTCGGCTTTCGTCGAAATCCAGATTGTTGTCCTTGGGGTGGGCCAGGATGAAATCAAACCTCGCCCGGGTCGGCGCCAACCGAAGCGGATCGCGGTTGAGCAAGTAAAGATCGAGGTAGGTTTGGCAAACCGCGTGGTCGTCGGCGTGATAGGGCCGGGCGGCGGGCTCCCAGCGGTTGGCTTCGGCCATCTTGACCATCGCCTCCTGAAAACGCGGGCTGGCGGAATCGTGCGCGAGCGCCATCACGCCGGCATAAAATGCGGCGTTCACCCAACCCGTGGGAATTTCATTCGGCTTGGGATGGGCGAGCTGCCAGTCCGCCACTCTCTCCATCAAGGCCAAGCCGTCGTCCCTTTCCCCCGCCAGCGTCATGACCCCACCCTGCAGGAGCATCACTAGACCAAGTATACCGAGTTGGATTCTCATGGGGCGAAGGAAACTTTTAAGGGTGATTGAGCGCGGCGAGCAAAGGCTGCGACGTAGGCATTCCATGCCTCGCGAGTGGTGAATTCTCCGGCCTTCGACCAACCGGCGCCGACGTAGTAGCGCAGCGGTCGACCGGAGACGGCCTGGGCCAACACCAATTGGTTTCGCTCGTCCTCCGCGAAACCCTTGAAGGTCTCCGACGGTACGATCACGGCGGTTCCGAGCAATCCGTTGGACTTTTGCACCACCCACTGGGTCAACGATCCGGTGGCCGCCACCGGAGTGAGCTCGATCATCGGATCCTGGCCTTTGTCGGACGGGGTCTTGTTCAAGCCGATCGCCACCGTCAATTCCTTCGCGGCGCCATCGACCACAGTGAATGTGCTGTCCATCTGGTCGAGCGAGTGGCCGGCATCGACCGTGAACCGTTTCGTCTCCGTCACCTTCAGCCCGTGGGCTTCCCAGGCGTCGTAGGTCAGTTCGAAAATCGCGCGAATGGGCCCGTTGGCGAGCACCTTCCAGCTCTTGTAGTTGCGGGCAACCGCGAGAGTTTTTCCGTCCCAGATGCCGGTGCCGCCGCAACCGCGTGAGCCACCGACCTGATACATGTCCATGCCCTCACCCTCGTCTTTGTGGTAGTGATCGTGGCCCTTGTTGTACCATCGGTCGACAATGGGATAACTCACGCGCTTGCACCAGACATCGAGTCCGCTCGTCACTAGCACTTCCTTGCCCTGCCCCGGTTCGGCGGGAGCCGCCAAGGCCGGTCCGTAGGTGCGATGGGCCACCTTGTCGTTTTCCCAGGCAAAGTCATCCAGCCGTTCCGGCACGTACCGGGCAAAGACCTGCGCCGGGAAAACAGGGGAGACGGCCTCCTCGCGCGCGATCACGAACGTCGCGGATTTTTCCCCGGTCACAAAATCATGCTGGAAGAGCAATTCACCATAGGCGACGCCCTGGTTCAACGGATCCTTGGCCTCGGGCGCCACGTTGGTCACCTGATAGGGCAGCAGCCGGCCGGCGGCATCCTTCACCGATAGATGCTGCAGCAGGGCGCCGGGCATGGCCCGGGAAATTTCCGCCCACGGCACCGCGATCGTTTCCGCCGGGCGAGCCTCCACGAGTTCGTGGGTCACAGTGAGCGTCACGCGATCCGCGCCAAAGGCGGTCAGCGCCGCGAACGAGAATCCGAGCAGCATTCGGGAGTAAGCCATGGGATGAAGGGGTTCAGCGCACGAGCCAGCCGCCATCCACCGCAAGGACATGGCCCTGCATGTAGTCAGACGCTGGCGAAGAAAGAAAGACCACGGCGCCCTGCAAGTCAGCCGGGGTGCCCCAGCGGCCGGCGGGAATGCGCTCGAGGATGGATTTGTTCCGCGCCGCGTCGGCACGGAGCGCCTCGGTGTTGTCGGTCGCCATGTAGCCCGGGGCGAGGGCGTTGACATTGATGCCATGCGGGGCGAGTTCATTCGCCATCGCCCGCGTCAGGCCGGCCAGGGCGCTTTTCGACGCGGTATAGGAAGCCACGCGCACGCCGCCTTGAAATGAAAGCATGGAGGCAATGTTGACGACCTTGCCGGTGCGCTTGCGCTGGACCAGTTCGACGGCGAACCGCTGGCTCAGACGGAAGGCACCCGTGAGGTTTACCTGCAACACGTCGCTCCAATCCTGCTCCGAGAATTCCAGGACCGCGGCGCGTCGGATGATGCCCGCGTTGTTGACCAGGATGTCGGCGCGACCGAACGCCTCATAGGCGGCGGCGACGATCTTGCCGGCGGATGCAGCCGAGCCCACGTCCGCGGCGACCGCGATGCAGCGGCGTCCCACGGCGGCAATTGTTTTTTGCAGCTCCGTCATGTCACCGCGCGCCACCAAAACCAGATCGGCCCCGGATTCGGCCAGGGCCTGAGCCATCGCAGCGCCCAAACCGCGGGACGCGCCGGTGACAATCGCCACCTTTCCATCAAGCCGGAACGAATCAAGGATCGAAGCCATCGGTGTAAATTTCAGCGCAACAGTGAGGCGGGCGCCGGATCCATGTCGGCAAATTCCTGGTTCTCCCCGCCCATGCCCCAGACAAACGCGTAGGCGGCGGTGCCCACCCCGCTGTGGATCGACCAGGGCGGGGACAAGACTGCTTCCAGGTCGCGGACGACGAGGTGGCGGGTGGACTGCGGCTGACCCATGAAGTGAAACACGACCTGGTTGGCGGGCACATTAAAATACACGTACACTTCAGAGCGGCGCAAATGCGTGTGCGCCGGCATCGTGTTCCAGACGCTGCCCGGTTCGAGCCGGGTGAATCCCATCACCAGCTGGCAGGTCGGAAACGCCGCCGGATGCATGAGCTTATAAAGGGTGCGCTCATTCGCGCTTTCCCGGGTGCCGAGACGATCGCCTTTGGCTTGCCCGATCGGCAGGTGCCGGGTCGGATACGCCGTGTGGGCGGGATAGCAGAGGAAATAAAAACGGGCCGGCTGGTCAGCACTGCGCGACGAAAACAAAACGTCCTTCACGCCGCGCCCGAGGTAGATCGAGTCCAGATGCTCGAAACCGTAGCTGGTCCCGTCGACTACCAGATCACCCGGGCCCCCCAGGTTGATCACGCCCGCTTCCCGGCGTTCCAGAAAAAAGACACTGCGCACTTCGGGTGGATTGGGCAGCGCGACCGGCGTGTCGAGCGGCACGATGCCACCGAGGATCGCGCGATCAATTTCCCAGTAACGAAAGGTTGCCTCCCCGGGGCGGAACAGATCACCGACCAGGTATTCGCCGCGCAGGGCGTCGGTGGTCAGGGTGGATACGATGCGGGCGTTGGCAGATTCCGGAATTTTCATCGGGCGAGGCGGAAACAGGGGGCGGGTCGCCCGCCGGAAATGGCCGGCGAGCTGTGGACATAAGTATGCAACCAGCGAAGGACGGCAAAGTGAAATAAGTTGTTTGAGCTAGATTGGAGGAGCGGCCGGCGATAGTCGGTCCGGGTCAGGGTGGGGCGCAAATGGGCGCCACGGTCGCTGGAACGAAACAACGAAAACTGACCGGGATTTTGCGCCTCTCTGGAGGAGACTGGGGAAGGAGCGTGATCGATCGGTTCCCGACGGTATCTGCGCGCAAGAGAGGGCACGGCATTCGACCCATCACCATCAACAATGAAGTTTGCTTCCGGCCGGAGCGCAGGGCGACGCCCAAGGGCGAATAGGGTTTCAAAGACAGTGGGGTTTGAGGTGAACGTAACGAGGCTTCGCACAAATTTCACTAATGAACTTGAATTCCATATTTGAATGTGGTGAATTCCGATGCAACTCAATTTAGGTTCCCACCTGCCCTATTTGGAACCACCCTTCCCCGCTCTCCACCCCATGCGCGCCCGGCCGCCCTCTCTCACCGTTCCCTCGACCGCCGGTTCCAGCCAGGAGCGCTACGTCATTCCAAACCTGCGCAATGCCTGCCGGATCCTGAAGCTGCTGGGCAGCACCACTGACGGCCTGAAGGCGGCCGACATCGGCCGGCGATTAAGTATTCCGGTGACCACCACCCTGCGCATCATGACCACGCTGCATCTGGAAGGCCTGGTGCGAAAGAACGGCTCCCAGTTTGAATTGGGGCCGGTGCTGATCCAGCTGGGCCATGCGTCGCTCGCGGGCACGGAAATCCGGTCGGTGGCCCTGCCAGTATTGGAGAAGCTAACGGCGCAAATCGACGAGACCTGCCATCTGGCGATCCCGTGCGACGACCGCTCGCTCATCGTGGCCGTGCAGGACAGTCCGCATCCGCTGCGCGCGGCCTCGCGCCCCGGGTTTCTGGCCGAACTGCACTGTTCGTCCACGGGCAAGGCTTTCCTGGCCTTTCTCCACCAGGATCGGCTGGCCGAACTTTTCGCCGAAATGAAACTCACCAAGCGCACCGCCCATACCTTGACGACGCTGGCCGAGCTCCGCCGCGAGGGCGAATTGACGCGCAAACGGGGATACAGTTTGGATGACGAGGAATTTAATCTCGGCGTCCGTTGTCTCGCCGCCCCGGTTTTTGGCTCGGACCGGACTTGTGTCGCGGCGATCGGCATCACCGCCGCCACAGTCCGCTTCACCAAGGAACGCATTCCGGAAATGGCCGCCGCCGTGCGCGCGGCCGCCGGCGAACTCTCCCGTCTACTCGGCTACTCCGCCCCGCTCACCTAACTCCTCCGCTCATGTCCAAAACCGACATCCTCAACCGGATCAAAACCGAAAAGGTCATCGCGCTCATTCGCGCTGACAGTTCGGCCAGCCTGCTCGAATGCGCCCGGGCCCTCGCGGCCGGCGGCCTCACGTGCATCGAACTGACCATGACGACTCCGGGCGCCCTTGAACTGTGCGCCCAGGTCTCGAGGGAACTGCCCAATGTCCTGCTCGGACTGGGCACCGTGCTCGACGCCGACATCGCCCGCCAGGGCATCGCCGCGGGCGCCAAATTCATCGTCACTCCCGCCGTACGACCCACGGTTATCGCCGCCTGCAAGGAAGCCGGCGTCCCGATTCTCTCCGGCGCGCTCACGCCCACGGAGGCGTACACCGCGTGGGAACTCGGCTCCGATGTCATCAAGGTTTTTCCCGCTGAATATTTTGGCCCGGCTTACATCAAGTCGCTCAAGGCGCCGTTCCCGAAGATTGAATTCATGCCCACTGGCGGCGTGACTCCGGAAACCGTCGGCGAATTCCTGAAAGCGGGCGCCTTCGCCACCGCCGCGGGCAGTTCTCTCGTGGCCGCCGCCGCGCTGAAGGCCGGCGATTGGGCCGCCATCACGGCCCGCGCCCGAGTCTTCGTCGCCGCCGCCCACGCGGCCAAATAGCCCGATCCTTCCCTCCCAGAAATACTTTTCTCCCATGAGCCTCACGATCAAACCAGCCAATACCTGCACCTTTGACCAGATCTCGCTTGGCGAGGTCATGCTTCGCCTCGATCCCGGCGAGGGCCGCGTCCGCACGGCCCGTGCCTTCACCGCCTGGGAAGGCGGCGGCGAATACAACACCTCGCGCGGCCTCCGCAAATGTTTCGGTTACAAGACGGCCGTCGCCACGGCCTTTGTCGACAACGAGGTGGGCCACCTCATCGAGGACTTTATCATGCAGGGCGGCGTCGCCACCGATTTCATCAAGTGGCGGGAAGACGACGGCATCGGCCGCACCGTGCGCAACGGGCTGAATTTCACCGAACGCGGTTTCGGCATCCGCGGCGCGGTCGGCGTTCCCGACCGGGGTAACACCGCGGCCTCGCAGCTCAAGCCGGGCGATTTCGACTGGGATCATATCTTCGGCCAACTCGGGGTTCGCTGGTTTCACACCGGGGGAATCTTCGCGGCTCTCTCCGCTTCCACCGCCGAGCTCACGGTCGAGGCGGTCAAGGCGGCGAAAAAACACGGCACGATTGTTTCGTACGATCTCAATTACCGCCCCTCGCTCTGGAAAACCATCGGCGGCCTGAAAAAAGCCCAGGAGGTCAACCGCGAGATCGCCAAGTACGTCGACGTCATGATCGGCAACGAGGAGGATTTTACCGCCTCGCTCGGATTCGAGGTCAAGGGCGCCGACGAGCACATTTCCCACATCGAAACCGACGCCTTCAAGGCGATGATCGAAACCGCCGTGAAGGAGTTCAAGAATTTCAAGGTGGCCGCTACCACGCTGCGCCGGGTCATCACCGCGACGAAGAACGACTGGAGCGCGATCCTCTGGCACGACGGCAAGTTTCACGAGAGCCGGCAGTACCCCGGACTGGAGATTCTCGATCGAGTCGGCGGTGGCGACAGCTTCGCTTCCGGAGTGCAGTTCGGTTTCCTCCAATTCAATGACGCGCAAAAGGCCGTGGAATACGGCGCGGCCCACGGCGCCTTTGCGTCCACCACTCCCGGTGACACTTCCATGGCCACGCAAAAAGAGGTGGAGAAGCTCATGAAGGGCGGCAGCGCCCGCGTCGTGCGTTAAGCGCGTCCCATCCGAGTCGGCCGGGCCAACCCCGCGACGTTCGAGGCGTAACATCGGTTCCGTCCGACCCGGCGCCCGGCCGGCATTTCGGCTCGCGTGCGCGGGCCGATCCGGCGGAAAGTCGAAACGTGAAAACAAGGATTCCCGACAACCTGAAAGCCGACGTGCCTCCGACTCTCTGGGGCAAGATCCTGACCGCTACGCCCGTCGTGATGACCGTCATCGCGACCATGTTGGCCGGGCTGGCCAGCGGCGAAATGACCAAGGCCCAATACGACCGCTCGCTCGCCGCGCAGCAGCAATCCAAGGCCGGCGACCAGTGGGGATTCTTTCAGGCCAAACGACTTCGCAGCGCGGTGCAACTCGGCACCCTCGATGTGGTGCAGTCCGGCGGCGATCATCCCATCGACGCCGCCGGCTTACAAAGCCTGGCCGCGGCCCAGCCTAATTCCGCTCCGGTACAGGCCGCGCTCACCCTGCTGCTGGCGGCCCGCCTGCCCGAGCAAGCCGCCGCCCCCGCCCTGGACCCCGCCATTCGGGCCGCTCTCGACGCCATCGAGCGCGACGCGCCCGAGGCCGAACTCCGCCAACAGATCACCGCCGTGAAGCCCGACCTCGTGGCCGCCGCCATCCACACGGCCCTGGAACACGCCCGCGCTTTCGACGGCCTGCTCCGCCCCGTGGTCAGCGGGGGCGATCAGCTTGGTGACGTCCTCGATCCCACGGGCTCGGCTCCCCGCGCCCTGATCCATGATTTCACCGTCCTTCGCCTGCGCTACTCCGCGCTGCGCTACGACACGGAAGCCCGGCTCAACCAGGCGGTCGCCAGCCTCTACGAACTGCAAGTTCGGCAAAGCAATTACTCGGCGGAACGCCACCATGGACGCAGTCAAAAATTCTTCTACGGCATGCTGGCCGCCCAGGCGGCGGTGATCATCGCCACGTTCGCCATCGCCGCGAGGAAGCGAAATTTCTTGTGGTCGGTCGCCGCCACGGCCGGACTCGGCGCGCTCACCTTCGCGGTCTACGTGTTAATGTTTGTCTGAGTCGCGTCGGCCCGGGCAAAGACGACTGCGGGCGGCCTGGCATTGTGCCAGCCAATAACCCGCATTGGGTTTATCGATTAACGGTCGCAGCCGCCGCTCAGTTACACTGGCGGCGTGAATCCACTTCGATTTCTCCATCCTTATCGTGCCCGCCTCATCGCGTGCATCCTGCTCCTTCTCACCCTGCTACTGGCGCCCTATGTCGTCGGCACGTCGCGACCCTATCTTCCGCCGGAACCCTTGCCCGCCGCGCCGTTCGTTGACCTGCATTGCCATACCGCCGGGCTCGGAGCCGGCGGCAGCGGGTGTTTCGTCTCGGACCAGTTGCGTCACAGCTTCAAGCTGGGGTTTTACCTCAAGAGCTTTGGTGTCACCGAGGACGAAATCATGGCCCAGGGCGACGGGCTCGTGCTGCAACGCCTGTCGGCTCGCCTCGCCGGGAGTGCACATGTCAGCCGCGCGGTGGTCCTTGCGCTCGACGGCGTCGTCGATGCCACCGGCGAACTGGATCGGTCCCAGACGGAAATCTACGTACCCAACGAGTTTCTCGCGGCGGAGATTCCCAAGTACCCCAACCTGCTCTGGGGCGCGAGCATCAATCCGTACCGGCGGGACGCCCTCGAGCGCCTGGACTGGGCGCGCGCTCACGGCGCCGTGTTGGTCAAGTGGCTGCCCTCCGTGCAGCAGATCGATCCGGCTGACGAACGGCTCATTCCGTTCTATCGCAAAATGGCCGCACTCGGCCTACCGCTGCTCACGCACACCGGCAACGAGCGCTCGTTCACCCGGGCGCGCGATGAACTGTGCGATCCGGCGCGGCTCCGACTGCCCCTCGAACAGGGCGTCACCATCATCGCGGCCCATGCCGCCACCACCGGCCGCATCGACCACGAGCGCTGCTTCGACCGCCTGGCGCGAATGATGAATGCCTACCCGAATCTTTACGCCGATGTGTCCTCCCTGACCCAGCTCAACAAGCACGGGTACCTCGAGGAACTCTTGCACAAACCGGAATTCAATCACCGGTTGCTTTACGGCACTGACTACCCCTTGATCGAAATTCACGCGCTGGTCTCGCCTTGGTATTTTCCCCGCCAGCTCTCGTGGCGCCAGCGGTCCGCCCTGGGGCGGGTGCGCAATCCGTGGGACCGCGACGTCGCCCTGAAACAAGCCCTCGGCGTCCCCGCCGACGTCTGGACGCGGGGCGAGACTCTGCTGAATTCGGCACACGCAGCAGCGAAGACCTCACTCGCCCCTTGTCAGGAACCCTATAATCGGGTTGATCTCGGACCGTCGCTCCGCACCCCGTTTCCTCCTCTGCCATGCCCCACCAACCTGCCGCCAGTCGCTACGCCAATTCCGCCCTCTATCAACGCTGCGGCCGCAGCGGGCTGAAACTACCCCGATTGTCTCTCGGCCTGTGGCATAATTTCGGCGACGTCGACGATTCGGCGAATCGGCGCGCATTAATCCTGCGCGCCTTCGATCTCGGCATCACGCATTTCGACCTGGCGAACAATTACGGTCCGCCCGCCGGCACCGCCGAGAGCAATTTCGGCCGCGTGCTCCACGCCGACCTCGCCGCATATCGGGACGAACTGATCATCTCCACCAAGGCGGGATACGACATGTGGCCGGGTCCCTACGGTGAATTCGGATCACGGAAATACCTGCTCGCGTCGCTGGACCAAAGCCTCAAGCGGATGCAGTTGGAATACGTGGATATCTTTTACTCCCACCGGCCCGACCCCGACACGCCGCTGGAGGAAACGATGGGCGCGTTGGCCCACGCGGTCCGTTCCGGCAAAGCGCTGTACGTCGGCCTGTCGAATTACGGTCCGGAAATGACCGCCCGGGCGGCAAAAATTCTCCGCGAACTCGGCACGCCCTGCCTGATCCACCAGCCGAAATATCACATGTTCGACCGCACGGTGGAGCAGGGCCTCCTCTCGGTGCTGGCGCAGGAAGGCATCGGCTGCATTCCCTTTTGTCCCCTCGCGCAGGGCTTGCTCACCAACCGCTACCTCGCGGGCATTCCGGCTGACTCGCGCGCCGGACATGATCCCCGATTTCTCAAGCCCGAGCATATCACCGAAGCGAAAGTGGGCCAGATCCGCCAGCTCGATGCGCTCGCCCAGAAACGCGGCCAATCGCTGGCTCAAATGGCGCTCGCGTGGGTGCTGAGGCAACCCGCCGTGACGACGGCGCTGATCGGCGCCAGCAAGGTGAGCCAAATCGAAGACAACCTCGGAGCCCTCAAAAATCTCGCGTTCAGTCCCGAAGAAACGGGCGCCATCGATCGCATCCTGGCCGGCTGAGTTAAAATTGGCCCGCGCCTGACCGGGCGGAATTTCCCGAACCCATTGCGACCGCTCTCGCCCAGGCAGAAGGCATCAACCTCGCATGACTGCTCAACCCCGCATCCTCCTGCTGATGGGCGTCGCCGGTTCGGGCAAGACGACGATCGGGCGGCAATTGGCGAGTGAGCTCAACTGGCCTTATTTCGAGGCCGACGATTTCCACCCCGCGGCGAACAAAGAAAAGATGGGAAGCGGTCTCCCGCTCAACGATGATGATCGCGCACCTTGGCTCGCCGCCATCCGTGGGCGGATCGATGACTGCATCCGACAGGGACAAAGCGCAGTCTTTACCTGTTCGGCCCTGAAGGAAAAATATCGATCCACGCTGATGGACCGGGCGCCGGCCGTGACGTTGGTCTACCTGGCCGGCGAACCGGCCACGATTGAAGCGCGCGTCCGCCATCGCGCCTCGCACTACATGAAAGCCGAAATGGTCCAAAGCCAGTTCGCCGCGCTCGAGCCGCCGGCCCAGGCCCTCACGATCGACATCCGCGAAGCACCGGAAGTCATCGTCGCGAAGATTCGTCAAGCCCTGGGCTAGAGCGCATTCACCTGAACTGTTGCCGGGGTCGCTGACCCCGCGTCCGGCGGATTCGTCCACAGACCGGTATCAACGGCCCGGGCTCCACCCAGCGAGCAACCCGTTGCGGGGACCGAATCCGAGCGGAATTTTGTCAAATAAATGTATTTAAATTCGGCCTTCTCGGCCGGCTGACCGGAGCCCGCTTAAACTCTTGTCCGCGGGCGGCCCGGCAATAGGCTCCGGGCCAAAATCTTCTGCTCGTCCCGCTTGAAAAAATCCTCCGCCAGTCCTCGCTTTGCTCCCGGCTTCACGCTGGTCGAAGTCTTGATGGCCGCAACCATCCTGACCGTGGGTTTTATGGGATTGATCCAGGCGGTGACCATCACCTCCGGCATGATGGACACGGCCCGCCGGCAAACCCTTGCCGCACAAATCCTGGAGCACGAGATCGAACAGCTGCGATTCAAGTCATGGGCTTACATCCAGGGCCTACCCGACCTGCCGCCCACCACGATCGATTCCATCAATTTCCCCAACAGTCCCTTTCTCTCCGCGGTCACGGCTTCGGGCGCCATCTATAGCCTTTCGAGCACGAGTTCGTACATCGATCCCAGCACCAGCGCCGACACCGGGACCGACACCGGACTCCGTGAGGTCACGTTCACCGTGACCTGGGTCGTCACGACGAGTCGTCACGACGACAGTGGGAATCTAGTCACATTCACATCATCCCGGGTGAATTCGGCTCATTTTAGCAAATACGGGTTGAACCTGACCTATCAGCGCTCGTGACCACGCTTTCGCACAATCGGACCAGCGGCTTCACGCTGGTGGAGGTTCTCGTCGGCATGACCCTGTCATTGATCGTAATGGCGGGCGTGCTCTCCGGCTACGTTTTCCTGGGACGGAATTTCACCCGTTCCCTCGGGTTGAGTTCCGCCAACGAACCGACTCTCGAGAGCCAGGGAAGACGGGCCCTCGCGTATTTCGTACAGGACGTGCGCATGGCCAGTGGAGTGGATTTGACCGGCGTGGCGCCGAGCGTCGTCCCAAGCGCCTCGGGCGTGACCCTGGTCCTGCCCGCCGCCGCGGGGAAGAAGCTCATCACCTATCTTTTCAACAACACGAACGCTCCGGTGGTATTCGATGCGTACACCCTCCCGGCCCAGTCGTTGGTTCGGATCGATCAAAGCGCCGGCACTGCCCTGACCCTTCACACCAATCTGCTGACCGTCTATTTCCGTTATTTTGATTCTTCCGCCCGACCCTACGACAACACCCTTGAGCCCTACACGACGGCCACGACTTACCTTTCCGGAATCAAACAGCTCTCGCTGACCCTCACTTCTCAGGCGGGCAACCCGGTCAACGGAACCCAGACACCGGTGTACGTGACCACCTCGCCGCTCTTGATTCTGCGCAACAAACCCCTCCTGCCATGACGAGGACATCGCCGCAAAATGAAGAAAGGGGTTCCGTCGTGCTCGTCGCGCTGTGCTTCGTCACGATCCTCGGCATCGCGTTGGCCAGCTACCTTGCGGTCAGCAATCAGGCAATGAAGTTGAGCAATCGATCTTACCTCAACGGGGTGAGCGAGCAACTGGCCGAGGCTGGTCTCGAGCGCGCGTTGTGGTCGATCAATCGAAACAATTGGTCTGACTGGGACATTGCCACGATTCCAGGTTCGGCCACGCGCACCATCACCTACCCGGCATCCAAGTTTGGCAATGGGGTGATTGGTTCCATCAACCTCCGTATCGACCACCACAACGCCACGGTGTGGAACAACAAGACGGCCTACACGGTGGCAGCTCACGACATCGTTTGGTTCCAAGGGGTATGGTATCAATGTAAGCTTGACGATTCATCTCACTCCAAACCAACCGACACCGCCCCGACCAATTGGGTCGGCGCCCCGGCCGCATGGAATGCTTCCGCCAATTATTTGGCGTACAACATCGTTCTGCACAATGGCTCGGTTTATCGGGCGACGGCGTCGAATCACAATCAATCGCCGACTGATCCCTTAACTCCCTCCGGACTTTGGACCCTCAGGCCCGCGGCCACGCGCTGGAATTCTTCCGCCAGCTATGCCGTTGACGACATCGTGCTGTACGGCGGTGTGCCCTACCGGTGCTGGCAGGTGGGGTCCGGGCAACCTCCCACCAATCCGGCCTATTGGGCGAGTGCGCCGGTCGTCTACGCCCAGGGCGTCGCCGCACCTCCTGACCCAACCTCGGCCCCGATCAAAATCCAGCTGCTCTCCTTCATCGCTCCCGCATCGCTTTTTCCCAACGCGATCGCGGCCACCGCCACCCTGAACCTAAATTCACCGAGTGCTGCCGGCCTGGTGGACAGTTACAATGCTCCGCTGGGGGCCTATAACACCGTCGCCAGTTCGACCAATGCCCAGCTCGGTTTCTCGGCGGTGCTGGCCGGAGAAAACACGGGCGGTCCTGCCGTCAAGATGACGGGCGGCACCTTGCAGGGGTACATTGCTGCACCGCCCATCAATGTCGCCCCGTTCTCCCCCAACGTCAGTTTGGCCGGAGTCGTCAAGGCCACCCCCAGTGGGACCGGCCTCGACCTCGGTCAGGTCAGCCGAAGCCCGTCGATTCCCCAACTAGACTTTGCCCGATGGGATTCGGCCAAAGTTTATCGGGTGAATGATGTGGTCCAATTCGGATCCGGCGTGCCTGATTTGTACCTTTGTATCATTGCTCCACCCTCATTTGAGGATCCCAGCAATACAGCCTATTGGTCCAAGAACGTCGCCCTCAATCTATCCCCGGGTGCCGACACCCCAATCGGAACGCCTGGCGCGCTGGTCCCGAGCCTCTACTACATCGATAATGCCAGCACCGGAACTGTCGACCTAAACGGTGCTACGACCACCTTGACGATCAACGGACCGGTCGTGCTCAACGTGCCCGCTGACCTCCGTATTCGGAACGGCGGAAATCTGATTGTCGAGAATACCGGTTCAGCTGCCATCGTCGTCGGCGGTCGTCTCAGAATCGGTGGCACCGGCGGCATCGAAAACAAGACGTTCGATCCAAAGAAATTGATTTTGATCGGAACGGCGATCGCGACGCCGTTCGGTCACACCTTCTCCGCCGTCATACCGTTTTATGGTACGATCTACCTTCCCAACGCCACGAGTGCGCTGACCTTTTCCAATACCTCCGGGAGCGACCCCGTCATCTACGGCGCCATCTCGGGAAAATATATCAATTTCAATTCGGTCGCCACCGTGCACTACGACACGTCCCTGCGGTCAGCCACCTTCGCGGGAGTCGATTCACCTTTCATCTTCTCCGAATGGAGGGAGCTCACCGACCAGGCCGATCGCGTGACGTTGCCGTAGGTTTGCAATAAGCATTGCGGGTCAAGACGCCAGTTTACAATAACGTTTAAAAAACGAGAGCGCCTCCGGTCCCCGCCCCAATTGCACTGTGGACGCCTTGACGCCCGCCTCGCAGGATGAATAGGTTACGCCTTGGCCCGACTCCCTGCCTGTGACTTTTTCCGACCTCTTTAAACGTAATTCCCGGCGCACCCTTCTGATCGAGATCAATCCGTATCAGATTCTCGCGGCGGGTTTCACCCGTCCGGACGAAGGCACTGCCATCATCGATTGCGCCGCGGAATTCGATAGCGACGACGATTTGGGATTCCAGCAGTGGCTCGACGAGAATTTTGACAAACAAAAGGCCTGGCTGCCGGTGATCTGCGGCCTGGTCGCCCCCGAAGGCCTGCTTCACCGCGAGAGCATTGTCCCCCGCAAACTTACCGACCCAACCTACCTCGCGAATCTGGTTCGAGACCAATACAAGATCGAGCATCCCGACGCCTGGAAAATGTCCGCCCTCAGCCCGCTGGAGGGAACGCCGATTGCCTCCGAGGGAGCCCAGCGTCCCGCCCTGATCTGCGGTTTGTCGCAGACCGATGTCCATCGAGTGCAACAGCGGCTCCTTAACCACCGTCTGCTGCCCTACCGCCTCGAAATGGGGATTCTTCCCCTCCTGGGGGTCATCTCCAATTTCAAGGCGAGGCGAAACGACAAGCGGGCGATCGTCGTGGTGAACATCGAGCAGGAACACACCGTCGCCTATATTCTCGGCAAGGAAGGCGTCCATACGCCGGCCCCGGTGCGGCATGGTTTTGCATCGATCGTTCACGCCGCCCGCAAGGAATTCGGCCTAAACCATTCCTCGGCCGTGCGCGATCGTCTCCAGCAAAACGACGAAGAACTCCTCCTCCGCGCCACCAAGTTCGTTCGCGCCATCGGCCGCGACCTCAAGCCGCTGGTGGATTCCTACGAAATGACCACGGGCCAGCCGGTCGGTGAAATTTACTGTGCCTATCTTCCGCCCTCCCTGTCGTGGATTACCGAGCCCCTCGCCCAGGTCGTCGGGCGCACCCCTTTCTCCGTCGATTGCCGCGAGTGGATGCCTTCGGTTGGCCTGCAGGCGACGGACGCCGCCCCGGCCTTCGGCCAGCATTGGCTGGGCGCCCTCAGCCTGCTGGCCAATTTGCCCGCCACGAAGGCGGAAAGTCCCACCGGCGAGGACGCCGTCTACCAGGGACCATGGCATATTGACTGCCGGATTTCCGCGCAGCTGCCCAACAACAAGCTGGTTCGCCGCCGGTTTCTCAGCACCGCCGTGGCTGCCGCCTTCGCCGGGTCGGCGCTCATGCTCACCCTCTGGCTGGTGTACGTCAGCCATACCCTGACTTCGGATACCGTGTTCTGGACGCAACGCATCAGTGAGAGTCAGCGGTTGTACAATGATCTTAACCAGACTTCGCGCACCCTCTCGTCCCGCGCCAGCAAGCTTGATGCCGCGTTCGACCTCATGGGAGCTCCGTATCAGGTTTCCGGCCTCATCCTCAGCCTCGGCCGAACCCGCCCGGAAAACATGCGGATCGATACGATCGAATCCAACGACAACGGCGTCGTCATGCGCGGGGGCCTCCGTGAACCGTCCGAGCAGGCCAGCCGCTCCCTCCGGCGCTACGTCGACGACCTCCGGCGCGATCCCGCCATCGGGCCGCTGTTTGGCAACGTGGCGCTCACGTCCCTCCAGCGGGAAGAAGAGTCGGATTCCCTCGTGTTCGAGATCACCTTTAAATTGAAAAAGTCCGAGCCATGAGGGACTGGTTTCAACAATTAATCGCGTTAGCCCGGAGGGCGCCGTTTCTGGTCACCTGCCTCGTGCTCTTTCTGGTGCTCGGCGTCGCGAATTATTTTCTGTGGCAGCGGCAACAGACGCTCAACTCCCAGCACGAGGAAGTGCGCCGAAGCGGTGAAAAAATGTTCTCGGCCCTTTCCGGTCACAGCCGGATCGTCGCCCAACTGACGGCCACCGACGAAGCCATCAAGCAGATCGACCTAAACTTGATGTCGGAAAACGATCTCGCGGAAAATCTGGGTTATTTCTACCAGATGGAGACTCTCACCCGGGTCCGGCTGACCCAACTGCAGCAATTGAGCGCACCGCCCAGCGACGGCGCGACCTACAAGGCCATTCCCTTTTCCCTCCGGGTGACCGGCTCCTATCCGCAGCTGATCGCCTTCATCCGCGAACTCGAGAGCGGCCCGCGCCTCCTCC
>Ga0302322_100002211_pt1 | contig 16401 bp, 10 predicted proteins | sample Fen_T0_2_FD_203757 | JGI IMG/M metagenome (GOLD analysis project Ga0302322, IMG submission 203757) | Peat permafrost microbial communities from Stordalen Mire near Abisko, Sweden - Fen_T0_2 | ecosystem: Environmental > Terrestrial > Soil > Wetlands > Permafrost | place: Sweden: Abisko... | reverse complement strand
TCTGCACCGAGGTCCCGCAGCCGACCGAGTTTCCCGTGCGCATCCTCTTCATCGTCGATATCTCGCAAAGCATGAACGTCACGGATCCGGTACCCAATCCCTGTCCCCAGGCTGCCTGTTTCACCCGTCGGGCCGCGGCGGTCGAGGAGATCCTCAACACCTACCCGGCGGGGAACGGGGTGGAATACGGACTCATCACCTTCCAAAGCAGTGTGGCCATCCAGACCCGAGACAGTTCGGGGCTGCTGGGCGGCTTCACCGCTTCCAGCGACGAAGTCAAACTGCGCTTGCCTGCGCTCAACTCCGCGGTGGGTGAGACCAACTACGTGGGCGCGCTGGAAACCGCCTACACGATGCTGCAGCAGGATATGATTGCTCTCGACGCGACCGCGCGCAGTCGCGCCCGCTACGTGGTGGTGTTCATCTCGGACGGCTTGCCCGCCCCGCGCAGCGTGGAGCACGGAATGCCCGATGATATTCGACTGGCGGTGGAGAACATCGCCAGCCTGCAGAAGCAGCAGCGCTTGGCAGAAATTGCTTTTCACACCGTGTATCTGTCGGCACCCAACACCCCGGATTCGGTGCAGCTCGAGGCCAAAGAGCTGTTGGCCGGCATGGCCAATTTGGCAGGCGGCACCTATCGCGTATTCGATGCCACCCAGCGAATCAATCTCTTCTTCATCGATTTCACCTCGTTCATACGCACCTTTGCCCTCAAGCAACTGGTCGCGATGAACCTGAATGCCCTGCCCGTCAAGGGCGAAACTGTGGTCGACACCGATGGGGACGGGTTGTCGGATGCCGAGGAGGAGTTGGCGGGTTCCTCGCCCTTTCTGGTTGACACCGATGGCGACGGATTTTCCGATCTGCTGGAAGTTCGCCAGAGCAGTGCCGGGTTCGATCCGCTGTTTTCCGGCGATGCGGACTGCCGCATGGTCACTGATCGGCGCGACGACGACGGCGATGGATTGCTCAACTGCGAAGAGCGCTACTTCGGCTCGAATTCCCGCCTGATCGATTCGGACGCCGACGGATTCCCGGACGACCTGGAGGTGCGCATGGGCACCAACCCCGCCGCTGCCGACACGCTCTACGACGCGGACTTCGATGGCGCGCGCAACGGCATCGAGTTGCAGGCTCACACCGATCCCTTGCAGAACGACGTGGCCGATTTCTCACGCATTGCCTACCGCTACAGCATCAGCTTATTGCGCGACGATCGCGCCCTGCCCGGGCGCCTGTGCTACGAGTTCTCGGTCAGCAACATTACCTTGGCCCCCACCGGCGCGGCGATGGGATTGCTCGAGGGCACCAACACCGTGCTCATCCGGGTGGCTTCGACCCCTGCGGATTCTCCCGAGGATTTCGGCAATCATCAGGTCGCGTGTGTGCGGCCCCGCTACCGGCGGGACCCCGAGGTCAAGACGCCCTCGTCGGGGCAGATGGTGTTGCCCATGACGGCGTTCAAGAAGGCATTCGGTCCCACGCCGAGCAAGGAGGTCTTCGATGCGAATCGCGACTGCGTGGTTCCTTAGTGGCACGCTGGCCATAATCGGGTGCAGCAGCTCAAAGAAACGCGATGTCGCGCTCGATGCCGACGTGTCGGCAGGCGGGTGCGTACTCGACGATTCGAAAGGTGCGGACAGCGCGATTCCGCTGCAGCCCGGTATCAAGGCTACGGGGCAGATCTGTCCGCGCGGCGATCAGGACTTTTTTGCCATCGACGTTGCCCCGGGCATGAACCTGCTCGACGTGAACCTGGCCTACCCCTCGGCGCTCACCAAGGTGAGCCTGCAGGTCCGTCTGCTTCAAGCGGACGGTGTCACCGAGGTGCCGGGCGCGGTGGCGAGCGACACGAACCCGAACGACGGCAAGAGTGCCGTGGCCACCACTTTCGCGATTTCCCAGCCTGGACGCTACGTCTTGCGCGTGAATGATGTGGGCAACGCCTCCGCTGACAACACGAACATCTATGTTCTTCAGGTCGCGCCGGCCACTGATCCGGACACCCACGAACCCAACGGCACGGCCGCTCTGGCCAAAGCGGCCGACGGCCAACCGGGCTTCATTTCATTTGTGGGCGACACTGACGTGTACGCGGTGAGCCTGGCTGCCTCGAATGGCATCTTGAGCTTCCAGGTGAACAACCCCGCTGCGGCCGCGGCGGCGCTGACCTACCAGATCGCGGACAGCACGGGCAAGGTCTTGGGAACCGGCCAGGTGCCACCTGCGGCTGCGCCCCTGGATCTCACGCAGCCCGCACCTGCCGGCGGGACCCTGTACGTCACCTTCGGGTATGTCGACGGCTCGGTCCCCGACCGTCGACCCGAGGCGGGATACACGGTGACTCTGGGCGGCCGCGCCGAGAGCGACGCCAACGAAATCCCCACCCGCAACGACACCCCTGCGACTGCAACCTGCTTGGCCGGGCCCGGATCGCCATGCGCAGCCGTCTACAGTGGCACGGCCGTCACGTTCAAAACCCAAACCGGCGCCATCGGGTCGCGGGGGGATCGGGACGTCTTCCTGGTGCGTGCCACCAGCGCCCCAGCCGTCATCGAGGCCAAGGTGAAGATCCCAGCAACCGCGATGGATCTGGCGTTGGATATCTTGGAAGCGCACACCGCTAGCCCTTGCAAGACCGATGCGGATTGCAGCGTGCTGAAGGTTCCCTGCACGACGGATGACGACTGCGAGTGGTCGCACAAGTGTGTGAATGCCACCGCCGGCGCGTGCACCACCAGTGCGTGCCGGCAGTGCGTGGCGTCCAACCTGTGCCTGCCCTTGCCCGACAGCCCTGGTCAAAGCGCCTGCGGGGTGACGCTGTTCTCGGTGCACGATGCGGACGGGGGCATGAAGACGGGAGCCGACGGGACCAACCTGGTGCAAACCGCGCAACCGATCTTCAACGCCGGTCCGGTCTATGTGGTCGTGCACGACAACCAGGACGATCAGTACGACGCGGGCGTCTTCTATACCCTGGACGTCCGTGTGGTGCCCGAACCCGATCCAGGCGACGCCAGTTCGGATCCCGCCGCCCGCAACAATTTCTATAATCCCTATCCGATCCAAACCACCAACCTTGAACCCAACCGAGCCCGGGCCAAGGACATCACGGCCCAGATCCTGGCCGGAACCAGCATCGCTGGTTTCATTTCCTATCAGACCGACGAGGATTGGTACTGGTTCTCTCACCCCTGTCCCGGCACGGACTGCGGTTTGGTTTTCGAATATGTGCAGCCTGGACCATCGCCGGTGCGGCCGGTGTTCTTCATGCGCACCGAGGATCTGACCCTGCACGAAAGTTGGACCTACGCCGGTGCGGTTCCGACGCCAGCGCCGATCACGGACGTCTTTGGCGACGGGGACTGCACGGAATGCTCGTTCGCGTCCAAGAAGCACGGGGCGGTGGGGGACGCAGGCACCGCGGGCTATCGGTACTATCTACAGGTGCGCGACGCGGGTGCCGATGACTGGGATTTTACCGCCAGCGGCCAATATCAATTCCGTCTCAAGACTGTGACTCCCGGCTGTCCCGCTTCCTGCTCGGAGATGGGCGCCGGCACCTGTGGTTGTTTCTGCAAGGCGCAGAACCAGTGTCCCGCGGGGCTCGCACTCTAGTTACTGTCTCCCATGCGCATTGTTTTTCTTCTCCCGTTGCTGTTCGTGGCCGGCACGGCCTGCGATCGGGTGACCGTCCGTTCGCGTGGTGATGCCGGCCCGGATTCGCTGGCCTCGCTCTGGGAATCGGTGGACGCGGGCCCGACCAACTTCAACGCTGTGTCGGGCAACTCGGCCAACAATGTTGTCGTGGTCGGGGACCAAGGCACAATCTTGCACTGGGATGGGACGGCGCTGCTGCGCGAGGAGAGCGGTACCACTGCCAACCTGCGTGGTGTCTCGGTGGCGAACGAGAATCTGGCCTATGCGGTGGGGGAGCAGGGGACGATCCTCCGACGACAGGAGGGCGTGTGGAATGCCGAGGTACCGCTTACCAACGCCGTGCTCAATGCCGTGTGGGCGGGCGTGGACTCGGCCTGTGCCGTGGGCGAGCAGGGGGTCGTGCTGGCGTTGTCAGGCGGGGTTTGGACCCTCATCCCCAACCCTCGAAATGACAACTACTACGCGATCACGGATAGCAACGACGGCCTGTACGCCGTGGGCAGTCTGGGTGTGGTGTCGCAAGTCGACGTCGCGACAAGAAGCATCAGCGCGGCCGCTCTTCCCCACTACACGAAACTGCTGGCCGGGGCCACGCGCTGGTCGACTGGTGCCTACTTTGTGGGCGTGGAAGGGGGCTTCTTCTTCTATGCTGCGGGCAAAGCCACCCAGGCGAGTTTGCCCGGCAGCCCCTTCCTGCATGCAGTGGCGGTGGCCGATGGTGACGTTTGGGTGGTCGGAAACCAGGGCTTCGTCGCGAAACTGCCAGGAGGACAGAACCCCACCATCATCCCCACGCCCGACGATCGCTGGCTGGTGGGAGTCTACGCGCCTTCTGCCGCCGACCTGTGGATTGTCGGTCGCTCAGGCGCCATCTTGCGTGGGCCCCCGGGGGTGCGCGGCCTCGATGGAGGCGTGCCGTGAGCAGGACCTATGTTGTCTTGCTCGCCACGCTGGCCCTGTGTGCGGCGTGTACGGACGCGAATCTGTACGGCAAGAACTACGCGCCCAACCTGGCCAACCGGATCTCATTCGAAGGCAATCTTTGCACGGACGATCCCGCGGCCATCGCGTTCCCGCAGAAAACGGTCGTGGTGATGGATGGCACGGGCGACATGGTCGCGGGCGATCCAGCAGGGCACCGCATCCAAACCCTACGTGCATTCTTGGGACGCCATCGCGATCCCAATCAGGCGGTGTCGCTGCTGCTCATGGGAGCAGAGGCTCGGACGCTGTTTCCGGGATTCTCTTCCGATTCGGTGCAGATCGATGCCGCGCTCGAAGCGATGGCCGCCAGCGCAGGGCAAGCGCAGCGCAACTACCTTGATACCCTGCGCGTGCTTTCCACCATCATCGAGGATGATCTGCTGGCCTCGGATCCGGGCACCCGCAGCCGCACCCGCTACGCGGTGCTGTTCGTGGCCGCAGGGCCGCCCACTCCCGCCATGCCGATCCCCTGGTGCATTGCCCAGAATAGCACGGACTGTGACAAGGACTTTTCCATCGCGTTTTGCGACGCCCCCCCGGACACCACCCAAACCGCCTCTGACTGCGAGCTTGCACTCTACGGCAAGACGGTCGCGGATCTGCGCAGCTATGTGCGCGATCAGGGCGGACAGGATCTCATCTTCCACACCTTCTCGCTTAGTTCGGACCAGCGGGCGAACGAAGTCCTGGGCGACATGGCCCGGGCAGGACTGGGGGAACTTGTGCAACAGACGCCCATCACCTTGGACTTCCTGGCGGTGGACGTGGACCGGCCGGGTAGCCGCTTGGTCCTGCGCGAAATCGTGGTCATGAACAACAACACCCTGCTGCGCGGCCCGGCGCCAGTGGCCGACAGCGACGGGGATGGGCTGTCCGACGAGGAAGAAGCCAAGGCCGGCACCGATCCCCTGAATCCGGACACCGATGGGGATGGGGTGGGAGATGGGATCGAGACCCGGCTGGCTGCGACCGGGAGCGAGTTCGACCCTCTGGTTCCGGGAACATTCACGGCGTGCGCCAAGCTGACCGACCTTCGGGCGGACCACGACCTCGATGGCCTCAACGATTGCGAGGAGGCCGTCCTGCGCACCGATCCCTATCTGGCCGATTCCGATCGCGATGGGGTGCCCGACTTGGTGGAGGTTCGTCTGGGCAGCAACCCGCTGGTCGACGATCGGTTGATCGACAGCGATCAGGATGGCATCGCCAACGGCGACGAGGTGAAAGAAGGCCTCGATCCCTGGACCAACGATTCTTCGCGCGACCTGGAATATGGCTATCAGTACCGCACCGTGGACGAGGGCGAGACCGAACGCCTGGAAGCCACCCCGAACGAACCCTTCCCGGGTGTGCGCATCGTGAATATCAAGCTGGGCACAAGCACGGTTTGGGCCCTGCGGCTTTCGGGGGAAATCCCGCCGCGGCTGGCATGGGCCGAGAACGAAAGCACGCTGCCCAATGGGGCCGAGGACGATCCCAGCGCCTCAGTCGCGCTGACCAGCGCGGGGGACCTGACGCTGGACTCACCCCAGGGCGGGCAATTGGTGGTTAGGATCGATCCAACTCTGTTGCCACCGCCCGGCTCGCCTGCGACCGATGTTCGTGTGATCCTGCGAACCACCTCACGAACCTGCTTTCACATGGATGTGCGCAACATCTCGCTGGTCGAAACCCGCGAGCTGCCCACCGGACGCCCGGGTCGCGGATGGAACACGTTGCGGCTCTATGTGGGCGAGGTGCCGCTCGACTCCCCGAATGGCAACACCATCTACAAGGCCATGACTGTGCCCGTCCGCTTTGTCGCCCCGGACAGCAAGACCCCGAATGTCGCATTCATCCACGTCGCCGACGAGGACCTCCTACTTCTAGCCCCAGAGTGATCTCATGAGAGCAACACGGCGCAGTCGCATCATCCTGTCCCTCGTTGCAGTCTGGCTCGCCTGGAGTGTGGCGGGTACGGCGCTGGCTGCTGGCAAGCGGAAGTCAGGCTCGCACCGCAAGACGCCCACGGCCCAACACCGCAACGGGAGCAGCAGCACGGCCATAGACGTGGGCGCGGCGCCTGCCGGCAAGCCGGGGACGGCAAAGCCTGTGGTTGAGGTCAGGCCGCAGTCCGGTGACACCCGCGGGGCCACGCGCGAGACCGTCCGACAGGAATCGCGCATCGAATTCGACGAACGTATGCTGCGCGGGCAGTCTGCCTCGGGCGTGATCTATCTCTTCCAGCGCTCACCCAGCGAGTTCAAGAGCATCGTGCAAGTTCCTGACAGCTTCCGGCCACGCACCGTGGAGATCCTTTCGCCGGGCCAGGAGAGGAGATGACAGGAGGGTCCCCCAAGCAGCGCGGCGCTCTCGAAGTCATCCTCTTCGAGGAGACGCGCTTTCGCGGCTCGCTGATGTTCACCTCGTCCGAGGTAACCATCGGCAGCGATGCCGGCGTGATGGTCCACCTGGCGGATCCCGACGTGGCACCCTGTCATGCGGTGCTGCGCTTCGATGGAGAGTGCTGCCGGATCGAGGATTGCGGGAGCGCGCTAGGGACAGAGGTCAATGGTGTGGCGGTGGCAACCCAGGCCCTCGATGGGACGGATGAGATTTCCATTGGACGTTACCGGTTGCGCATCACGGTGCACAAGGCGGACGCGACGCCTGCGACGGTTTCCGTGCACGCGGTCCCCAAGCCCGTAGCGGCGGCCCCACCCAAATTTCCGCCGCTTCCATCCCAGCCGCCATCCCGGCTGCCGCCGTCCCCGGCGGTGACCTTGCCCCGTCCCGTACCGTCGGCAGCACCGGCCGTCGCCGTCCGGCCTCTCGGCAAACCACCCCCGATTCCGCCCCCAGCGCTGCCTCCCCCGCCTGTGGCCGCCGTCCCACCGCCTGCAAGACCCAGAGCGGTTGCAGTGCCACCGGTTTTGCGATCGATGCCCGCGGCATCCGCACGCCCGGTCTCCGGGTCGCCTCCCCTTGCGCATGCGTCGCGAGCCGCCTTGCCGATCCCTGCAGCCGCGCAGAGCGCGCCCGCGATTGCCACCGCGACGGCGCTGCGCACTTCTCCGCGCGCCGAGGAAGAAGAGGTGCCGGTCAGCGACCTCTTCGTGGTCACCGCCGAGAAGCCCCTCCCGAGGCCCCCGCCTCCGGCCCGCGCCAGCAGGTCCGACGATGACGATGACGATGACGATGACGCTGCTTTCGAGCCAACCTTCTCGCTGCTCAATGGTCTGTGCGAGGGTGGACTGGCAGGCGCTTCGACCGAGCACGCCGTCGAGGTCATCCGGTTCCGCCATGGCTGCGTGACGAAACTTCGCCACCTGCGCGGCGGCGAACGGCTGCACCTCCCCGGACTGCGCAAAGCAGTCGGCCGATCCCCTCGCCGAGGGAGTTTCGCCTTCTTTAGCGACGCTCTGCCGGAGAATGCGGCCATCAGGCAAGCGGGCCAGTCTATCGACGATGTCCTTTGGCGGCGCCGCGCCGACAAACGCGGCCGCGTCCCTCTCGATCCCTGCACGCAGGTGCTTCTTCCGTTGCCGAGTGGCGAAGGCGTTCTCATACACTTGGTGCCCGCCGCGGCGCCGTTGCCCAAGGCGCCTGCACGCCTCAAGCCGACCAAGGTCATGCTGTGGATCGGGGGTCTCTCCCTGCTGGTCCACTTGGTCATCTTCGCCGTCATCGGCCTCACCAGCCTCGTGCGGCGCGAGTACATCGTGGAGAGTAAGGAGGGGCGTTTCGCCCGCATCGCGCTCAAGGAGATCGAGCTGGAACCTCCGGCCGCGCCGCCCGCGCGCGAGAAGAAGAAGGCCAAGCCCGAGCCCAGTGAGAATGCGCCGAGCGAGACAGCGCCCAGGGTGGCCGTGGCTCGCATTCCACGGGCGCGCACCACCCCTGCACCCCAAGCCTCGGCCACGGCCCAGAAACTCCTGTCCGCCCTGGGCAGCATGTCCACGGGACCCAAGACCTCGGTAGCCACTGCCATGAGCAACCTGGACGCCGTGGGCCCGGTGCGGGGTGGCGGTTTCAAAGTCTCGGGCGCCATCGGCAAGCTGCCGGGCGATTCCTTGCGCCTCGCCGCTGCGGGCAGTGGCATCGGACGCATCGACACCAAGTCCGCCAACGACGTGGGAAAGAACCTGGGCCGCGTACTGGCGCGCGGGCCCACCGGGCAAGTCCGCGCGCAGGTTACGACCAAACCCAACACCATGAAGGTGGAAGGCCATCTGGACCGCGGCGAGATCCAGCGCGTGATCAACAGCCACATTCACGAATTGCAGGGCTGCTACGAACGCCAACTCATCGTCAGCCCCAACCTCTCGGGCAAGGTCAGTTTCGAATGGGTGATCGGTACCAGCGGTGCCGTGACCTCGGTCAAGATCAAGACTTCCACCCTGTCGAGCAACGAGGCCACCAGTTGCATGCAGGCAGCCATTCGCCGCTGGCAGTTCCCATCGCCCAGTGGCGGCTCCGTCACCGTCATCTATCCCATCGCGCTGGCCACCTCCGGCACCTAGACATGGAGACACGCATGAGACGCTTCCCATTCCTGCCCACTACGCTTTTCGCCCTTGCCACCGTCTGGCTGACCGGCTCGGCCGCCTATGCACAGGATGAACTTGACGAGGAACAGGTCGCGGCCTACGCCGTGCAAGCCCGGCTGTTCCGGCTGGGCGGCGAGCTCACCGTGGCGGCCGGGCTTCTGCCCATCAACGCCTTCAACAAGGGGCTGACCGTCGGCGGGTCATTCACCTATCACGTGAGCACGTCCTGGGCCTGGGAGATCATCCATGGCGCCTATGTGTACAAGCAACTCGACACCGGACTGAAGCGGGAGCTGCTGGAAAACTTCGACGTGCAGCCCACCGACATCGCGGCCATCGATTTCATCCTATCGTCGAACCTAGTGCTCAAACCCTTCTACGGAAAACTGGCCGTGCTCAACCGTCGCGTGATTCACATGGATGTGTCCATTCCGTTCGGCGTGGCCTTGGCCCGATACACCAACCCGCAGGCGTATCTGCTGGGCCCCGATGCCGGACTCATCTTCCGGGTCTACGTCAGCCCGCATGTCTCGTTTTGCTTGGATGTCCGCGACCACGTGTTCTTCAACCACTGGGTCACGCGCAACGAGGTGCATGTGTCTCTGGGGGCGGCGTTTGCTTGGGGGGGCGACGAGCGATGACGAGGCTTCTCGCTTGCTGGTTGTGGCTCGCGGCAGCCCCAGCGCCCGCGGCCCCGCCCTCGGCTGCGCCGGAACGGCCAGCCGAGGCGCCGGCGGACGCCGACGAGCGTATGGATCGTGGCTTGGAGTTCCTGATTGCCAAGAAGACAAGCCAAGGGGCGGCCGTACTCTATGCCTTGTACGCAGCGCTGCCCGAAACCGATCTGCGACGGGACGCCGCTGCTTTTCGCCTGGCGGGTGCCCTGGTCGACTTGGGTTTTGTTCAGGCCGGAATCGAGTTCTATCTGGAGGTCTTGACCGGCCGTCGCTCACCCGACCTGCTGGGCAAGACCCTGGGGGCATTGAGGCCGCTCTACGAGCGCGGCCTGATCGAGGAATGGCGTTTCCTCGACGGTGTGGTCTACGCCAGTCAGTACGGTGATCTGGAACCCGACGTGGCGGACTTCGTCGAGTATCTCCAGGCGCTGGGTGACCTGCGCTTGGGCTTCGGTACCTGGGGACGGGCGCGGCTCGAGACGCTGGCGACCACCGATCGGTTGTACGGATGGCGCGCCCGCTACCTTCTGGCCGTCGATCGCGTGTCCCAGCGCAACGACGAAGGCGCCGAAAAACTCCTGCGTCAGATCCTGGAGAATGCCGCGGCGCCGGCCGATGTGCGCAATCTGGCCAGCCTGGCCCTGGCCCGCCTGCTCTACGAGCACAAGAAATACGAGGAGGCGTGGACCTTCTACACACAGGTTCGCCTGCCGTTAGTGGAACAGGACGTGGTGCTGCTCGAGCGGGCCTGGGACCGCATCGCAAGCGAAGACAACCAGCGCGCGCTGGGCATGGTCGTCGGTCTGGGCGCGCCCATCTATCGGCGCCTGTTTGCCCCCGAGCGCGATTTGATTCGCGCCATGGCATTGCGCCGCTTGTGTCAGTATCGCGCGGCTCACCTGGCGGTCAACGAGTTTCGTGCGCGCTACGGGGCGCTCGTGCGCAAGGCACGCGATCGAGCGGGTCTGCGCGAAGATCCGCAGATCGAGCAATGGGCTGCCTGGGGCACTCGGCTGGCGCCTTGGGCGCGCCTGCGCACGCGCCTGCGTACCGAGAAGGCCCTGGTGTCGCAGGTGGGCGACGAACGGCTGGCCCAGCACCTGCAGACCCTCTATACCGCGCGCTTGGCCTACACCGAGGAGACCCTGAACCGGGGGTTGGTGCGCGCCATCGATCAGGTGGTAGACGAACTTCTGCGGGTGGACGAACAGATGAGCCTGATCGACTACGAGATCGGCGCGGGTCTGATGAAGCCCGGTGGCAACCGAGCGGGCCATGTGACCGCGCGATCGGGCGAGTTGCCCTACGGCTCGCCCCAAGCGTTTTTCCGATTCGACGGCGAATATTGGTCTGACGAACTCACCGACTTCGCGGTCATTTCCGACGACAGGTGCCTGCGATGATGGGCCTTCGGGTGCTCGTCCCTGCCGCGCTTGCCGGGCTGCTTCTCGGATGCGCCTCGGCGCCGCCGCTCAAGCCGCCACCGGCCGATCCCACCACCCAGTGGGTGCAGGCCGGCCGCAAGGTGGACTTCGCCATCACGCAAACCAAGGTCATGATCCAGAAGGCGCGCGGCGCCTCGTATCTTCCCGACCTGCACATGCGCCTGGCCGAACTCTATACCGAGCGGGCGCGCTACGCTTGGCTGGTCATGTACGAGCGGCGGCGTGCGCGCGGCGATGATTCGCGCGCGGTCGAGGCCCCCGAAGCCCGGCTGCTCAAGAACCTGGCCATCGGCGTGTACAGCCGTCTGCTACGCGAATTCCCCAGCTACGCACGGGCCGACGAGGCCACCTTCCTCATGGCGCACGAGTATCGCGAGCTGGGCGAATTCGACAACATGCGCGAGACCTACGAGAAGCTGATCGACACCTTCCCGAAGAGCCGCTATCGCTTCGATGCGTACCTGTCGCTGGGAGATCACGCCTTCGATGCCAACGACCTTGGCAGGGCGGAGCGCTACTACAACCTCATCCTGGCCGCACCCCAGAGCCATGTGCACGCACTGGCGCGCTACAAATTGGGCTGGGTGCGCGTGAACCGCCAGGACTGCAAGGGAGCGGTTCGCCTCTTCGAACAGGTGCTGCGCGATCGGAGCAAGCAGGACAAGAACGAAGCGGCCTTGGTTTCCACCCAGAAGAGCTTGAACGTGGTCCGCGAGGCGCTCGTGGATCTGGCATACTGCTATCCCGATGTGTTCCCCGACAAGCCGGCGGTACCCTATTTCCGCGGCCTGGCGGCCTCGTCCCTCGACTATCTGGCAGCCATGCGCCGGCTGGTCAACCGCTTCACTCTCAAGGAGATGAGTGTGCAAGCGGTGTCGGTGCTTCGCGAGGTCATGAACGCCTCGCCGGGCGATGACGACGCCATCGAGATGGCGCGCCGTCTGCACGACAGCATCGTGAAGGGGCGGGTGTTCGATCAACCGGCCGAGGACGTCGGCCGCATGGTGCGTGTGCTCGACGCCCGGCTGGTCGACTACCGCTTGCCTGCGGACAAACGCGACCGGCTGGTAAGCGAGATCGAGGTCTATGCGCGTGATCTGGCCACCCGCGCGCATGTGGCGGCCAAGGATTCGCAGGACAGCCAGACCCTGGGCGGGGTGGCCGACGCCTATCGCGCCTACCTGGCGCGTTTCGACACCTCAGCCGCACGCACGGAGATGCAGCAGAACCTGGCCGAGACGCTGCTCAGCAGTCGCCGCTACTACGAGGCCGGACGGGCCTACGAAGATGTGGCGTCCAGTGCCGGCAGCCTCAAGGATCTCACCGAGGCGCGGCTCAACGCCATCTCGGCCTTTCAGAAGGCACTGGAGAATTCCAGTCTGGGACGCCTGGAGCGGGCCATGGCCTGGGCCGGCGTCCGCGCCCTGGGCCGCCAGGTCATCCGCGAGACGCCCGGTCACGAATCAGTGATGGGCATCAAGCTGTCCATTGCGCGCAGCGTCTACGAGTCGGGGGAATACGATCGCGCCGCTCAGCTCTTCTTCGCCGTGGCGATGCAGTACCCGTCCACCAGCGAGGGCGCGGCCGCCGCGCATCTGGCCTTGGATTCCCTCCGCCAGGCCGATGATCTCGAGGGCATCGCCACCCTGGGCAAGCGGCTTGTCGCCAACCCACGCCTGGGCAATGAGGGACTGAAGGCCGAGTTGCGCGACATCGTGAGCAAGGCGGCCCAGCGCCAGGTGGCCGAGGTGACCGTGACCGACACGGGCGATCGCGAGGAACAGCTCCTGAGCATGGCCAAGCGGCACAAGGGCAGCGAGCTGGGCGAGCAGGCCTTCTACAACACCCTGCTGGTCGCCCGCGCCAACGGGGACATCGAACGTTTCTACGAACTGGGCGATCAGTTCCTGGTCGACTATCCGCAGTCCCCCAAACGCATCGACGTGCTCTCGGCGCTGGCCACCGTGGCCTCGGACATCGCCGATCTGGACAAGGCGGGCAAGTACATGGCTGCCGCCGTGGCCGCCGATCCGGGCGCCAAGGAAGCGGGCGAACGTCTCTACACCGCGGCCTCCATCCACGCCGTCATGGGCGAGGCGGTGGCCGCCAAGGAGATCGTCAAGTACGCCGAACACGGCAACAGCGGGCGGGTGGACGAGCTGCTCTTGCTCCTGGCCCGCTCGGGAAATCTGAGCGTGCTCGAGGAGGTGCTGGGGTCCAGCAGCATGACCAGCACCGTGGCGATTTTCTTCCGCGGCTACCTCAGCTATCAGCGCGGCGATCATGAGGAGGCGGGGCGCACCCTAGCCCGCGTGGCCTTCGACCCCGCCACCTCGGGCCCGGCCGCCGAGGTGGCAGCGCGTGCTCGCTTCCTTCTGGGGGAGATCACCTACGCCCAGTTCCGCAATTTCGCGGCCAAACCCAACGACGTGGTGGGTACCGTTGACGGCAAAGTGGGCTTGCTACAGACCGTGGACCGCGCCTTTGCCTCGGTGATCGGCTCGCGCGATGCCCGCTGGGCCATGGCCGGCATCTCGCGCGTGGCGGACGCCTACGCCAAGTACGCCCTGTTCCTGCGTGCCCTCGAACTGCCGCCCGGGCTGGGGGCGGAGGAGAGCAAGCAACTCAAGAGCGTGATCGAGAGTCAGGCCGCCGATGCCGATACGCGCGCCGCCGAGGCGCGCGCCCTGTGCAGCAAGAAGGCCAAGACCGCCATGATCGTGACTGAGGCGGCGCGTAGCTGCCTTCTCGGCGAACCCATGCCCGACGTCATCACCATGTACCCGCAAACCAAGTCGCGTGCGGGTGCCGACCTGCCGGCCGCAGCACCCCTGCGCAAAGTGCTGCTCAAGAATCCCAAGGACGTACCCTCGTTGCTCAAGCTGGCTGAGCTGCACCTGGCAGCTGGGGATCTGGGCGTGGCCCTGCTGTTGCTGGAACGGGCCGAGACCTTGGCACCCAAACGCGCCGCGATTTACAACCTGCGCGGGGTGACTTTGCAGCGACTGGCCGAACCGCAAGAGGCGGCCGATGCCTTCGAGAAGGCGGTTTCTCTCGATGGATCCGATCGCGGCGCGCGTTTCAACCTGGCCGCGCACTATGCCTTCTACGGTCATGTGGACAAGGCCAAGGCCGAGCTCAGCAAGGCGGGCGGATTGCCCGCCACCGTGGGGGGCCCCGCGGACCATCCCGAACTAGGACTGCTGTTGAAATTCGGGCCAGCACCCGAGGCCAAGCCCACGAGCGAGAAAGGTGGCAAATGATCCCTCTTCGCTGGCCGGTCGTAATCATGCTGCTTCTCGGGGCGTGCGGCACCAGCGCGCCCAGCTTGAGCCGGGCCGAACGGGATCGCTTGCCGCGAGATGCGCGCCAGGAGATCTTCGACGCGGAGAATGACCTCGTCATCGCACGCAACCGCCAGGACGAAGCGGCCGATCACCTGCGCGTCCTGCGCGAGGCTCTCAAGGAGCTGGGCAAGCGCCAGGGACGCAGCGAGAAACGGCTGTCGACCACCCCGGCGGGTTCGTCACGCATGTCCGCCTTGCGGAAGGTCACCCGCGCCGAACAGGACTATCTCGAGGCGCGCCAGGAGGTGGCGGAATCCGACGTGGAGGTGGCCGAGCAGGAGGTCATCACGGCGCGCGCGCGTTTGGATCTGGTCAAGCAACGCCAGCTCGTGCGCATCGGCAAGGTGCCGCTGGCTTCGCTCAAGGACTTCGAGAAGGCCATCCAGGCCGAAGAAGCCCAGGGCAAGCAGAAACGGGCCTCGTCCCTGGATCTGCGCAGCAGAGCGCAGGCGCGCCTGGATGGCTGGAAGGCCGCGCAGGAGGGCTATGCCAGCCAAACCGGCGATTTCGACAGCGGAGTCTGGATCGAATGAGAGTGGCGCTTGTTGGCCCGGATCGCGCGTGCGATCCTCTTTCCGCGCCCCTTCGGGTGGCGCATCCCATGGAGGAATGGCGATGTTCGTGATTGTTGAGCTACTGCTGGCCGGGGGCCTGTTCATGTTCGGGATCCTGGCGACCTCGCTCGTCGCTGTGGGGATCATTTTTCAACGCGTCTACACCCTATGGCTGGGCTTTCGCCTGAACATCGAGGGACTGCGCGACAAGGTGCTGGGGCACGTGGACGCGGGCGACTACGGCAAGGCCGCGCAGTTGTGCGGCGGCAACCATCCCCTGCAGAAGATGATGCTGGCCGCGATCGAACGCGCCAACCGCAGTGAGAAGGAAATCCGCCGCAACGTGGAGACCTGCGCGGTCACAGAACTGGCCCGCTTCCGGCGCGGCACCGCAGCCTTGCCCCACATCTCCAACCTGGCCACTCTGCTGGGGCTGCTCGGAACCATTCACGGCCTCATCATCTCGTTCTCGGGCATGCAGGCCGTGGACGCGGCGGCCCGCCAGGCGGCCCTGTCGAAGGGCGTGGCCGTTGCCTTCTACAATACGTTCTTCGGGTTGACCGTCGCCACGGTCACGGTCGTCGCCTACCTGCTGGTGTCGGCCAAACAGAACCGCGAAATGACTCGCATGGAGCAGGCGACTGCGGCCCTAGTGGATCGTCTGCTCATCAGCCCGGAGATGCGGGGGGCAACCACCCGCGGCGGATCGGCAGGAGCGAGGTAGCATCCATGTCCGGCGGCGGCAATACCGGCGAAGAAGAAGCGGCGGGGCCGCGCACGAATGTGTTCGGCGAGGCCCCAGTGCCGCTCGTGCAGCTCAATCTGACCGCGCTGATGGACATCCTGTCGAACCTGCTGTTCTTCCTGCTGGCCGCGTTCGGCGCGACCATCGTGATGGTCATCAACGGCACCGTTCCCGTGCAATCCGCCGAGGACAGCGACGTGGCCGACGTGAAGTACGCGGTAACTGTGAACGTGTCTCTGCAAAAGGAAGGCTTTCAGTTGACCGCGCTGGGCACGGCCTTTTCGCAGGAAGAGCTGGATCAGATGGCTCGCCGGATCCCCCTGCGGGGGCTCACGCACGACTTCGCGGCGCTGACCCGCGAGTTGCGGGCCATCAAGCAGAACTACCCCAAGTCGGACACGGTCATTCTCACCCCCGAAGCTGGCCTGAAATATGAGGTACTCGTTCGCACCATGGA
>Ga0302322_100002210_pt1 | contig 16403 bp, 16 predicted proteins | sample Fen_T0_2_FD_203757 | JGI IMG/M metagenome (GOLD analysis project Ga0302322, IMG submission 203757) | Peat permafrost microbial communities from Stordalen Mire near Abisko, Sweden - Fen_T0_2 | ecosystem: Environmental > Terrestrial > Soil > Wetlands > Permafrost | place: Sweden: Abisko... | reverse complement strand
ATCCCTAGCAGGACAGTTGTCTATCGGACGATTCAGGCGTCCACCTACGGTAACGGAACCACCGATGCCTCGGCGGGGATTCAAGCCGTGCTGGATACCTGCCCGGCTGGACAGATTCTGCAACTTTCCGCGGGCACATTCACCGTCAATAACTATTTGCTCATCGACAATAGCATCACCCTGCGCGGGGCCGGTGCGGGAGTAACGATCCTTCAAAAAACAAACGGAGCGGTGCTCGGAAGCTATAATCCCCCGGACACCCAGCCCCTCGTGATCCTGGGGCCGACACGTTGGGCGCATCCGAACGACTCCACTTCGGCCAACCTGACCGTCAACGGTGCCAAAGGATCGTTATCCATCACGCTCGCCAACGCGTCCGGGTTTGCTGCGGGGCAGATCGTGTTGTTGGACGAACTTTCTGGCGCGGGCTGGCAACCTGACCGCCAGGGGACGGGGCAAGTATATGCATCTCCCGATTACCGGGTGACGTGGAATTTCCATAATCCAGCTGGCCCGGACGACCCATTGACGGCCATCACCCCAACTGCGGGCCATCCAGAAACCACGGGCGGCGAAGCGGCGACGTGGTTCGCGCGCCAGGATCGCCCAACGGCTGAAGCCAAGGAGATCGCGAGCGTCGTCGGCAACGTTGTTACCTTCAGTACGCCTTTGCATATCGACTACCGTGTTTCGCACGTCGCGCAGTTGACGCGTTATTACGATGGGGCCGTGTCCTACGCAGGCGTCGAAAGCCTCACTGCGACCGGCGGTTCGAGCGGCGCTATCGTTTTCGAGCACGCTGCCTATTCCTGGGCAAAGGATGTTGAAGTGACTCTTTGGCTCGGACACGGCGTTCAATTCGAGTCCGCTTTTCGCTGTGTATTGCGCGATTCTTACGTCCATCAAGGAGCCTGGTGCGTGCCGGGCGGCGGCGGTTATGCCGTGGCTCTTGAAGGCGCCTCCTCCGAAATTCTGATCGAGAACAACGTTATCGTGAAGGCCAACAAAGTGATGGTCGCCAACAACGGCGGTGCGGGTTCGGTCTACGGATACAATTACGCTGACGATGGGTTTATCTCGGGAAATCCGGGGTGGATCGAATGCGGTCTCAACGGTTCGCACTTCGTGGGGCCTCATCACGTTCTCTTCGAAGGTAACTACGGTTTTAACTTCGATTCGGACTACACCCATGGCAATGCGATCTATCACACAGTATTTCGCAATTGGCTTAGAGGTATTCGTCGGCCGTTCACTGACATCGCTGACGGCTCGCGAATCGATGACGTCGCCAACAGTGCTGGGCCAGCCAGGTGCATCGGCGCGCTCGGATATTCCTACTGGATGACTTTTGTCGGTAATGTCCTGGGCGCCCAAGGACAAATGGCGGGATGGGTATATGACAACGATTCCATCTTCGATCCTCCCTCTATTTGGCGGTTAGGGTGGAATGACGTTGCTCCCTACAATCCCGATACGAACGTGCGCGCCACTGCGATTCGCGATGGAAACTGGGACTGGGTTCAATCTCGGCAATCATGGCACAACAGCACGGCCGTTCCCCTTCAGAATTCGCTATATCTCACAAGCAAACCTGCCTTCTTTGGTTCGGCTACGTGGCCTTGGGTGGACCCCACTAATGGTACGACCTACACTCTGCCCGCCAAGGTGCGGTATGAAGCAATCCTGAGCGGTTCCTCATCTTCTAGCAGTTCGTCCTCAAGCTCGAGTTCTTCAAGTTCCTCTTCGAGCAGCTCCGGTTCATCGAGTAGTTCGTCAAGCAGCGGCTCGTCCTCCTCGAGCTCAAGTAGCTCATCGAGTTCTTCGGGGAGCGGCAGTTCCAGCGGCACCAGCTCTGGATCCACCAGCTCCTCCTCCTCGAGTTCTTCGTCGAGCAGCAGCTCCTCGAGTTCGTCCAGCTCATCCTCTTCGTCATCGAGTAGTTCCAGTTCTTCTTCCGGCGGCATCGTGATCGCTCCGCAGATTACTACACAGCCGGTGGCGAACACCACGCAGGCCGCTGGCACGAGCGTGGCCCTCACGGTTACCGCAACTGGCACAAACCCCCAATATCAATGGCAGCTTGCGCAACAAAACATCTCCGGGGCAACCGCCGCCAGCTACACCATCGCCAGCCTCAATGCCCAGACTGCCGGTACCTATCGGGTGATCGTCTCCAACTCGGCGGGATCGGTCACTAGCAACAATGCGGTCGTCCAGCTTTCTGGCAGCTCAAGCTCCTCATCGTCTTCCTCCAGCTCGTCATCATCCTCAAGCTCTAGCAGCTCGAGCTCGTCCTCAAGTAGTTCGTCTTCTTCGAGCTCAAGTTCGTCGAGCAGCAGTTCCTCCTCATCTAGCTCAGGCAGCTCTTCCAGTGGCGCTAAAGGTGGCGGCGGTGGCGGCGCGCTGGGTGGGTGGTACTTAGCGATAATGAGCGTTTTGGCCTTGGCTCGCTATCGACGTCGTTAGCTGAGCGGATTCGTAAATTAGGTCCTTGCGCTGCTGCGCTGGCGCAAGGACTTGGTTTAGGTACACAAGTTGATTCGGAAATGAGGTCGCTAGCGTTGTCACGATCTGGGCCGCACAACGATTGAGGGCGACGGAAAGATGAACGATGCGCCGGGTCGTTATTACTCTTCGGTTTCACCGAGAGGGGTGTGACCGGACTCACGTTCTTGGACCACTAGCGATAAGAGACTGAACGGGTTGTTGGTTACTACTGAGGGCTTGTGTTGGTTGGGGACTCAAGGCAAGCTTCAGACGGAGGGAAGGCCCGGCTTGGCGGGCCTGACCGGAGTCTGGAGCTTGGTGCAAAAGTTCGGCGCGATAATCCGCCGGTGTACGATAATCGATCGAGCTGTGGGGACGGCTGGTGTTGTAGTCGTCGCGGAAGGACCGGGCGAGACATTGAGCTTCAAGTACGCTAGCGAGCAATTCACGGTTTAAACATTCGTCGCGGAAGCGGCCGTTGAAGCTTTCGTTGACGCCATTTTGCCAGGGACTGCCTGGTTCGATGAAGCGGATCGTGATACCCGTCTCGAGCAGCCAGCTTTGAAGGCGTTTGGCGATAAACTCACCGCCGTTGTCGCAGCGCAAGTGGCGTGGGGCGCCGTGCACGGCCACCGCCACGCCCAACACTCATTCTAGAACCAATCTGACTGATCCAAACAGCCGCCTCATGCCTCAAGCCAATGGCACCTATATCCAAGACTACAACGCCCAACTAGCAGTGGAAACCCAAGGCCTCATCATCGGCCAGCACGTCTGTCAAAGCCCCAACGACAGCACCGCCCTCAAAGACACGGCAGTCACCATCGAAGCCAAACCCGGACAAATCGACCACATCGTCGTCGACCAAGGCTACGACAGCCAGGCGCAAATCGACGCGACCGAAGCAGCCCTTGACGTCACCATCGTGTGCAAGCCCATCCCTAGAGCCGTTTAGATAAAACTGTAGCCGCCAGAACGACCGAACGGCAGCGTGACTTGTTGTAGCTGGCCGCGCTGCAGGCCGGGGATTGAGAGGCCGGGTTCAGCGCCCCCGGCTACACCAGAATTTGAAATGCTCTAGCAACCGCCCGCCCTCGCCCCGCTGCACGCACGCACGGGCCCAAAGAGTGTAACCGTCGGCGGTCAAACAATCGTCGTGAAAATTGGCTGAGTATGATGGTTTAGCCGGTGCTGCGGTCAGCTCGCTGTTAAAAGGGGATAGATTTCCAGAGAAGATTTATCCGGTCAGCCTAACGGATGCGCTCTAACCACCCAGTCAGCGACCGGTTGTCCACCGACCAGATGTTCGGAGACGATGCGTTCACAGCGCTCGGGCGTGACAGATCCATACCAAACGCCCTCGGGATAAACGACCAACCACGGGCCGCCGCTGCAAACGCGTAAGCATGCTGCCTTGGTCCGCATGGCCGGGATATTTAGTTCTTTTAAGCGCCGTTTAAGCATCTCCCAAGTAGCAGCCCCCGCGTCGCTCGTGCAGCAGTTCGGCCCGACACAGAGAAACACATGGCGTTGCGCCTCACTCACCTTCATCGCGGTGAAGCTGGCGGCTATCGCTCGGTCGTTGTTTTCCGGCGTGGTCATATTTTCTCCACCTTGTTTTGACTGGAGGGAAAAGCAAGGCGTCCGGCCAACGTCGTAGAGAGAGGAAGTTTTTCCTCAGCATACGCGCACGGGGGGAAGTTGTCCCAAGAAAATCCTCAAGCCTTAGCGTTGAGGTGCGTGCCGAGCCGTTTGATCATCGTCTCGTTCATGGACTTGATATTTGCGGCCTGCCCTGACGCTTGAGCTTCGGGGTCAGATCTCACAGTCACCTTGGTCATGGCCTTGCTCTGGGCTGACTGCACCTGGGCGTAGTTAGCTGTATACGAAAGGCGTGGAGACGAGGTGTTGTTGATGCTCATCGATGAAAGATGGAGATGGGTGTGCGCGTGTTTCGAGGTTTTTATGCTGAGGTCTATTCCCTAGACCGCGGCGTTGTTTTCCCGCGCTTGTTGAATTTGTAGAGACAATTTGGGCGAGGCGATCGTTTCGTATATAGGTGATATTTGCCGGCCATCGCGATAACACCCCAGGAGAGCACGGCGCATATACTCATTTTAGCTACAGTCGGGATTCACAGGTTAAGCTCGCGTAGCACGTGACGATAAGTGCGCGATGAATATTTCCTCTTCGGTGAACCTCTCTCAGCTCAATTCAAACAGTGAGCAAGGCGCAGCTGTCCGCCAGGACTACAGCGTGGCGGTCGCGATGAAAGTGAAGGATCAGATCAAGCAGCAAGGCGCAGCTGCCGTAGAACTCACAGAATCTGCTGTCGCGTCCGATTCCGACGACAAGCGCGGCAAAAATCTCTCTACTTACGCCTGATTGTGTGCCTTTGCACCCGGCTCGCTCTGCGATCCGGTAATTCGCGGTAGGAGGTTGTTAGTTTAGCCCTCCCGCCTCGAAGCGAGCTTCGGCTTGGATTACACCAGCCCGGGGAGCATCCTGTCTCGCGTGCTGCTCTCGGCCTCTGGCCTGGAGCGTTCGGAAGGTTCGGCATCGCGCAAACCGACGCGCAAGACGCGCGAGCGATAGTGATCGCAAGCCGATTCGCGTAACCGATGAGGCCGTTGATATGCATGGAGTGGTTTGGCTTAGTTTGACTACGGCAAAACGTTTAGCGCTGTGAGACAGTTTGATTCTGCGGGGAGGCCACGAGATATCACAAAATGTTATTCGATGCCCTGCTCGCGTATCTATCTTCATAATCAAGGTGCGCTAGGCGTGTATGAAATTCGTTCAACCTGCGAAACGCATGGGTAGTTGGCACGGGACAAGCAACACGGCGAAGTGTTATGAAACTTCAATAATATAGCCCCGCCGGGTGGCGCCTAGAACGCGTCTCCGGCGGGGCTGAGTTTTCTAAACGGCGGCTTGGAGCGCGACATGATCATTGCACCAATCAGGCGCCCTGATCGTGATGAGAACCTTGTTCCCATTCCGTGGAAGGCATGTCGGACGTAAGATGATAAATCGGATCGGTTTTGGACCGGGATCGTGAAGGTTTAATAATAGCTACGTGGCCTTGTGGCAGCTGTGAATAAACTTTTCCGATGTGGTGTGGTTTATGCAACGGTGGGTTTCATGATCAATACTCTGGAAACACGTTATGGAACGCTTTCGGGAATCTCCAATTCCATGACACACCCGGATGGCTCGCCGATGTCGTGTATTTTGGATACAGAGAACCGAATTCAGACTCCTGTGGGTGAAATCATTCCGCAATACCGGGTGGCTGAATTGGGCGAGCGCCAGAAGAAGTATCGCAGCTCGCTGGGTTTCTTTGAAAATGGCCAAATCAAGACCGCGTCGCTGGACCGTGCGATGCCGCTGAAAACTCCACTGGGAATCTTCGAGGCCGAGTTGGTGACCTTCTACGACAACGGCGCGATCAACCGGCTTTTCCCGTTGAACGGCCAGGTCGACGGTTACTGGTCAGAAAAGAAAGAAGGGGAAATGGCTAAGATCTTCGACTTCGATCTGCCCGTAGGAAAGTTCAGCGCCAAAATCATCAGCCTGCATTTCTACCGGAGCGGTGCCTTGAAGTCTTTGACGCTTTGGCCGGGCCAGCGGATCACGATCGCGACGCGTGTCGGGCCTATGCGCATCCGGACAGGATTTTCTCTGCACGAAGACGGCTCGCTGCATTCGGTGGAGCCCGCCATGCCAGTTGAGCTGGCTACGCCCATCGGCCGGGTGAAAGCATTCGACGCGGAAATGCTCGGCATGACTGCCGACAAAAACTCGGTACAATTCAGCCCCGCGGGCCATTTGAAGTCGGTGAAAACAATCCACACCGGCCTGCGAGTTGTTTCTACGGCTCAGGTTGAGATGATCATCGAACCACTCGAGACCGCCAGTTTAATCGAGATGACCTCCATGCGCACGGTGCCGATGCAAATCGATTTTGCCGATGGCAAGGTGTTGGTCGTTGCCAAGGATAAGCATTGTTTCGATGTGGCAACCCACACCTTTGAGACCTTCGACCGGGCCCAGGTAATCCTCGAGTCCTGTTCCTCCTGTGCTGGCTGCGACGGCGGCGAGTCCTGTTGTCAGAACGGGTAGGGGGCCGTGCCGTCGATCAACCCTTTAGACAGGCTTTTTCGCCCGACTCTTGAGCTGGATGACTCGAGGACACTAGAGAAGCGAGCCAGGCTGATTGTCTTAGGAGAAGAAAGGGGCGCTCGATTGCGAAATAAAGTAGGGATCCGACCAAAAACGCCGAACCTGCGTATATACAGAAGGACTGTGCTCCGCTGCCATTCACCAGTTCCGGCCAGCAAGTCCTGATGGTGTGCCAGGTCATCTTGTGGCTCAGGTATAAACTGAAAGTCACCGTGGCAATCGCTTCGGCACCGGGGATGCGAATACGTCCGAGGAGACATCTCTTGCTGATGCACGCCGCAACAATTAGAGCCAGACTCACAGAGAGCAGTGGAAAGCCAAAGACGCTTGCGCCGAAATCCACTCTGCCTTTGGCCACCCAGATCGCAGCGGCCGTACTCGCGAGCCCGACCCCGAGAAGGGCGTAGGGGTTGTTCATCGCTTTTTGCCAAACTGACGGCTTAAACCAACGAATTGAGGCAAGCACCACGCCTGCCAGCAACCCATCGAGCCGCATGATGGTGGGATAATAAATCCATTCCACGTAGGCAAAAGGGCTGTGGCCGGGAACACCGACGTAATGCAGCCAAACATAGCCGCGAAGAAGCATTCCGCCTGCAAAGATGACCGCGCAAACTGTTGCGGTGATTTTCCACGACGGACGTTTCATCAAAACCCAAACCAGAAGCGGGAAGAAAAGATAGAAATGCTCCTCGACGCAGAGCGACCAGGCGTGCGAAAAGGCCCGGTTGTGTTGATAATCGATCAGGAAGTTCTCGCTGAACGTGAAAAACTGCCACGCAGGTTGCAGGCCCTGAGCCTCCCTGAAGGTCGGAACGAAAACATAGAAAGCCAAAACCAGCCAATAGGTTGGCAAGATCCGAAAGGCCCGGCGCAGATAGAAAGTGCCGATGGCGGGTGTCTGACCGGCGGCATATTCCTTCAAGAGCTGCGAACCGATCAAGTAGCCGCTCAAGACGAAGAACAGATCGACACCCATCCACCCCAGCTTGCCAACCTCAGGGAAAGGATTGCCAATGCCCTCCGTCATCCCGTGGAAAAGAAGCACCCATAGAATTGCGATCGCGCGGAGGAGATCGAGGCCGGGATAACGTTTCATCAGATCCCAAAGCGATATTTCCGCTGAAGGCCTTGCGAGTATAAACCACAAGAAGTTACTCACAGTGCTGCTGCAGTACTACGTCAGTCAAGCGATTGTATCGAATGACCTCAAAGGCGTTGCCGCCTTCATCCTCGCCGGACGCGAGGTCCAGGCCCTCGTCGCGATACCCTGACGGTGGCGTGACCACTGAATGTGTAGGCCGTTGGTTCGGCGGCGATTTGGTTCGGCGTCGAAATTTCCACAGGTCTCAAGGTCGGCCTTTGGCGTGGTTTTGTTTACGGGTCGGAAATTACTTCGATTTCTGCTCCAGATAGGCGTTCACCGATTCTTGCTCTTCTTTCTGCTTCTGTTTCTCCCGCGTTTTTTTGGCGTCCACCACACCAGCAACAACCGCAACTGCGCCTACAATGGGATTATCGCCGTAAAGTCCGTGCTCAAAAGTGTTGCGCGCCACTCCTACTGCAGGGTCATTGCGGGAACTGCTGGGCGTATGACATCCGTTCACCACCGACAAAACCATTCCTGCAACGAGTAATCGAGCTATAGATTTCATGGAGGATTGCGGGCGATCGTAGCATTAAGCACCGTCAAGACAAGGGCACTGTCGTTAGCGGCAGAGGAATAGGATGGACGGGTTTGGAACGGGATGAATGCACCATTACTATCGAGCCCATGAAGCTGCGCGCACCGTTGCGGACCGAACATAACCCTAACTCCTTCTCAGGGTTTTTTCAAACAGCCTTCCGACTGCCCGGCTGGTTGCACGACCGGCTTGTTCCATGCGAAAACGTCGGATGTCCTCTTTCAAAGAAGGCAAAGGAGTGTCGAGTCGAGCGATTGGTTCGATGGTGGAGCGCGACAACGGATTCGCCAGAGGGCCGTAGCCGGTGTGAGTGCAAACTGCAAAAATTGACCCGTTTTAAGCGTCCGAAAGTGTAACCTATCTCCCAGCGGATCTGTTACCTGTCTGCCCGGTTCGCACCGTCCACATCCGAAGGGCGGTCGGCAACGACTTTAGGCCCTTTTGCACTCACTTCGGACTAATCTGCACAAGGTTCGGGATCGTTTGCGCGAGGTTCGGGGTCGTCTGCACACGTCTCGGGGTCGTTTGTACCCACTGCGGCCTCGTCTGAACGAACTTCGGACTCGTTTGTACAAGGTTCGCCATCGTTTGACCCGCCTCAGGGGTCATTTGAATGGACCCCGGGATCGTTTGTACGCACCTCGGGCTCAGCTGCACGCACCTCAGTTGCATCTGCGCTAACTTAGGGGTCGTCTGCACCGGCTTTTGCCCCGTCTGCACACGCCTCAGGGTCATCTGACGCAGCCCCCGATACGATTGACGCGACCTCGGACACGGTTGATGCAGCCTCAGGGTCGTGTGACGCCGCCTCGGACACGTCTGCACTCACCTCGGACGCGTCTGACGCTACTTCAGGCAGCCCTGCCGCAACACTCTGCGACCTCTGTGAACTCCGCGGTTCAAACTCAACTGAATCTCCAAACTGAACAGAATCAGGATGCATCCCTTCGAGACTCCTCCTTTGCGTTCCTTTGCTAGCTTCTGTTCAAACACAAACCGCTAATCCTTTTGAACACCAAGGTCGCAAAGAGCCGCAAAGGTTCAGATACTTAACCAAGCAGCAAGGCGTCGGCCGGTTTACCGGCCTGGAGGCTTTGCGGTCCAGGCGTCCTTCAATGTGATGGTTCGGTTGAAGATGGGTTTTCCTGGTTTGGAGTCGATGGGGTCGAGGGCGAAGTAGGCGAGGCGTTCGAATTGGTAGCGGAGCTCGGGCTTTGCGTCGGCGAGGCTCGGTTCCAATTTCGCGGTGAGGACTTCGAGGGACTTCGGGTTCACGTGCGACTTGAAGTCACCGTCGGCGTCGGGCTCGGCGGCGTTGAAGAGGCGGTCGTAGAGGCGGACTTCGGCGTCGATTGCGTGCGCGGCGCTGACCCAGTGAATCGTGCCTTTAACTTTGCGGTCGGAGGTCGGGCCGCCGGTGCGGGAATCGAGGTCGGCGGTGCAGCGGATCTCGGTGATTTTGCCGGAGGCGTCTTTCACGAGTTCGTCGCACTTGATGATGAAGGCGTACTTGAGGCGGACGTCACCACCCGGGCGGAGGCGGAAATACTTGGGCGGCGGGACTTCCATGAAGTCGTCGCTTTCGATGAAGACCTCGCGGCCGATCTGAACGGGACGTGTGCCGGCGTTTGGATCTTCGGGATTGTTCGTAGCGTTGCACTCGATCGTCTGGCCGGGGGCGATATTGGTGAGGACGAGCTTGATCGGTCGGAGGACGGCGAGGCGGCGGAGCGAGATTTTGTTGAGTTCGTCGCGCACGGCGTGTTCGTAGACGGCGAAATCGGTGACGCTGTTGAATTTGGTTACGCCGACGCTCGTGACAAAACGGCGGACGGCGCTGGCGGGCACGCCGCGACGGCGGATGCCGCTGACAGTGGGCATGCGCGGGTCATCCCAACCGGTGACGAGACCGTCGTTGACGAGCGCGATGAGCTTGCGCTTCGAGACGATCGTGTAGGTGGGGATCAGTTTGGCGAATTCGTACTGGTGCGGCAGCGCGCGGGGCAGGCCGAGGCTTTCTAGAATCCAGTCGTAGAGTGGACGGTGTACTTCGAATTCCAGCGTGCAGACGGAGTGGGTGACGCCTTCGAGGTAGTCGCTGAGGCAGTGGGCGAAATCGTAGAGCGGGTAGATGCACCACTTGTTGCCGGTGTGATGATGTTCGGCGTGGCGGATGCGGTAGATGAGCGGGTCGCGCAGCCAGATGTTGGGCGAGGCCATGTCGATCTTGGCGCGAAGCGTGCGGGTGGCGTCGGGAAATTCGCCGGCCTTCATCCGCAGGAAGAGATCGAGGTTTTCCTCAATCGAGCGGTTGCGAAACGGGCTGTCCTTGCCGGGCTTGTCGGGCGAGCCGCGGTATTCGTCGGTTTCCTTGGGCGAGAGATCGCAGACGTAGGCCTTGCCCTTTTTAATCAGGGTGACGGCGTATTCAAAAATCTGATCGAAGTAGTCGGAGGCGAAGAACGGCTCGACGGTCGGAGCGTGCGGATGGCCGATGGTGTTGGCCGGTACGGGGCCGGCGTAGAAGTCGGGCTGACCGTTGATCGTTTGCGCGGCGGGGAGGGCGCCTTTGGCTTTGAAACCGAGGCAGTGGTCGGCCCAGCCGGCGATCAGCCATTGGACGTCCTCGATGATGGATTCTACGTACTCGACGTCTTCCTTCGCCGGGTTGGTGTCGTCCATGCGGAGGTTGCACTGGCCGTTGTTTTCGCGGGCGATGCCGAAGTTGAGGCAGATCGATTTGGCATGGCCGATGTGCAGGTAACCGTTGGGCTCGGGGGGGAAGCGGGTGACGATTTTGGGGTAGCGTTGCTCGCCGACATGCGTTGCGACGATATCACGAATGAAATCGGTAGGTGCAGGTGTCGGGTTTTTGGGAGTGGCAGCGCTCATGGAAAAACCGGTATGCAATGGCATCCTGCGCTGTGTTGCAATGCAGCTTTTACAGACAGGGGAATCCGGTAAAGACGGGTTTCGGAACCGCTAACGAATGCTAATAAACGCTAACAAAACCAAGACTGCGGTTGCCGAGAGGGACTGTAACTCAGATCCCCGAAGCGGGCGTACTGAAAGACGAGCGGCTGGCGGTCGAAGGCGCGGCGGGGAGCAATCCTTCGGCCTGCATCTCGCGTAGAACGGAAGTGATGTAGGGAATGAGCTGCTTTTTGCGGCTGACGACGCCGGGCATGTCGAAGATCTCGTTTTGTTCAACGTGCGGATAGGTCACGCGCGCGATAAACTCTGAGTCGCCTTTGACGAGGAGGAGCGAGTTTTGCGTATTGATGTCGGTTATGAGCAAAGACGCAAAGACCAGGCCCTCGGCTTTGGAGACTTGATCAAGTGCGGCGGCCAGGGCTTTAGCATGGGTCCAGAAATTGCCGAAGCCGAGTTCCTCAACCTGCGAAACGGAGAAGCGGGCGCCAAGTTCTTCGTAGATTTTGAAGTCGGAGCGGATGACTTTCTCGGGCGAGTTGGCGATGATAACGGAACCGGAGGTGAAGATAGTGTTGGCGAGTTCGCCGGAGTTGACGTCGGCAATTTTGGAAAGCCAGGCGAGAATCGTGGCGTCTTTTTCCGTCGTGGTCGGACTGTTGAGATGCAGCGTGTCGGAAATGATGCCGCTCATCATGATGCCGGCGATTTCGGGCGAAGGCGTGAGGTTTTCGCGGCGGAAAAGATCGGCGACGATCGTGCAAGTGGAGCCGACGGGTTCATTGATGAAAAGGATCGGCTGCTGTGTATTCAAAGCGCCGAGACGGTGATGGTCGATGATCTCTGCGATCGTGACCTCGGCGGCGCCTGGCACGGCTTGGGTCATCTCGTTGTGATCGACGAGGACGAGGCGGGTTTTGACCGGTTTTAGGACGTCGGTCTTGGTTAGGATGCCTTGGAGTTTGCCCTCGTCGTCGACGACCATGTAGGCAGGGGTATTGGAAGCGGCGATCTTGCGGCGCAAATCGCCGAGGCGCAGGTCACCGCTGATCGTCGCGAATTTACGATCTATCATACTGTCGATGATCGATGCGGTGCGGATGACCCATGCGGTCGTAGCAGAATCGTAGTGGCTAACAATCAGGCTCACGCCGGCGTTGCGGGCTTGCTCAACGACTTCTTCGTCGATCGGCAGATCACCCGTAACCACGAGCGCGCGCACACCGATTTGAATCGAGCGCTGCTGGATGTCCCAGCGATCGCCGACGATGATGATGGATTGCGAGGGCGTGATGCCCTCTTTCTCGGAAAATTTTCCAAACGAGCGCACGTCCATCGCGCCGATCCTGACGTAGAGATCTTCAGGGCGATCAGGATCTGCCATGTGGACAACGCGGCCCTTAAGCGCGCGGGCAATGTGAGCGAGCGACGTATGGACTTTGCGCATTTCGCGTGGTTCGCGCATGCGAGGGATGAAATATCCACCGAGTTGGAAAATCGAAATCGAGCCGACGACGCGATTGTCTTCCGCTGTCACGGGCAAAATGCGGATGTCGTGTTCGTCGATCATCTCGAGCGCCTCGGCGCACGTGGCCGAAGGACGGACGGAGAAGACCTTGGAATTCATCACGTCATGCACGCGTGGAGTGACGTCGCTCAGGTACAGCGGCAACGGCTGGTGGAAGCGGTGCAGGACGGTATCGATGCGGGCATTGGAATTACCACAACGTGCTGCAATGTAGCCTTTTTCTCCACGAGCTTCCTTATAGGCAACGTACGCGATGGCCGAGCAAATGGCGTCGGTATCGGGGTTTTTATGGCCGATAACATAAGTGGCGGGCGTCGAAAAAGTGGTGGCTGCGGCGGTCATTGAGCGTGAGCGAAGATGTTAGGAACGGTTCGGAAAGCAATTACTGCGATCAGTTCGGTTTGCCGGTCAGGGCGAGGTCCGTTGGGCGGGAAGGTGGTTGGACGGCGGATTTCCGCAACGTGGTAAAGTGATTGCGATGATGATACCTGCGATGACGAGCACGGTGATAAGTTCGATGACGCGAAAGGGTCCAGTCAGTTTGGCCACGGTTTGAGGAAGCAGGTTGATGTTCAGGTTGGCAAGCGCGGCCGAGGCGAACGTTTGACCATGCGCCACGTAGGCTGGACAAGCTCGCTGCACGCTTTCTAGTCTGCGGGGATGAAGATTTATCTCGACGGCCAATTTGTTGACCAGGCAGATGCCAAGATCTCCGTGTTTGACCACGGATTGCTCTACGGCGACGGAATTTTTGAAGGCATTCGTCTTTATCAAGGCAACATCTTCCGCCTCGATCAGCACCTCGAGAGGCTCGAATATTCGGCCAAGGCGATCCTTCTGAAAATGCCGTGGTCGCGTCAGGAAATCGCTGAGGCGACCTGCGAGTCGTGCCGCCAAAATAAACTTTCCGACGGCTATATTCGCCTCGTCATCACTCGCGGTATTGGCGATCTAGGGCTCTCGCCATGGCTTTGCCCTCAGCCGTCGATCTTCATTATTGCTGACAAAATCGCGTTGTATCCTGCCGAGCATTACACAACGGGTCTGAGCATCGTGACCGTGGCGACACGTCGTATGAACTCCGCTGCGCTTAGTCCGGCGGTGAAGTCGCTCAATTATTTGAATAACATCCTCGCCAAGATCGAGGCCAAGCAGGCGGGGGCGCTTGAAGCGATCATGCTGAACGATCAGGGCTATGTGGCCGAGTGCACAGGCGATAATATTTTCATCGTGCACAAAGGCGAAATTCTCACGCCCGCCGCGTCGCAGGGTGCGCTGAAAGGCATCACGCGAGATACGATTTTTGAGATTGCGAAAGAGATTGGCGTGCCGATCCGCGAAGTAGACCTGACTCGTTACGACATCTGGAATGCTGACGAATGTTTCCTGACGGGTACGGGCGCTGAGGTGATTCCGGTGGTTAAGCTTGATGGCCGCGAAATCGGTACGGCCAAGCCGGGCGCAATCACACAACGCGTGCTCACGTCGTTCCGCCGCCGCGTCCTGGTTGAAGGCACGAAGATTTAGATGCCGAGTCCGCGTGCTCAAAGGAGCTGCGGGTTTGCGGGTTGTGCGCCAAATTCGCGCAACCGTGTGACCCAGTTGCGCGACATCCGTCGGCTGTCGCAGTCGTTTTTCGCCTCGCGCCTAGGTCTTGCCAGCCCCCGACGAGCTGGCATGCTTGGTGCAAGTGAGTTCCGTTTTGAAAACCTCAATATTCCTCGTCGCAATTTTAACGTCAGTGTGTCGATAGTTTCCTCGGACGTGCTATAATTCTTCCATGGCCAGCCCTCTTAAATGTGATCTCTGTACGAAGCCTGCAACGGTGCACCTTACGCAGATCGTTAATAATAAGGTCCATAAAGTGGATCTCTGCGAGGCATGCGCTCAAGCCAAGGGGGTGACGGATCCCAGCGGTTTTTCTCTAGCCGACCTGCTGCTCAAAGCGTCGCTTACACCTGAGGCCGCTGTTGCCGAGGGACTGCGTTGTGAACATTGCGGGTTCACCCAAGGCGATTTCAAGAAGCACGGCCGCTTCGGCTGCGCACATTGTTACGATACTTTCAAAGGCATGATCGAGCCGATGCTCGACAACATGCACAAAGGCACCACCCATACAGGCAAAGTTCCCCACAAAGCACTCGATAGAAAACTTCTCACCGATCGCCTTAGCAAACTTGAGGGAAACCTCGACGAAGCGATCAAAGCCGAGCGTTACGAAGACGCCGCCCGTTACCGCGATGAAATCCACCAGGTCAAACAAACTTTCGGACAAAAACTCACGAGGTAAGGATATGACGCTCGCGTCGCTCCTCTCCACACCATCCGAGCTCACCGACACGGCGAGTAGCAAGTGCGCTATCGTGCTCATGACCCGCGTCCGACTCGCGCGTAACCTCGCGGGCAAGTCCTTCCCTGGTTGGGCCAAGGAAAAAGAGCGCACAACGATCATGGAGGCTTGTCGGGAAGCGGTGGTTGCGACTCCGCAGATGAAACGCTCCCTGAGCACCACGGTCGACGAACTCAGCGAACTCGAAAAACAGATTCTCGTGGAGCGCCACTTGATTAGCCGTGAACTCAGCGGTGCCAAGAGCGGTGCTGGCGTGATCATCAGCAAAGATCAGGCGTTTTCGGTGATGATCAACGAGGAGGACCACCTCCGCATTCAGACTTTGCGCGCTGGTTTCCAGCTCAAGAAAACTTGGAACGCGATCAACGACCTCGACACCGCGCTAGAGGATAAACTCGATTACGCGTTTTCGCCCACGCTCGGCTATCTCACTGCGTGTCCGACCAATCTCGGTACCGGCATGCGCGCCTCGGCGATGATGCACCTACCCGCACTCGTGATTTCGAGCCAAATGGAAAAAGTTGTCCGCGCCGTTAACCAGCTCGGCATGGTCGTGCGCGGTCTTTTCGGTGAAGGCTCAGACGCGAGCGGCAGCATTTTCCAGATCTCCAATCAGACCACGCTCGGTGAGTCCGAGGAAGACATTATCAAACGTCTCGGCAGTGTGCTTAACTCCATCGTCGAGCACGAGCTCAACGCTCGCGATCGCCTGATGGAAAACGATGCGCCGAAGGTCTTCGACAAGATCGGCCGCGCCTACGGCATTCTCCAAAATAGTCACCTGCTCAGCTCCGGCGAAGCGATGAACCTTCTCTCGCTGTTGCGGCTCGGCATTGATCTCGGCGTGTTTCCGGACAACAGTCGCTGCGTGATCGATCGCCTTTTCATCGAGGCGCAGCCCGGTCATATCCAGCACACGACGAAGCACGATTTGGAATCCAGTGAACGCGATACACTTCGCGCGGAAAAACTCCGCGTGGAATTCGCTGCGTTTGCTAAACCCACCTTTGCGATTAATGGTAAGAACTAAGACCAATCGCTATTTCTAAGAAACTTTCAGAAAATTTAAAAACATCACTATGGAGCCGATGAACAACTTCACGCCGAGAGCACAGCAGGTGCTCGCTCTCGCTCGCAAGGAAGCCGATCGCTTCCACCACAACTACGTCGGCACTGAGCATATTCTGCTAGGGCTCATAAAGCTCGGTCAGGGCGTCGCGGTCAGCGTGCTCCAGAA
>Ga0302322_100002208_pt1 | contig 16406 bp, 27 predicted proteins | sample Fen_T0_2_FD_203757 | JGI IMG/M metagenome (GOLD analysis project Ga0302322, IMG submission 203757) | Peat permafrost microbial communities from Stordalen Mire near Abisko, Sweden - Fen_T0_2 | ecosystem: Environmental > Terrestrial > Soil > Wetlands > Permafrost | place: Sweden: Abisko... | reverse complement strand
GCAACTACATCGGCGGAGGCGATGATGATTGCTGGTAGCGAAGATCAACTGCGGCTGATGCGTCTGTATCTGGCGCAGGCCGTCGCAGAAGAAGCAGCAGGCAACATCGAGCAGGCCGATGCTTGGGGTGCTATGGCGGCAAATAAGCTTGCCACTGCGCTGCATATGACGCGGCCATCTAACGTAATCCCATTCACGAAGGAGCAGTCATGAGCTACACACTAGTTGCACTCGCATTCCACGCAACACTCTCTGGCACGCCGGTTCCCGCAATGACGAACGTCGGGCAATTCGATGACGCCATCTCCTGCTTCTGGGCTGCGGAGACGATGGTGCAGCTTGTGCAGAATGGGCCGACCGGTGCAGTGCCGCCGCGCAACAACCATCCGTCGATCGAGGCGCGCGTCATCTTCCAGTGCCTACCGTCTGCCGTGCCGGCTGCGTGCGCCGCGTCTCCGGGCGTCTGCGGCCAGAACAACATCCCGCCAGTCATCTCCAATCCATAGGAGCAGACGATGAAGCTAGGAACGAAGTTAGTCAAGCTTGACCTCGTCGGCCTTGATGGCAACGCATTCGCAGTCTTGGGTGCGTTCCAGAGGGCGGCGGTCCGGCAAGGCTGGGCAAAGGAGGACGTCAGAGCCGTGCTGACCGAGGCCAAGAGCGGTGACTATGATCACCTTCTGCAAACCATCATGAAGTACACCTACAGCTGAGGAGAAGCGATGAGGGCAATTCTGATTGATCCGTTCAAGCGCACGATCGAGGCGATCAACCTCAAGGATGCGGAGTTGGACACCGTGCGGGAGGTGATCTCTCCCGGCAATCGCGTTTGGGTGCAGGCGTATCGCCTCAGCCCCAAGCACGTCGGTCTGATCGACGAAGAGGGCACGATGAAGGACTGGGATTATCAGGCTTTCTTCCAACTTGCCAACGGGCAGCATATCGCAGGCCGGATGCTGGTGCTGGATACGCGAATGACCGAGCAGGGCGAAGAGTGGTACGCGAGCACGCTGCCGACGTTGGTGGTGACGCGCGTCGTGCGCTGGGTTGATCCGGAAGACGTCAAGATGCCGGCACCCACCATCACCTTCGTTGACGCGGGCAGCGGCAAGATCGAGGTTGTCCCGCTCGATGGCGTGCAAGAGTACAACTACACCACCCAGCCGACGAAAAAGGGCAGTTAGACGATCGGCACGAAAATCGGCTCACCATCATGTTTTCTGGCTGGCTAGGCACACGCAGGCACGTTCCTACGGGACGCTGACTGGGGGTTGTAGCTTGGCCTTCGCTCGATTTAGGCAGTGGGCCGATTTTCCCAACTATCACAGAAAGGAACAGCAATGGCAGCGAAACGTGAACCAGTCGCCATCAGCACGACAGTTGGCGATGCGATCAGCACGGCCTTCGGAATCATCGAGGACCTAGCAACCGAAATGCGGGACGCGTATGACAACACGCCGGAGTCGCTGCAATCGAGCGGCGTTGGCGAGGCGCGCGGTGAAGCAGCTGATGCGCTAGAGGGCATCAGCGAAGTTGATGATGTTCCTGAGCAGTTTGCAGAGCTGAAGGTGACGTTCTATGCGCTGCCTCTCAAGAGCAAGGCATCGCGGCGCGACCGTATGGCTGATGGCCTGCGGTATGCGGAGGAGGCAATCACGGCACTGGAGGCGTATGAGGGTGCTGACGAAGATGGAAAGGACGGACTCATCACCGACATACAGTCGATGATCGACGAGGCAGAGGCCGTTGAATTCCCCGGCATGTTCGGATAACTCAATTCATTTTACTTCTGTCGCGACATCGGTTATGTTCGCGTCGCAATCAAGAAAGGGACTATGATGAACGTCGATTATGTTTCCTATCACGGCAAGTCCGGGTTTGCACTTCTGGTGCTGGAGAGCAGCGTGGGATCTACGCGGATGGTCGTGCGGTCAGATGGTAAGCAGATTGACCTCGCGAAGCTCAAGGCATCAGACTTCGATCGGCAATTTTGTCCGGTGATTGCGAATTGGAACAAGTTTCGCGATCTGCCGCTGCCGCCGAAGGATTGCGCGGAGAAGTTGCTCAGAATGAAGCTTCCCATCACGAAGGCTGCAATAGATCACATCGAAAGGACACTGGGTATGGACACAAGAGGCAAAGGCAGTGCCGAGATTCGCACCGAGGTGGCGCGTTTGTCGGAAGAGCTTCCGAAGGGGCACGTGTTGAAAGACGTGCCAAAGGCGTATCCTGACCGTGGCACCGCGATCGCAGCATTCACCGCTATGCGTCAGGCGATTTTCCAACTCAACTCCAAGGAGAGCAACATGGCAGCGACGAAAAAGGGCGTGAACGCGGAAGACACGAAGGCCAGCAAGGCGACCGTGACGAAGGAAGAAGCACCGACCAAGGCGAAGGGCAAGGCTGCAAAGCCGGAAGCTGCGCCTGCGCCGGAGCCGACGACGAAGGCCAAGGGCAAGGTCACCAAGGTGACCGCAGAGAAGGAAGCCGCACCCGTCAAGGCGACCAAGAAGGCAGCTGAGGCTGCTCCCGAGAAGGAGGCCGTCAAGAAGGTCGTGAAGGCTGCGCGCGAGGCGGGCAAGGAGCGCGTCGATCTGACCGGTCCGTTCAAGCTGACGGAAGTCGCGGCCAAGGCCAAGACGCCGGAGGCGCTGCGCCTGCATGAAGGCTCCTCGCGCCACACGCTGATGGCCTTCGTGTTTGAGAAGGCGGCGAAGGGCAAGAAGCAATTCACGATCGAGGAGCTGACGGAGGCGGTGGGCGACCAAGTGCGCCAAGCGCTGAGCGGCATGGTCCGGTACGGATTCCTCATCGCCGTTTGACCTTTACTTGCCGGCGTGCCCGGTGTAGCATTCGGGAGCTGTCCTTCGGGGCAGCTCCTTTTTCTTTGCCTACAGAAAGGTCAATCATGATCATCCTAGGAGCAGGACTCAGCGGTCTCATCTGCGGAACCCTGAATGCTCAATCGTCTATCTTTGAGCGCAACCACTCTGACTTCGTTTCCCATCGGGCCGTGCTACGCTTCCGCGATGACAAGATCGCACGCGCACTCGGTCTGGCATTCCGCAAGGTGACGGTGCGCAAGTCCATCTGGCTCAACAACAGGGAAGTGTCGCCGTCGCCTCGCATCGCCAACTGGTACAGCCGCAAGGTGCGTGGCGTCATCACCGAGAATAGCATCTGGAACATCGCGCCGTCGGAACGCTACATTGCGCCCGATGATCTGCACTCGATCCTCGCGGACCTGTGCGGCGATCGTGTACGCTGGGGCACCGAGATTAGCAGGCCGATGCTGAATGAGCTTCTGGCGACGAGCACGGTGGTCAGCACGATGCCGCTGCCGGTGCTGCTGAAGCTGCTCGACAAAGACGTCAGCCTCAAATTCGACTATCAGCCTATCACGGTGCATCGCTTCCATGTGCTCAACTGCGACGTGCACCAGACGGTCTACTTCCCGCATCCGGAGAATGGCGTGTATCGAGCCACGCTCACCGGCGACCTTCTGACGATCGAGAGCAGCGGTGGGCACGAGCGGTTCCATGAGGTGCTAGAGTCCATGGGTCTGCGAGGGGACGATTTGAAGGTGCACGAAACGCCACACAAGCAATCCTACGGCAAGATTGCCCCTATCCCCAATGGCGATCGGAAGGCGCTGCTGCACCGGCTGACGCAGGAGTTTGGCATCTACTCGCTAGGAAGGTTTGCAACTTGGCGCAACATTCTGCTCGATGACGTCTATGACGACATCGCAGCAATCCGCCGCATGGTCAACCTGTCGCAATACGATCACCAACTGGAGAGGGCAAAATGAAAGTCGAATTGATGAGCGTCACCGCTGATGCACTTGATCTGCTGCTACGCACGAAGGGCACCCGCCTCAAGCACAGCGACGATCCGGCAACTTGGAGCGAGGAGAAGAAGGCCGAGCATCTGGCCTACATGCGCGACACGATCAAGAGCAGCTGGGAATTCGTCACGTATGTCTTCAACATAACCGGCGTGACGCGCGCCTTCACCCATCAGCTGGTGCGGCATCGGCACGGCAGCTATGCCCAAGAGGCAATGCGCGTCATCGATGCGTCTGGCTTCGATCACCTCGTGCCGCCGTCGGTCGCAGAGAATGAGGACCGCGTGGAGGAATGGAAGGCGATCATGGACGGCATCGACATTGGCTACCGCAATCTGGTAGCGATGGATGTTCCCCGCCAAGATGCACGCGGCGTGCTACCCACGAACGTCTTGACCAACATCATCGCCAAGTATGACCTTCGCACGCTGGCGCAGATGGCGGAGCTCCGTCTGTGCACGCGCACGCAAGGCGAATTCCAAGACGTCTTCCGGGAGATGCGCCGCCTCGTCATCGAGCAACACCCATGGGCCGAGGAATTCATCAACGTGTACTGCGTCAACCATACGCATTGCGCCTTTCCCCGGTATGGGGAAGCCGAGTGCCCGGTGTATGAGGCCGTCATGCCCAACGCAGCCGTCGATGGCCTGCGCCGGGTGATCAAGCTTCGGTTCAGCGAGGTGAGGCACGAGGCGCGACCGATGGCAAAAGACGGCAAGGCGATGTAAAACCTCCCGAGCGAAGGCCGGGAAATCAAACGCTAGGTGCCAAAATCACACATTAGGGGCGTCCGGCGGGGCATGAAGCTACAACCCTAGCTTCAACTTCCCGGGCGTTTGACAGTGGCCGTTTTATGGCGGCTGGCGCGGATCAATTTGATAATCAAGGAGTTATAAATGGCAAAAAGTACAGAGCTGCACACCCAGAAGGTCTTGGCGATCCTTCGGGAGACCGAAATGGCGATTCTGATCGAGGTTGAGGGTGGCGAAGAGATTTGGCTGCCGCTGTCCAACGTCCACGAGATCAAGGACCGCGACGGCGACTGCTCGATCGTCATGACGGCCTGGATCGCAAAGCAAAAGGGACTGCTATGATGCGCACAGCAGCCTGGATGGTTCTGCCTCTGATTGCAGTAATTGGCAGCGTATTTGGGGCGCAGATGCTTTCTGACTATGTCTCCTGCAGCTCAAGATGGGAAGGCAGCAGCTATGCCACACGTTGGGGTCCGCTGCGCGGGTGCCAAGTGCAGGTTGCTGGCAAGTGGCTTCCAGAAGCAATGATGCGCGACACGACAGTGAGGCAGCAATGAGGCGCATCCAAATTGTGGACCTCGATGGCTGCATCGCCGACGATCGCTGGCGGCGCAAGTACATCATGCCCGACGTCCCAGACCTAGATCACATCGAGCGGTTTGGCAAGTACCACCAGAGCAGCATTCTGGACTTCGCACTCAACCTCAATGAGATCACGGAGCCGCACGTCGTCGTACTAACGGGTCGTCCTCTGCTGTACCATGAGATCACCCTGATGTGGCTGCGGGAGAATGCGTACATCGAGCCTCTGTACATGATCATGCGCAACAACAATGATCATTCACCGAGTCCTGTGCTGAAGAAGAGGATGGTGCACGGGCTGCTCGATTGGAACAGCTATGGGATAGCACGGGAGGAGATTGTGTCCGCAATCGATGACCGTGCTGCAATTGTCGATATGTACCAGCGCGATTTCGGCATCAATGCCCGCGTCGTGCGCATCGGAGAAGAGGAGCACGTCAATGGATAAGTGTGGGGCGCATACCATAGATGGTGGAAGAGTCGGATGCAAGAGGTGCAATGCTTCGTGGACGGCCGGAGCACCATTCCCTGTCGGCTGCTGCGATCCTATCGCTCCGAAGAGACAGCCATCCGACAATCTGCGCGAGGCGGCTGCACTCTTTGAGGAGCGCAACGCGATCTACGGCAGCAACTACCAGAGGCAAGGCGCGGCGCTGCTGGCGATCTTCCCGGAGGGCGGCATACCGGCGATCACGACTGTGGCTGAGGCGAATCGCCTGCATGTGTTCGTCGCCTGCGTGACGAAGTTGATGCGGTATGCCTACAACCTCAAGGATGGGCACCTCGATTCCGCCCGTGATTTGCAGGTGTATGCCGCGATGCTTGAGGAGTTTACTGATGCCACTCTATGAGCAGATGAAGCCAGAGGCATTCGTTGACGCCATCACCGGCGACAAACGCGAAGGGCGCATGTTCACAGAGATGACGCGACGGTTGCTGAAGGAGAAGAGGGTGAGTGGCTTCTTTCTGCAGGGCACGCCATCGCAACCTTCGCCTGCCGAGTGGGAAGCCTTCCACGCGGCCTTCGCGGGCAAGACTGAGCCGAAGGGCAACCAGCCAGCGATGCCTTGGGGCGATTGGCTCGTGGAGTCGCTGTTTCCGAAGATGCTGTATGATCAGGCCGGCAAATCTCTGCGCAAGATGGTGAAGGATCCGCGCAGCTATGAGATTGCAGGATTCTCCGGCATCGGCAACTACAACAATTCCTTCGGCCGGATGGCTCGGCCACGCGACGAGGTGCCGGAAGGCTTCCTTGTGTTCATGCTCGATCGCATCGCGGGCAAGTATGGCGGTATGCCGCTGTATTGGTTCGATGTCGAGTATCCGGAGTGGGTCTGCGCGCCTCTCAGCGGCAGGCCGGACATACCCAAGACCGGACGCACGTCTGTCTCATGCGTGATGAATTATGGCTTCCATCTGCTCAACGGGAAGCTCAGCATCACGATCGGGCTGCGGCACCTCAACTGGTCGCACGGTTGGGGCGATGTGTACGGCGCAGAGGCCGTGCTGCGCGCGATCTGCAAGGAAGCAAAGTGTGAGCCGGGACTCATCTACATCTTCGCCAATAGCGCAACGATGGACGAGCCAAAGATTGCCAAAGCGTATCTTCAGGAGAGGTATCATGGCGTATAAGCCGATGACGTTTGACCGCAAGACAGCGAAGGTAGCACGATACTGGGACGAAGTGAAGGGCGGTGCGCGCGGCACGCCTATCTCCCTGCAGGTGGCTCTGTGTGATGCATGCTTCAACAGATGCATCATGTGCGGCCACCCGGACCGGCCAAAGATGCACCGCATGGACGTGCACAAGTGGCTGGAGAAGCTTGACTTCTTCGCAGCACGCGGCGTGGAGTCGGTCTGCTACTCCGGCGGCGATCCTATGGCCTACACAGACTTCAATCTGGTGATGGCTTCGCACGTGGAGCTGGGCGTGGCCTTCGGGATGACGATCACCGGTTATGTGCCGCCGACAATCGACTTGGCCTTGTTGGCTGAGGCGAATTGGGTGCGCGTGAGCCTCGATGCTGTCACCCCGCACATCTATGAGAAGGTGCGCGGCAAGGTGCCGGTGGAGAAGGTGTTGGATAGCATTCAGCGTATGTGCGATGAGGACGTCAACGTAGCACTCGGCATTACGCTGCACGCTGACAACATCATCGATCTGGACAACGTGCTGGCCTATGCCGCGAAGATGGGCATCACCGACATCGAGACTCACCACATCGAGCCAGACAGCGGCCCGAAGGCGATCCGGGTGCCCGAGAAGTGGGAGCGGAAAATCGAGCCATTCCAGAATTGCCACGCGGCCCTGTACCAGCTCTACATCGATGCGCAGGGCGACGTGTACCCATGCTGTATCACAGCCGGAGATGCCCATTCGACGCCCCAAGCGTATCCGGTTGGGAACATCTGGAGGCAAGGCTGGGACTTTGAGATTTGGCCAGCGGTGATCAAGTATTCGCAGCTGAGCTATCGCGAGCTGCCGCCGGTTTGCCGCGAGTGCTGCATCCAGCGCTTGAGTCAGATCAACAGCATCTGCGGCCAACTGACCGAAGGCCAAAACTTCTTCTGATGGATACCTGTCGCACCTGTGGCAAGCTATTCGACGGCGAAGGTTGGAAGACCGTTTGCCGGCGCTGCTACATCAACGCGATGGGTGAGGAAGATGAGGTGGTGGAGGCAGAGCGCAAAGAGGCGGAGTTGCAACGATTCGTGGCGCGCGGCAGACCTGCGCAAATGACCTCGGAACGTCTGCGGCAGCTCCTGCAACTATGTCACCCTGACAAGCATGGCAACTCCGTCTTGTCGCAAGAAGTTACACGTTGGCTACTCTCCCTGAGGAAATGATGATCATCTTTGACACGGAAACAACCGGCCTGCTGATGCCTGAGGTTGCGGACCTAGCGGCGCAGCCCCACATCATCGAGATTGCGATGGTGAAGCTGGACGACGACTATGAGGAGGTGGATCGCTATGAGGCGCTGCTCAAGCCTCCGGTGCCAATCGACGAGGAGCTGCACAAGCGCATCAGCGGTCTGACCACTGCTGACCTCGCGGACGCCTGCACGTTCCTCGATCTGTACGGGGAGCTGGTGGACTTCTTCTTGGGTGAGCGCATCGTGATCGCGCACAACCTTGACTTCGACAAGAACATGCTCGTCAATGAGCTGCGCCGCATCGGCAAGGAGTTTGCGTTCCCGTATCCGGCACGCCAGCTCTGCACCGTGGTCGAATCGAAGCACATCAAGGGGCGTCGCATGAAGATGACGGAGCTGTATGAGCACCTCTTCAAGCAGCCGCTGAAGCAGAAGCATCGGGCGATGGCTGACGTGGAGGCTCTGGTGGAGATTGTCAAGAAGATGAGGCCGGTATGAAATACATCGTCCTAAACATCATCACAAAGCTGGGTGAGCGCGAGATTCCGATCATCTTTCCCAACAGCCTCGTGCACGCTGATATGGCGGACGCGATGAAGGGCGTGCTGGGGCCGGAGGCGATCGTCGTGGCTGCGGGTGAGCTGCCATCATTCAGCATCGATGGCGAATGCTCCGGCCATAGTGAGTCCTGCAAGAAGGTGTCGCGCGGCAAGATTGACGACATACTCATCAAGATGCACGACTATCTCCATGGGATCGTAGCATGATCAACCTTCGCCTGCACACGGAGTACCACTTCAACTACAGCGATCGTGGGTATGGCCGCCTCGCAAGGGTGGTGGCTCGCGTCAAGGATCTGGGGCAGACGGCAGCGGCGATCACCGACAGCACGTCCTTCGGGCACGTCAAGTGGATGGCGGAGTGCAAGAGGGCTGGCATCAAGCCGCTGCTGGGGGCAGAGATACGGGTGCCGACTGACGACGATGCTGTTGCCGTCGTGACCCTTCTGGCGCGCAACAACAAAGGTCTGCGGGAGATGTATGGCCTATCTTCGCTCGCTGCCTCTGACAACATCACGGTTGATGACCTCATCAAGTCTAGCAAGGACGTCATCAAGCTGACCGGCACCTTGAGCGGACCGAAGGTCAAGAAGCTGAAGGCTGCGTATGCTGATGTGTCACCGTCGATGCCGCGTGCTCTGATCGAGGAGAAGCTGGCTGGCGGACTGGAGATTGTCGCCACCAGCGAGAATCGCTACCCACTGGTGTCCGACCGGCAGGCCTTCAATCTCTTCGGCGGAAGCCGTGAAACGCACCCACAGCACATTTTCTCGGAAGCCGAGGCACGGGTGTACCTTCCGGGGCTGCCGGAACGTGCCTACACGATTTCCGAGGAGATTGCCGAGGGCTGCAACGTGTCCCTGCCGGTGGCCGTCAACATGACAGTGAAGGGCGATCTGGAGGCAATCTGCCGCGCGAACATTCGGGCACGGTTGGGGCGTTGGACGAAAGGCTATGAGGCAAGACTCAAGTTGGAGCTGAAGCTGATCGCGGAGAAGAAGTTTGAGAGCTACTTCCTGATCATCTCCGATATGGTGCGTTGGGCGAAGAAGCACATGATTGTCGGCCCTGCGCGCGGCAGCGCGGCCGGATCACTCGTCTGCTATCTTGCCTACATCACCGACGTGGACCCCATCGTGCATGGACTGATGTTTGAGCGTTTCATCGACGTCACCCGCACCGACTTGCCTGACATCGATCTGGACTTTCCGGACACGAAGCGGCAACTGGTGATCGACTATCTCCAGAGCAAATATGGAGCTGACAACGTCGTGCACGTCGGCACCGTGCTAACCCTGCAGCCGAAGAGCATCATCAGGATGGTATCGAAGCAGCTAGGCATCAAGATGTGGGAGTTCCAGCAGCTCCTCGATGTCATGGTGGAACGCGCCTCTGGTGACTCACGCGGTGAGCTCTGCCTGCTCGATACGCTGGAAGGCATGGAGGCCGGTCGCACGGCATTGGCGCGCTTTCCGCAGCTGCGCGAGGCGACGTCATTTGAGGGTCACGCTCAGACATCGGGCACGCACGCTGCCGGTATCGTCGTCTGCGCGGAGCCGGTGAATCACTTCTGTACCGTCGATGCGCGCAGTAGCACGGCACAAATCGACAAGCACGACGCAGAGAAGATCAACCTTCTGAAGATTGACGTGCTGGGATTGCGTACGCTCTCGGTGTTGGAGTATGCCGTGGAGAAGATTCCGGGCAAGCGCATCGATCTAACCAAGCTGCCACTCGATGACAAGAAGGCATTTGCTGTATTCAACCGGCAGAAGTGGGCGGGCATCTTCCAGTTTGAGGGCGATGCGCTGCAGATGCTGCAGAAGCATATCAAGGTGGAGCTATTCTCGGACATCGTGGCGATCGGCGCGCTAGGACGGCCGGGACCACTCAACTCCGGTGGCGGTCAGGAGTGGTGCGATCGCCGGATGGGCCGTGCTTCGCGCCTCGATCTGCACCCGATGTGCTCGGAATTCACGCAGGAGACCTATGGCATCATCGTCTATCAAGAGCAGGTGATGCAAATCTCGCGCAAGGTGGGTCTGCTGAGCTGGGAGGACGTGACTGAGATTCGCAAGACGATGGCGAAGAGCAAGGGTGAGGAATTCTTCAACCAATTCTGGCTCAAGTTTCTGGCGGGTGCGCAGAAGCAAGGCATCAGCAAAGATGCGGCGCACCACGTCTGGACGCACCTATCGACGATGGGTGCTTGGGCCTTCAACAAGAGCCACGCTGTCTCCTATGGATTGCTGAGCTACTGGTGCGCGTATCTCAAGGCGCACTACCCATTGCAGTTTGCGGCCGCGACGCTGCGCCACACGAAGGGCGAGGACCAGACGATTGACGTGCTGCGGGAGCTGAGCGACGAGGGCATTGACTTCGTGGCCTTCGATCCGGAGACCTCAACCGAGAATTGGGAGGTGATCAAGGGGCGGCTGACGGGTGGCTTCATCAATCTTCGGGGCGTGGGTGAGGCGACCGCAGCAGAGTTGGTCAAGACGCGCGGCAGCTGGACCGCCAAGCAGAAGAAGAAGGTGGCGGAGGCTGAGGTGCTATACGGCGACATCTATCCTGCGCGCCGTCGCTACGGCTGGGCCTATGCCAACCCAAGGCTATTGCTGCCGCAGGTGAAGCGTCTGTGGCTGCTGCGGGAGCTGGACGAGGTGAAGGCCATTGGTCGTGATCTGCCTGATGAATTCTTTTTCATAGCACGCCTCTCCGACAAGGTGCCTCGTGACCTCAATGAGTACGTCTTCCAAGTGAAGCGTGTGCAAGAGGGCAAGAACAAGCTGCACTGCGATCGTCGGGGCAACGTGAGCGAGGAGACAGCATACCTGAACCTGATCATGGAAGATGACACGGCGCGTATTGGGATGACGATCGGCGCACACATGTATGCCGAGGTAGGCAAGAGCATCACGGAAACGGGCATCGTGGGGCAATCGTGGTACGTTATGCGAGGGCGATTCAACAAGCTGAAGCGCATCAACGTGACGTGGGCCAAGGACATCACTGCGATCGATGAGGACAACTATGGGAATATGGAGGCGGCATAATGGGTCTTGAGTCTACCTCGTGGAGTTGGTTGGGCGCGGGCATACGCAAGACGGTGCCTCACTTCTCGCTGTGCGAGCGCATTGAGAATGGTCTATCGGCGGGCACGGCCGACGTCAGTTATTGCATAAGGGGCGTGGAAGGCTGGATCGAGCTGAAAGCAGTAGACTTGCCGGCGCGGGATGGCACGGCGGTGCTTGGAAGGAAGGGACTCAACAAGGAGCAGATCAACTGGCACCTAATGCGGGCGCAAGTGCGGAGTGTGACGTGGGTGTTCATTACTGCTGCGCCGTATCGCTGGTTGGTAGCTGGGATGTTTGCTCGTGAGATCAATGACTGGACGCGTGATGAGCTGTGCATGCGTTCCCGATTCTGGTATGACGAAAATTGGAAGGAGCAACAATGGCTTCGTTTTGTCGAGATCATAGCGCCACGGTCTATGTTGTAGCAGCAACGAAGAAGGATGCGCAGAAGTTTGCCAAGCGCAAAGGCCTGACGGACGCGGTCTGCGTCGGCGGCGTGGAAGACTTGCCGCGCGAGAAGCTGACCGTCATCCTCGTCGATGGCTACAGCAAGCACATCGACTATGAGTGTCTGTTTGGCGTTGGCGGTCTGTTCTATGACTTCCGGGCCGACATCTACTATGGCCACGAGGTTCCGGCATGCCACTAGGGTGGCCGGGGACGGCCTTGAATTTCGTTGGAAACGTCCCAAAATCACACATTAGGGGCGTCCGGTGGGGTTTGAAGCTAGGGTTGTAGCTTCACTGTTTCAAAGTCTCCGCCTATGGCCGTTTTGATGGTCTAGCGCGGATCGTTTTGATAATCAAGGAGTTAGAAATGGACAGACTGGAGAGGTTGGAATCAGCAGTGCGCGCCGGCATGGCGCTGCGGAAGGCGCTGATCGACGATAGCCCAGAATTCAAGGCGCTAACGGTCATGCGCAAGGACGTCGTCAAGTACGATGAGCACATCGAGTATCTGAAGGGTGAGGCTCTGCGCGAGACTGAGCCGATGCCGGTTGCCAACAAGCCGAAGAAGGAGCGAAGAAATGAAAGATGATCGGTTGAATTCTCCCAAGAGCGCGAGCACGCTTATGCTGATTGCTGCGGCGCTGTGCGGTCTGGTGCTGCTCTTTGCATTGTGGATTGTGAGCCATGGATGATACCGTTGGCAAGATACTGCGGGAGCTGGCGGGGCACGCATCGGTCTGCTGGAAAGATGGTGCGGTGCCAACTGGTGAATTTGACTCGGAAGAGGCGAATCGCGCGGTGGAGATTGCGATTGGACGTCTGGATCGCATCGCGCCAATGCAGTTGCAAATCATGACTGGATTCTACAAGGTCGCAATGGATCGAGCTGAGGCATATGAGGCGACGATCGCAGAATTGAAAGGGGTGCTGCGCGAGGTGGTCCGCATCTCCGACCGCAAGCACGATGCGTGGGACGCGGCGCACAAGCTGCTAGGAGATGAGTCATGACCACCCGCACAGTGCCGCGTGAGCCGCGCAAGGACTTTCCTGCCCGCAAGGGGACGAAATGACCAGCCTACACGTCATACATGACTCAACGCTGCGCGACCACGTTGCGAAGCTGCGGGAGTTGGCAGACTCGATCGAGGCCGGCAACTATGGCGAGGTGGGCTGCGTCGCCGTCGTGGTGCTGGGCCAGCAATGCACCGTGCTAGGCTTTGGGCCCGATAGCGAAGCACCGAGCGTCGGCATGCTATTGCACGCCGGATTCCTGCAGCTGAGTCAGAGTTTGGCCAACCATGGAGAAGAGGAATGAGCGGAGAGCGGAAGATTGCAGTGTGGCCGGATGGAACGTGGTGCGACCTTGGAGCAATCGAGCAGCACGCCTATCGTGGAGACGACGTTCGGATCATCGTGGTGCATGAGCTGATGGCCGACGACGAGGTGGACGATTGCGCTCTGATGGCTGCGAACGGCGCGAGCGATGATGTGATCACGGAGCACGTTGTCTACTGGAGAGGACCATGACCCACATCTACCGATTGCGCATTGGCAATCACTCAACGATGAGCCTATCGTTTGATGATGAGCAGCATGGATTCACCTATGCCTTCCTGAACCAACAGCCAGTGCTGGTGCAATTTGCGTTCCGGGAGCACTCTGGCGTCTATGCGCAAGCAATGGTGGTTAATCACGAGGTGCAAGGACCATGAAGCTCTACAAGACCAAGCCATTCAAGCACCAGCACCGGGCACTCGATCTGTCCAAGGACAAAGAGGTGTTTGCGCTGCTGATGGAGCAGGGCACCGGCAAGTCCAAGGTGATTGTTGACACGATCGCCTATCTGTGGCGAGCAGGCAAGATTGACTTTGTGCAGATTGTCGCGCCGAAGGGCGTGGCTCCGGGCTGGGTGCGGCAGCAGATCCCAACGCATATGCCGGACGACGTGCCCTATGTCGCTGCGCTCTGGAAGACGAGTCTGAGCAAGACGCGGCAGAAGGAGCTGCAGAAGCTGCTGGCGCGCACCGACGTGCTACGCATCGTCGTCATGAACACCGAGGCATTCGGCGCGAGTGAGAAGGCCGTTGACTTCGCCATTGATGCGCTCGATTCCGCGCAGAGTGCCATGGTGGTTGTGGACGAGAGTCACCGCATCAAGTCTCCTCAAGCCAAGACCACGAAGCGCATCTTGCTGCACGTGCGGCCGCGCTGCCGGTTCCGCCGCATTCTGACTGGGACCGTTGGTGACAAGCCATTCGATCTGTTCAGCCAGTTTGGCTTCCTCGATCCTGCCATCATTGGCGTCGATTCCTTCACAGCATTTAAGGGTGAGTATGCGGAGATGATTCCGCCGGAGTCAGGGGCGATGCGGCATATTGCATCACGCCTCATGAAGCTGAAGAAGGGCGGACCACTCGTGCACACCGGCAAGTATTATGACGAGGAGACCGGCGCACTCACCGACCAAGCAAGGAGCGCAGACGGCATCAAGAACAAGCCGCAGATGCTGCCGAAATTTCTGCCCCAGCTCGTGGCAACCAACCCTGACGGCACGCCGCGCTATCGCGACTTGGACAAGCTGCAGCGCCTCGTCGCGCCACACTCCTATCGTGTGTTAAAGGCTGATTGCCTCGATCTTCCGGAGAAGCTGTACAACCGCTACTACACAGAGCTGACCGACCAGCAGTGGAGCCTGTACAACGAAGTCAAAGAGGAGCAGCGCATCGAGTGGGAGGAAGGGCGTGTGTCTGTCTTCAACAAACTCACGGTCTACCTGCGTCTGCAGCAGATCATCTGTGGCTACATACCGGACGATGATCGCCTTGTGGAGTTGTTCAAGTCATGGGGCGAAAATCCGCGCATCTGCAGCACTCTGGAGCTGATCGGCGACCGGCCGGACGGAGAGCGCGCCATCATCTGGTGCCGGTTCCGTGAGGACATACGGCGCATGGCGCAGGCACTCAAGGAGTCCTATGGCTCTGGCAGCGTCGTGGAGTTTCACGGTGGCGTCAGCGATCGGGACCGCATCGAGAATGTGGCGCGATTCCAAGGCGTGCGCGAAAACATGGACAAGAAGGGAAACTTCATAAGCAGCGAAGAGGTGCCTGAAGCCGAGCGCGCAAGGTTCATGATCGCGCAGCAGCAGAGCGGAGGCGTGGGGCAGACTTGGACTGCGGCGAATCTCTCGCTGCACTACTCCAACATGTTCTCGCTGATCGACCGTCTGCAAGCCGAGGACCGTCCGCACCGCATCGGCCAGAAGCGTGCCGTGCAGTACATCGACATCGAGGCGGAAGACACCATCGACAGCGTCATCATCGGAGCACTCGTGGCGAAGAAGGAGGTGGCTGATGTACTCAATGGAGACGAGGGCAGCAATTGGCTCAAGTTGTAGCTTTGGGCCGTGCCAGGACGTATCCTTCGCCGTTCCGAAGAAAGGGTCACTATGAAGCATCCAACGGTTTGGATTGCGCAAGAGCCAATGCGCAAGGAGCACCTCGGCAACGGCCAATCGCGCTGGGTGTCCAAAGGTCTTGACATTGCGAGTGTGATTGAGTACGGTGTGGCGACGATCGTCTGGCCGCCGGATGCTTCAATCCTGTCGCGTGAGATCATCGAGGAAGAGGCTGAGCGCATCGCGCACAGCTACAACGAGGACGAGGACTACATCGTGGCGCTAGGCTCGCCCACGCTGATCGCTGTCCTCACTTGGGCCATCGGCAGAAAGGGCAAAGCACTCCGCATGCTAGAGTGGGACAAGACATTGCGTCGCTACTATCCGACGCTACTTGCAGCAGCAGTCAACCAGAAAGGTTAGTCATGGCAAAGAAAGCAACAGCAGTAGTGGCGAAGCCAATCGCACCCAACCTCGATGAAGTTGTCATTCTGGCGAAGCGTCAGGTGCAGCTGGAAGAGCAGGTTGCGGATGCGGAGAATGCACTCAAAGACCTCAAGGAGATGCTGAGGCGGGTGTGTCAGGAAGACTTGCCCGAGGCGATGTTTGAGGCCGGTCTGAAGGAGTTTGTGCTGGACTCCGGCGAGAAGGTCAGCGTCAAACCTGACTTTGAGATCCAAACCTTGGCCGAGAATCGGGAGCCGGTCTATGACTGGCTAGAGTCGCACGGCTATGGCGGTCTTATCAAAACGGAAGTCATCGTCTCCTTCGGCAAGGGTGAGCTGACCAAGGCGCAGGCGCTGCTCAACGCACTCGCCAAGAAGGACCTCAACTGCAACCTGACGCGTGGAGTGCACTACCAGACGTTC
>Ga0302322_100002206_pt1 | contig 16415 bp, 8 predicted proteins | sample Fen_T0_2_FD_203757 | JGI IMG/M metagenome (GOLD analysis project Ga0302322, IMG submission 203757) | Peat permafrost microbial communities from Stordalen Mire near Abisko, Sweden - Fen_T0_2 | ecosystem: Environmental > Terrestrial > Soil > Wetlands > Permafrost | place: Sweden: Abisko... | reverse complement strand
CGAGGTGCCGAGGAAGGTGTGGATACGAGGACGCTGGGCGGGCTTGACTGCCTTGGCACAAGCCAGGATGTCTTTCTCCACGGCGCGGGCCAGACCGCAAATGATGGGGCCCTGCACTTCCTTGGCGATGGTCTCGACGGAGATGAAATCTCCCGGTGACGAGATGGGAAAACCGGCCTCGATGACGTCGACCTTGAGCAGCGCAAGCTGGCGCGCGATGCGAATCTTCTGGCCCACCGACAAGCTGGCAGGCAAGGCCTGCTCGCCGTCGCGCAACGTCGTGTCGAAAATCAGAACTTCATTCGTCATGGTGTCGGCAGCATACTCCGGATTCTTCACCACAGAGAACACAGAGAACACAGAGTCCGGATGGGAAAGGGTTCCCAGACTTCAGCTCCGGACTCTTTCTTGGTTCCGACCTCTGTGTCCTCTGTGTCCTCTGTGGTGAACCCTTTCTGATGCTAAGATGACCGCTCGCTATGAGCACAGATTCTCCTTCCAAGCCCATCGCCGACCTTCGCCAACAACTCGACAAGACCGACGATGAAATCGTCCGACTGCTGGCCCGCCGGCTCGAAACCGTGGGCCTCATCGCCAAGGCCAAAGCCGAGAAGTCGACGCAAATTCGCGATCCCGGTCGCGAGCGTGAGGTCCTGGCGCGGGTCGAGGCCTTGGCCAATTCGCTCGGAATCTCGGGCCCGCTCACGCGCAAGATCTTCTCCGAGGTCATCGACTACTCGGTCAGCCGGCAGGTCGCTTCGTTGGTCGACGCCGAACGCAGCCATATCACCGTGGCCTACCAGGGCCAGCCGCTGACCTACAACCAGCTCGCCGCCGAACAGTACGTGGCCAGCCGCGGGCTCACCGGGCATTTCGTGGGCTTGGCCTCGCTCACGCAGGTCATCGAGCAACTGGCCTCGAGCCAGGTGGATCTAGCCTTCCTGCCCATCGAAAACACCGTCGCAGGCAGCGTGAACCAAGTCTACGACGTGCTCCGCGAACGCGAGCTCCACATCGTGGGCGAGGACTCGTTCAAGATCGAGCTGTGCCTGGCCGCGGTTGCGGACGTGCCGCTGCCGGCCCTACGCCGCATCTATTCGCACCCGCTGGCGCTCGAACAATGCTCGGCCTTCATCGACGGCTTGCCGCAGGTGCAGACCACGCCCTTCGGGGATTCGCGCGATGCCATGCGCGCCGTGGCCGAATCCAAGGATCCCACCCTGGCCGCGGTCGGTTCGCCCGAGGCGGCACGCGCCCATGGTTTGGTGATTCTGCGCAGCGAGATCGGCAATCAGGACGAGATCCTCATGCGCTACGTGGCGCTGGCCCGTGCGCCCCTGCCCGTCGACGAACGGGTGTCGTGCAAGACCAGTCTCATTTTGTCCACCCGGCACGAGAAGGGGGCGCTCCTGCGCTGCCTGCAGATCCTCGGCGAATACGGCCTGTCCCTGACCAAGCTGGAATCGCGGCCGCGTCCCAACCGGCCGTGGGAATATATGTTCTTCATCGACTTCGAAGGCAACGTGGTCGAGCCGCGCGTGGCCACAGCGCTGGAAGCCCTGCGCACCGAGGCGCTCTATCTCAAGGTACTCGGCTGCTATCCCGCCAAAGCCACGCCGCAGGCGGCGCAGGCCTCGGAGGTCAGGCCGTCGGTTGAAGCCGCAGTGGTCGAGCCCGCGCTTCCAGCCGTCCCCGCGAAGGCTGCGGTGCGCGCCTCGAAGCACTACAAGCTGGCCGATCGGGCCACGCGCGCACAGGACACCCTGGTGCGCGTGGGCGATATTCTCATCGGCGGCGACGGCTTCGTGGTCATGGCTGGGCCGTGCTCGGTGGAGTCGGCCGAGATGATTGAAAAGACGGCGCACCACGTGCGCGACAAGGGGGCTCACATCCTGCGCGGCGGCGTGTTTAAGCCGCGCACCGGTCCCTACGCGTTTCAGGGGCTGGGGCTCGAAGGTCTCGACATGCTGGCTGCGGCTGGCAAGGCAGCGGGCATGCCCATCGTGACCGAAGTCATGTCGCCCGAACAAGTGCGCCCCGTGGCCGAGAAGGCCGACATGCTTCAGATCGGCGCACGCAACATGCAGAACTTCGCCTTGCTCAACGCCGTCGGCAAGGTCGACCGGCCCGTCCTGCTCAAGCGAGGCATGTCGAGCACCATCGAGGAATGGCTGGCCGCCGCCGAATACATCCTGGCCCAGGGCAACGGACAGGTCGTGCTGTGCGAGCGTGGCATCCGTACCTTCGAAAGCGCCACCCGCAACACGCTCGATCTGTCGGCCGTGGTGGTGCTGCGCGAGCGCACGCACCTGCCCATCATCGTCGACCCCAGCCATGGCACCGGTCGTCGCGCCTACGTGGCGCCCATGGCCTGGGCCGCCCGCGCCTGCGGCGCCCATGGCGTGGCCATCGAGGTGCACCCCGATCCGGACAAAGCGCTGTCCGACGGCGACCAAAGCCTGACCTATCCTGAATTCACATCACTGATGGAAGGCCTCGGCCGCGTGCGAGTTTAGCGCGGTCAAGAAGTTGACCACAGAGGACACAGAGAACACGGAGTTCGGAAAAGAAGGGGAGGGTTCGGATCGCGTTGCGAATCATTCCCTGCTCGTCCGACCTCTGCGTCCTCTGTGACCTCTGTGTTCTCTGTGTTGTTCCTACAGTCCGAGGATCTCTGCGCGTTCTGCTCGCGTTGCCAGGAACGCCTCGTGCAGCGCTAGCTGCCCACGCGCCCTCAACAGATTGTGTTCGCCCCGGCTGGGGAAGCGCTTCGCATCCCAGCCGAAGTAGTTTTCGAAGAGCGCGTCGGCGGCGAAGCGGCTGGCCAGTTCGAGGCTGATCCATTCCACCCCACCCAATAGCGCGCGTCGTTCGGGTTCGGTCAGCGCTCGTCCGATGCCCGAAGCATAGCCAGCGAAGGACGCGCGAAAGACTTCCATGTCGATCCGCGCGGCCGTGTCGTCTTCGCCGCTCACGTTGCACCACGAGCGCCAGGCATCGCCGAGCTCATGGGCGAGCGACATGGGGCCAACCGTGTCGAGATCGATGAGACACACTGCCTGTTCCGAGCCTGGCGGTGTCTCGCCCGCGAAAAGGATGTTGTTCAGTTTGAGATCGCCGTGGCACAGCCGCGGCGCCAAGTCGGGCAGGGGATCCAGTGCTTGCGCGCGATCCAAGATGGCTTCGGCCAGCGGTCCAACCCGCGCCAGCAAGCGGTGATGGGCATGCACGGAAAGCGCTTGGCGCAGCCGCGAAAGGTGCTTGGCGGTGTCGTGCACCCCTTCGCGCAGCCCCCGGAACGTGTGGCCAAGATCGTCGGTGGCGCGATGAAAACGTGCCACGAGAACGCCGGCGGCGTGCGCCTGGACCGGGCTTCGTACCTTGTCGAAGGATGCGCCGGAAACGAAGGTTTGCAGTCGCCACACGCCATTCTCGCCGCCGAGGTCGATCCAGTATCGCCCTTCGCGCGTCGGTAGAAGTCGTGGCGTTGTCAGCCCCGCCGCCGTCAGCGCGTCCGTCACGGCAGCGATGTTGTCGTTGATGACGGGCGAGAAAATAGGGGCAAGCCGCTGCAGCACCGAGCGCTGGCCATGGGCAGTGAGGAGAAAGGTCTGATTGATGAGACCTTTGCCAAGGGGTGCCACCGTCGCGGTTTCCCAAGTAGGAAACTGGGGCAAAACCCGTTCGCGAATTGGCTGCAAGGCGTCCACGGTGCTCACTATCGCCAGGAAACGCGGCCCGTAGAACCCGCTGGTTTCTGACCCTCCGAACCCTTGAACTTGTGCGCGAAGGCCAGCCCCACATTGACCTCGGTGAGTGCCAGGACCTTGGGCAGGGTTGCGATTTCCTTGACGTCGACGAAGACGCCGAAGCTGGGGCCGAGGTGATAGATGGCGCCCACGCCAGCGGTCAAGGCCACGGGACCGCCGTGAAGGGTGTCACTGTGGGCAAGACTGCAAGTCGTTTCCCCACAGCGCTTGTCGATCACCGCCAGGAAGCTGGTGCCGGCCCCGACGCCGCCCGAAGCGTAGGTTTGTAACCCGCCCTTGTTTAGGAACGCGAACTGGCCACGTACGAAGCCGGCCAACGCCCCCGTCGGAATCGCGTTTTCAACCGAACTTGTGGTGTCTCGTGGCGCGTCCTTCGGCGCGTACTGGTACCTGGCCATGACGGAAATCGAGAACCGCTTGCTCAGCTGATAGCCGATCTCCGGTTCGAGCTGGAAGAGCGAGGCATGCGAAAACCCAGGCTGGACGGTAATGGGCGCACCACCGGGCGTCTTGGCGTTGCTATCCACGTTCTCGCGTTGGTGGTAGGCGGCGCCGGTACCGCTGGCCAGGGCAATCCAGAGCGATCCTGGTGCGCGCAGGCGGCTTGGTCGCGCGACTTCCCCCACGTCTGGCGGGTGGGCGGTGGCCGGCACAGCCGCGGTTTCTGGTTCGTCGCTGGCGTCGTCCGCACCATCGAGCTCCGGCAGCTTTCGGATGATCAGCTCGTTCGGTGCTTCGGGATGGCCAAGGTAGAGCGCGGTTGGCAGTCCAGGAACTTCCGCCTGCACGTAGTACGACAGCGACTTGCCCTGGAGGGCTCGCCCCGGAACGACGATCGTCAGCCAACCCTTGGGGCTGCGAAGCATGGGCAAACTGACGTATTCCCCGTCGGCGCCGTGCGGGCGGTAGTGGAAGGTGGCCTCGGACTTCCGCTGCTGCTTCTGCGTCAAGCAGCGAACGACGACGTCTTGCCCAGGTGGTGTATCGAAGGGCAGGTGGCAATAGAGTGGGGATGGAACGCGCGCTGGCAGATCCGGTTCGCTTGGCCCCGCGGCACCGTTCGATTCGTCCGGCGGCTGCTTGCTGCTCGCGACCATCTTGACTGTCGCCACATCCGGCGCTGGGGCGGACGGCGCCTGGGACAAAAGCGGAGCGGTTGTGTCCGGATTAGGTGGTAGATCCATCTGCTCGCGCGCTTGCAGGTAGGCCGATCGAAGCGCGGGCGATTCCAGCCCAGGGGTGATGGTGATGTTGGGATTGATCTGGAGCGCCAGCATGAACTGCTGGATGGCCTCCTCGCGGTCCTTGAGGCCAGTGAGGTACACGACCGCCAGGTGAACGTAGGTTCGCGCGGTCATCTCGTCTTTTTCAAGCCCCGCGGTTTCGCTGATGACCAGCGCTTCGGAGAGCCTGTACTTGGCGGCCTGGAAGTGCTGGTCGCGAATGTCTGCGTAGGCCTTCTTGTTGAGGTCGATCATGCGGTCGACCCCAGCCTCGCTGACGGCCGCTGACTCGGCTGAACGGGCGCTGCTCGCGGCAACGGGAATGGCCGCGACAAGCGCGGCCAGGATCCCGGACAGGCGTTGCAACGTATGCACAGACGACTCCTGCGCACACTATACGCCTTATGTTGAAATTAGGGAGCCCCCCTCACAAGGGCCGACATGTGGGGGTAGCCGTTCCCGATACCCCCATCGCGTGGTAGCCTTTGTCCACGTGCAGGGTAGTTCCTGTAACACCTGACGCCAACGGACTGGACAGAAACGCAGCGGCAGCGGCGACTTCGGAGGCCACAATGGCCTCCGGCAGCGGAGATGCTTCGCGGCAAATCGCGATCATTTGCTCGATGCCGCAGATAGCATTCGCCGCTCGCGACTGCATGGGGCCAGCCGAAATGGCGTTGACGCGAAGTCCCCATTTGCGCCCAGCCTCGAAGGACAGGGTGCGCATATCGCTTTCAAGGGCTGCCTTGGCCGAGGACATGCCGCCTCCGTAGCCTGGCACGACGCGCTCGGCTGCCAGATAGGATAGCGCTAGAAAGGATCCACCTGGGCGGGCGAGTGGGCCCAGCCTGGCCAGCATGGATGTGAACGAGTAGGCGCTGGTTCCGATGGCAGCCAGGTAGCCGCGCCGGCTGGTTTCGAGCAGCGGGTTCTTCACTTCTGGAGCGTTGGCCAGGCTGTGTACGACGATGTCGAGGCACGGGCTACCGAAGTCGGCGGCCAGTCGATCGGCCAATCCCTGGATGCTCACGTCGCCCTGGTCGCGGTAGCGCTTGCTCGCTTGCACCTCGGCGGGCACGTCGCTGGCCGTATCGAAGTCGGCGTCGAGGGGATAGATGCGCTCGAACGCGAGCTTGCCGCCGTCGGGGAGCGCGAGCGAGCGGTCGAGCTTTCCGCGTTCGAGCATGGTTTGAAAGATGCCGAGTGCCGGTGGCCACGTGCCGATACACACGCTTGCACCGGCCTCGGCCAGCGCCTTGGCGATGGCGAAGCCAAACCCGCCGTCGTCGGCCACGCCGGCCACCAGGGCCCGTTTCCCTCGCAGATCAATCGTCAACATGGGGACAATGCTTCCCAGAGCGGCGGCCAAGGTCAAGCCTTGCTTACACTAGACGGCTACTGCTCGCCGCGCGGGTAGGTACCGAAGATGCGCAGACTTTCCGCCACGTGAGTCAAGCTGGCCAGGGCGCGACGGGCGGCGGGCGTGTTGCGATCGCCTAGAAAATCCAGATAGAACGAGTATTCCCACGGCCGGCCCACGATGGGGCGCGACTCGATCTTCGTCAGATCGATCTTGCTCTTGGCAAAGGCCTCGAGGGCGTGGAAGAGCGCCCCGGGCTTGTTGGTGGTGCGAAACACGATGCTGGTCTTGAGCATCTTGGAGCGGCGCTTGAGCTGGATGAGCTTGCGCCGGTCAGGTCGCGCCATCACGAAGAAGCGCGTGAAGTTTTGCGGGTTGCTTTCGATACCCGCGGCCAGGATCTGCGCGTGGTAGGTGGCGGCGGCGATGCGACTGGCGATGGCGGCCTCGTCGCGGCGGCGGTTGTCGACGACCATCTTGACGGCGCCTGCCGTGTCGTAGGCGGGCAGGACTTCGAGGGTCGGGATTTCCCCACGCAGCTTGCGCAGGTAGTCCTCGCACTGGGCCAGGGCCACCGGGTGCGAGTAGATCCGGCGCAGCGACGAGAGCTTCGTCCCCTTGGGCGCGATTAGATTGTGCGCAACACGCAGCACGACCTCACCGATGATTTCCAGATCATTGTCCACCAGCAGGTCGTAGTTTTTGATGACCGACCCAGCCAGGGTGTTTTCGATGGGCACCACCGCGCAATCGGCCTCATCGCGGATCACCGCTTCGAACATCTGGTCGAACTCGCGCGTGGGACAAGGTTCGATGGCATCGCCCAAGATGCGGCGGCCTGCCTCTTCGGAGAAGGCCCCGCGCTCGCCCTGGAAGGCAACGCGCAGCCTGCGCTTTTTCTTGGTGGAAGGACGAGCCATGGTTGCCGGCTAGGGCTAGGGGGTGGCCGGGGACTTCATCTTGTAGCCCACGTGGCGCACCGTCTCGATCATCTCGGCGCCCGTTCCCAGTTTGGAGCGCAGCCTGCGCACGTGGATGTCCACGGTGCGTGTGTTGCCGGTGTAGCGATAGCCCCACACGCGGGAAAGCAATTGCTCGCGGGTGAACACGCGGCCCGTCCCGGCCGCGAGGAACTTGAGCAGCTGGAATTCCTGCCGCGGCAGCTTCAGCACCCGGCCGCGGAACGTCGCTTCGACCGCCACGGTATCGATGACCAGGTCGCCAAGCTTGATGCGGCCCGCGGCCGAGAACGAAGACAAGCGCCAGTCCAGCTGGCGCACACGTGCATAGAGCTCAGGACCGACGATGGGCGATAGGATGAAGTCGTCCATGCCAAGCTCTGGATCCAGCCCGGCCAGGCGCGATACCTCGATGCAGAGCAGAATGGGAATGTCGGCAAGGGTTGAAAGCTGCTTGGCGCGCTTGAGCACGGCTCGCCCAACTTCGAGGTGGGGACCGGCATCCACCACGACCACGGACGGACGCACATGCTCGATGTCATCGGGCAGGTCGTCGAGGTCGTAGCCAACGGATACCACTTCGCAGCCAAGATCCCGCAATGCTGCGGCCGGAGAATCGGGTTCGGAAACGCCGAGTTGCGGTCTGGAGGTGACAACAAGTGCTCGCATCGTTTACGAAACATAACCCAGGTAGGGTCCGAGCAATAGTTGTTTTAGGCGTGTCCGTAACAATTCATGTTTCGAAATTCGTTCGCAGTTGAGTCCGTGTTTCTTGTTTGTTTCGCAACGATTTCTGGCCAGAAAATTTTTTCCACGCTTTCGGAGCTACGGATTGCCGACGATAGGCCCGGACGCTAGGTTTCACTCCAGGTATATAGGAGGGTCGAAGGCGACCCCGCCGAAGCGATCATCACTATGAGCAACAAGGACAATCCGGCAAGCCAGTGGACCCGCCTCTCGCCACCCCAGGCGGAGGGTCTTTACAATCCCAGTCACGAGCACGATGCATGCGGCGTCGGTCTCGTTGTCGATGTCGAGGGCCGGAAGTCGAACCGGATCGTTCGCAACGGCATCCAGGTGCTTGAAAACCTTGCCCATCGTGGCGCTTGCGGTTGCGAGGAAAACACGGGCGATGGTGCCGGGATTTTGCTTCAGATCCCGGATGCCTTCCTGCGAAATGTGACGACCTCTCTGGGCATCGCGCTGCCCCCACCCGAGGACTACGGCGTGGGCATGGTGTTCCTGCCGCAGGAGGAGCCGGATGTCACCCTCTGCACAGAGCTTTTCGAACAGGCGGTGACGCTACTTGGGCAGTCGGTTCTCGGTTGGCGAGACGTGCCGGTCAACCCGACGGGGCTTGGAAAGAGCGCGATCGCATCGCGGCCCCTGATTCGCCAGGTTTTCGTCGCGCGCGCAGCCGGCGTGGCCGATACCGCGGCGTTCGAGCGCAAGCTGTGCCTGATTCGTCGCGCGGCCGAAAAGATGGTTCGTGCCAGCGACATCCCCGGACGCGACGACTTTTACGTTGTCAGTCTTTCGGCCCGGACCGTGGTTTACAAAGGCATGCTCACGGCCGAGCAGCTCGATTCGTATTTCCCCGATTTGTCCGAGCTCTCGGTGGTCTCGGCGCTGGCTCTGGTGCACTCGCGTTTTTCCACCAACACGTTCCCCAGTTGGTCGCGGGCGCACCCCTACCGCATGATCGCGCACAACGGAGAAATCAACACCCTGCGCGGCAACGTCAACTGGATGAGCGCGCGCGAAAGCATTCTCGCCTCGCCGCTGTTCGGGGACGACATCAAGCACCTGCATCCCGTCGTCGACCAGTCGGGCAGCGATTCGTCCATGTTCGACAACGTGCTCGAAACCCTGGTCATGGGCGGCCGCTCGCTGCCCCACGCGATGATGATGATGATTCCCGAGCCGTGGCACAAGCACAAGACCATGAGCCCGGAGAAGCGCGCCTTCTACGAATACCATTCCTGTTTGATGGAGCCGTGGGACGGCCCGGCCGCGGTGGCCTTCAGCGACGGCGTCCAGATCGGTTGCGTGCTCGACCGCAACGGGCTGCGCCCCCTGCGCTACACCGTCACCAAGGGCGGCATGGTGGTCATGGCTTCCGAAACCGGCGTGCTCGATATTCCGCCCGCGGAAGTGGCCTACAAGGGGCGCATCGAGCCCGGTCGCATGTTCCTGGTGGACACCGCGCAGAAGCGCCTGATCGCCGACGAGGAAATTAAAGAGAAGATCTCGACCGAACAGCCCTACACCGAGTGGCTCGATCAGCAGCGCGTGTTTCTGTTTCAGCTGCCTCCAGGCGAGGTCAAGCCGCCGCTCGAAGCCGCCGCGCTGGAAACCGCGCAACGGATGTTCGGCTACACCACCGAGGATCTCCGTCTGATCACCCCCATGGCGGAGACCGGCGGCGAAGGCATGGGCTCGATGGGCACTGACACGCCGCTGGCGGTGTTGTCGAATCGCTCGCCCAACCTGTTCAGCTATTTCAAGCAGCTCTTTGCCCAGGTGACCAACCCACCGGTGGATGCCATCCGCGAAGAGCTGATCATGGCCGCGGGCACCACCATCGGTCCCGAACGGAATCTCTTCGATCCGCAGCCCGAGTCGGCCCACCAGATCGATGTGCAGGGGCCTGTGCTGTGGAACGCCGAGAGCGAGCAGCTGCGCGCGCTCGACGGTTCGGAGAAGTGCCGTGGTTTCCGGTCGTGTACCTTGCCGACGCTGTTTCGCGCGGCGGGCGGCGAGAAGTCCCTGCGCGAGGCTCTCGACAACCTGTGCGACAAGGCCGCCGCGGCCGTGCGCGAAGGCTGCGCGGTGGTGATCCTGTCCGACCGCGAGCACAACCGCGACATGGCGCCCATTCCCGCACTGCTCGCCTGCGCGGCGGTGCACCACCACCTTCTGCGCGAAGCCACCCGCACGCAAACCTGCATCGTCGTCGAGAGCGGTGAACCGCGCGAGGTTCACGATTTCTGCCTGCTCATCGGTTTTGGCGCCAGCGCCATCGATCCCTACCTGGCCCTGGAGACCGTCGACGACCTGGTCCGCCAAGGCGTGGTCAAGGTCAAGTCCGACAAGGCACGCAAGAACTACATCAGCTCGGCGGTCAAAGGCGTGGTCAAGGTCATCTCGAAGATGGGTATCTCCACCGTGCAGAGTTACCACGGCGCCCAGGTCTTCGAGGCCATCGGGCTGAACAAAGACCTGATTGATCGCTACTTCACCGGGACCGCGTCGCGCATCGGCGGCGTCGGTCTTGACGTGATCGCCGAAGAAACGCGTCGTCGCCACGCCAAGGGCTATCCCAGCCGGCCCGTGCAGCGTCCGGGTCTTGAGCCCGGCGGCGAGTATCGCTACCGCAGCGACGGCGAGAACCACCTGTTCAGTCCCGAGGCCATCGCCAAGCTCCAGCACGCGGTTCGCACCGAGGACTACGGCGTCTTCAAGCAGTACGCCCACCTCATCAACGACCAGTCGAAGAACCTGAACACCCTGCGCGGTCTCATGGACTTCAAGCCATCGCGCAAGCCGATTCCCCTCGACGAGGTCGAGCCCATCGAGGAGATCGTCAAGCGCTTCAAGACCGGCGCCATGTCGTACGGGTCGATCAGCAAGGAAGCGCACGAGACCCTGGCCATCGCCATGAACCGCCTCGGCGGCCGCAGCAACACCGGCGAGGGCGGCGAGGATCCCGAGCGCTTCAAGCCCATGGCGAACGGCGATTCCAAGCGCAGCGCCATCAAGCAGGTGGCCTCGGGGCGCTTCGGCGTCACCAGCGACTACCTGACCAACGCCTCGGAAATCCAGATCAAGATGGCCCAGGGGGCAAAGCCGGGCGAGGGCGGGCAACTACCGGGCAAGAAGGTCTATCCCTGGATCGCCAAGACCCGCCACAGCACGCCTGGCGTCGGGCTGATTTCGCCACCGCCCCATCACGACATCTATTCCATCGAGGATCTGGCGCAGCTTATCCACGATCTCAAGTGCGCCAACGATCAGGCTCGCATCAGCGTGAAGCTGGTGGCCGAGGTCGGCGTGGGCACGGTCGCGGCGGGTGTGGCCAAGGCCAAGGCCGACGTCATCCTCATCAGCGGCCACGACGGCGGCACGGGCGCCTCGCCTCTCACCAGCATCAAGCACGCGGGCGGCCCGTGGGAGCTCGGCCTGGCCGAAACCCACCAGGTGCTCCTGCTCAACGATCTGCGCAGCCGCGTGGCAGTCGAAACCGACGGTCAGCTCAAGACCGGCCGCGACGTCGTGGTGGCGGCCTTGCTGGGCGCCGAGGAGTTCGGATTCGCGTCCGCGCCGCTCGTGTCCTTGGGTTGCATCATGATGCGCGTGTGCCACCTCAACACCTGCCCGGCCGGCATCGCCACCCAGGATCCAGAGCTGCGCCACCGCTTTGCCGGCAAGCCAGAGCACGTGGTCAACTTCATGTTCTTCGTGGCCACCGAAGTGCGTGAGCTTTTGGCCCAGCTCGGCTTCCGCACTCTGGCCGAGGCCGTGGGCCACACCGAATGTCTGGAAACACGCCAGGCCATCGATCACTGGAAGGCCAAGGGCGTGGACTTGACCGCCATCTTGCACCAGCCGCACGTCGCTGACAGCGTGGGCCGCCACTGCACCATGTCCCAGAACCATGGGCTCGAAAACGAGTTCGACGACCGCAAGCTGATCCCGATGTGCATGCCCGCGCTTGAAGGAAAGCGCAAGGTCAGTGCGAATCTACTCATCCGCAATGTCAACCGCACCGTGGGCACGCGCCTGGGCAGCGAGATCACTCGGCGCTATGGACCCGAGGGTTTGCCCGAGGACACCATCCAGGTTCACTTCAAGGGCTCGGCCGGCCAGAGCTTCATGGCCTTCGCGCCCAAGGGGGTGACCTTCACGCTCGAGGGCGACGCCAACGACTACGTGGGCAAGGGCCTTTCGGGCGGCAAGCTGGTGGTATTTCCGCCCGCGGATGCGACCTTCGTCGTCGAACAGAACGTCATCGTCGGCAACGTGGCCCTGTACGGGGCGACCAGTGGCGAGGCCTATTTCCGCGGCCTGGCCGGTGAGCGCTTCTGTGTTCGCAACAGCGGCGCCAATGCCGTCGTCGAAGGGGTTGGCGACCACGGTTGCGAATACATGACCGGCGGGCGCGTCGTCATCCTGGGCCCCACCGGGCGCAATTTTGCCGCCGGCATGTCGGGCGGCATCGTCTACGTTCTCGACGAGAACCGCGAGCTGCGGCGCAACTGCAACACCGAGATGGTGGGCACAGGTCCCCTCGACGATCCCGCCGAGATCGAAATGGTGCTCGGCATGCTTCGCCGTCACCGCGAGCTCACTGGCAGCAAGCGCGCCCACAACGTGCTGGTCAGCTGGTCGCTGTTCCGACCGCTTTTCGTGCGCGTGATTCCGCACGACTACCGCCGCGTGATGGAAGCGCAGAGTAAGATGCTGGCAACTGGAATGTCGCGCGAAGAGGCTGAAATGGCTGCCTTCGAGCTCAACTCCAAGGACGCCGCCCGACTTCACGGAAAGTAACAGGAATGGGTCAGCCAACAGGATTTCTCGAGTTCAATCGCACCGTCCCCGAAGACCGTCCGCCGCGCGAGCGCGTTGCCGACTTTGGCGAGTTTCACAAGCACCTGCCCGAAGCCACCATGCGCGAACAGGGAGCGCGCTGCATGGACTGCGGCGTTCCCTTCTGCCACACCGGGAAGATCATCGACGGTCTGGCCAGCGGCTGCCCGTTGCACAACCTGATTCCCGAGTGGAACGATCTGGTTTACAGGGGGCGTTGGCGCGAGGCCATCGATCGCCTGCACCGGACCAACAATTTCCCCGAGGTCACGGGCCGGGTGTGCCCCGCGCCTTGCGAGGGCTCGTGCGTGCTCGGCATCAACGCGCCGCCGGTCACCATCAAGGTCAACGAAGCCGCCATCGCCGATCGCGCCTTTGCCGAGGGCTGGGTGGTGGCCGAGCCGCCCGGCTTTCGCACCGGCAAGAAGGTCGCCGTGGTGGGCTCTGGCCCCGCGGGCCTGGCCTGCGCCGCCGAGCTGAATCGGGCTGGACACCAGGTCACGGTGTTCGAGCGCGCCGATCGCATCGGCGGCTTGATGATGTATGGCATTCCGGCCATGAAGCTCGACAAGGGCATCGTCGACCGCCGGATCAATCTGCTGGCCGACGAGGGCGTGGCGTTTCGTCCCAACACCGAGGTGGGCAAGAACTTCCCCACCGAGAAGCTGCGCAAGGAATTCGACGCCATCGCTCTGTGCGGCGGCTCCACCGTGCCGCGCGATCTGCCCGTCGAGGGCCGCAAGCTCGCAGGGGTTCACTTCGCCATGGAGTTCCTCACCGCGAACACCAAGCACCTGCTCGACGGCAAGAAGGCCGAAGCTGGATTGATCTCCGCTAAGGACAAGAACGTCGTGGTCATCGGAGGCGGCGACACCGGCACCGATTGCGTGGGGACGTCGCTACGCCATGGCTGCAAAAGCCTGGTGCAACTGGAACTGCTGTCGCGCCCGCCTGAGGAGCGCGCCGCTGACAACCCCTGGCCGCAGTGGCCCAAGATTTTCCGCGTGGACTACGGCCAAGAAGAAGCCGCCGCGCTCTTTGGCAAGGATCCGCGCCAATTCCAGGTGCAAACCAGGCGCATCCTGGGCGACGCCAAGGGCCAGGTGCGTGCCGTCGAGGTGGTGGAGGTTCGCTTCGCCGCCCAGGCCGGCGGTCCGCCCAAGATCGAGGAAGTGCCGGGAACCGTGCGCGAGCTGCCCGCCGATCTCGTGCTTTTGGCCATGGGCTTCCTGGGCCCCGAGAAGGCCGGGCTGCTCACCGACCTCGGCGTCAAGCTCGATGGGCGTGGCAACGTCGCCGTCGACGCCAACAAGCAGACCAGCGTGCCCGGCGTTTTCGCCGCGGGCGACATGTCGCGTGGCCAATCGCTGGTGGTGTGGGCCATCGCCGAAGGCCGGGATGCCGCCATCGGCATCGACCGCTACCTCATGGGCGAAACCGTACTGGAATAGTCAGCAATTCGCCCTGGCCGTGGGTGCGGCGCTTTGCTTGCTCGACCGCTTCACGGCGGGTGCCACGGGGTGGCAGGCGCCGGTTCTTGACAAGGAATATCCTAAGGCGGACGCTGACATCCGCCGATCTGTCTAGAGTTCGAGGCTTTCCCGCTCCGAGGAGCCCACAAGCATGAAATCACTCCATCCTTTTGCGTGGTCAGTTTTCGCCCTGATCGCGGTGTTCACTTTGGCCCCAGTCCGCGATGGGCGGGCAGCGTCGCCCACAGAGGGCACGATCCTGGGCCAGGTCCGCGATCTCGATTCCGGGCAACCGGTTGCCGGCGTCACGGTGGTCGCCAGTGGGCCCGAGGGCGATATGGCCGCGCTGACCGACGCGAAGGGTCTTTACCAGTTCCACGCCCTGCCTCTCGGCCATTACACGGTTCGCTTCCATCGCGACGAAGTCCTGGCCGAGCGGGAGGCGATGGTGTCCGTGGACAAGACCGTTCGCGTGAACATGCGTCTACCGGCGGTCCCAGCGGAAGTCCAAACCGTTGCCGCCGCCTACAGTGCGCCGCTTATCGATGTGGGCTCGTCGCGCATCGGAACCACCTTCGGGGCGGATTTTATCGATGGCATTCCCAACGCCGGTGCCGATGTCGCCTCGCTGATGCAGAAAGCGCCGGGCGCCTATGACGATACGCCGCCCGCGGCGGCCGGGTACCTGGGCAATTTCGGGCTTTCGCTCTCGGGCGGCACTGGGGCGGACAATGCCTACTATCTCGAGGGGCTCAACGTCACGGCACTGCGCGACGGCATGCTTGCTACGAACCTACACGTGTCTTTTCTTGAGGAAGCCGAAGTCGTGAGCGCTGGTTACGGCGCGGAGTACGGTCGCGCCCTGGGTGGCGTGGTGAACATGGCCTTGAAATCCGGCACCAACGACTGGAAAGGCAGCGCGTTTTCCTGGGTCCAGCCGGGGTGGATGGCAGGACGTCAGCAGAGGCTCTTGAGCGACTCCACCGTTCTGACCGGAGCCACCGAGCCGGTCTACACCACGCAAATGGGAGCCGAAGTCGGCGGCCCCATCATCAAGGACAAGCTCTTCATCTGGCTGGGCTATGTGCCAGAGATCGGCCGCAGCAGCTTCGTTCAGTCCGCGGATCGCTCTGTCGCCAACCCCGACGGATCGACCACTGTCCAGCCGCTCTACAGCCGGGTGATTCCCGGCGAGTCGACCACGCAAAACTACGCTGGCAAGCTGACCTGGAGGATACGGCCCAATCAGACCCTAAGTCTGAGCCTGGTCGGCATTCGCAAGGATCAGGAATACATGCGTGGCGCGAACATGGACCTGCTGGCCGGCATGACGCACGATCAGAGCAGCCGACAGGACATCATGGCCCACTGGCAGTCGGCATTCTTCGAGCGCCATTGGCGCCTCGACGCCACCCTGGGTTTGCACACGGAAGGCTACTCGCAACGGTCACCGTTCGGGGATGCGGAAGGTGCCAACCAGGTGACCTGGAACAATTCGCCATCGCTCGCGCAGTTCAATCCGCTGGTGGCACCAGTGTGCACCGACCCCCAAAGCTGTCCCGTGCAGGGATACCAGTCCGGTGGCTACGGGCAGATGAGCGATATCTCGGCGATTCGGGTCGCAGGTCAAATCAAGAGCACCAACGTCTTTTCGGCGATGGGCCTGCATGAGCTGAAGTACGGCCTCGACTACGAAGTGAATCAATACGACGAGAAGGTCTGGTACTCGGGCGTGAATGGGGCGCGTGGTTTGGTCACGGTCATGCCGGCATCCTCGCCCGGCCTTCAAGTGCAGACGCTGTATGGCACCGCCGGCGATCAAGATTCGAATGAAGCCAAGAACCGCGCGTATAACACTGGGGCGTTCATTCAAGAGAGCTATCTACCCTTGCCCAACCTAACCGTGAATGCTGGGTTGCGCTGGGAGGCGCAGCGGCTGACCGACTCCATGGGCAACACTGTGCTCTCGATTAGCGATTCGTTGGCGCCGCGCATCGGCGTGGTCTATGACCCGACCAAGGAGGGACGCTCCAAGGTATTTG
>Ga0302322_100002205_pt1 | contig 16420 bp, 12 predicted proteins | sample Fen_T0_2_FD_203757 | JGI IMG/M metagenome (GOLD analysis project Ga0302322, IMG submission 203757) | Peat permafrost microbial communities from Stordalen Mire near Abisko, Sweden - Fen_T0_2 | ecosystem: Environmental > Terrestrial > Soil > Wetlands > Permafrost | place: Sweden: Abisko... | reverse complement strand
TCTACTTCACGGGCAATCAAACCATAGGCAACATGATTCAACCCCGCGCCGCCATATTCCTCTGGAATGGTCGAACCCAGGAAGCCCATCGCTCCCATTTCATCCATGATCTCGCGGTGGAAGATCTCGTGACGGTTTGCTTCGAGAATGCGCGGCATCAACTTATCCTGACAATATCTGCGCGCCGCATCGCGGATCATTCGTTCTTCGTCAGTGAGTTGGTCGTTGAGCAGAAAGGGATCGTCCCATTTGAAGGTTTGTTTTGTCATGGTTGCCTCGTGAATTAGAGAATAGATGAGTAGAAACTAGAGACTAGTCTACAATGATTGTATCAAACGTCAGAGAAAGGAGATGCTTAGCAGATTTGGAGTAGTGAGAAGCGCAGCAGTCCGGCTGGGTTTATATCCGAGTTCTTATATCCCACCCCATGATAAAATACTTCCATGCAGCCTTCATTAGAAAAACTACGTAAATTCTTCCGTCTCGAACACGAGAACGGCTATGCAAACACCGCCATTATTGGCGGATTGGCAAAAATGCTCGATTTCTGGGAAGGGGAAGCTCGCGCCGACGGCATCAAGGAAGAAGTGATCCAGGCTGTTGTGCAGCGACTCCGCTCGTATGATGGACTCAGCTCCGCTTCACGCGGTGATGTTCTGAAAGGGTTGTGGAAGCGGATCGGGGACACGTATCCAGATACTCAACAGAAGCCTCGCCCGGTGCAAAATCCGCCCGAGGGACAGGCACAGAAGCCGCGTGAAGTTCAAGCTCCGCGTGAAGAGAAACCGAAGCCTGTTGCTGCTCCTGCAGAACAGCAGCCTCAAGCGGAAGCCCCCAAGCAAGACTTAGAACCACGTCCCGAACCGCGTGAACAGAAACCACGTCCGCCGGTACAACCACGCTCTGAAGCGGTTGCAGGCGCAAAGACCTCCGCCACACCAGCCGCACTCGACGCCAAGCTGACCGTGTTGCAGGGTGTCGGTCCGCGCCACGCCGAGACGCTTGCCAAACTCGGCATGTACACACTCGGCGACATGTTGTATTACTTCCCGCGCCGCTACGATGATTACTCACAACTCAAGCCGATCAAAAATTTATTTTATAGCGAACAAGTGACGGTGATCGGCACCATTCAAAGCGTGCATACGCGTCCGATCCGCGGCGGCAAAGCTTCAATCATTGAGGCGGTCATTAGCGATGGCACGGGCGCATTGCGTTTGTCTTTCTTCAACCAACCCTGGCTGGCGAATCGTTTCAAGCAGGGCGAAGCCATTTCGGTTTCAGGCAAGATCGATCAATATCTTGGTCGGCTCGTGATGAACAGCCCCGATTGGGAATCGGTTGAAACTGAGAACCTGCATACCAATCGCATTGTGCCGATCTATGCGCTTACTGAAAAGGTCAATCAAAAGTGGCTGCGCAATTTGATGAAGCAGGTCATTGAATATTGGGCGCGCGCGGTTGCCGATGCGTTGCCTCAAAGTGTGCGCAACTCTGCCAACGTCATTTCACTCGGTGAAGCGTTACTGCAAATCCATTTTCCCGATTCGCAAGAGAAACTCAAAGCCGCGCGTGAACGTCTCGCCTTCGACGAAATCTTTTATTTGCAAATGGGCGTTCTGCGCCAGAAGCGGGATTGGAAATCGGTGGATGCGCGCCGCTTCCCCATCTCAGACGAGTGGCTTGCTTCGCGCTTAACCAGCTTGCCCTACACCCTGACCTCTGCTCAACAAACCGCCATCTCAGACATTCGCGCTGACCTCGACTCAGGCAAACCCATGAACCGACTCCTGCAAGGCGACGTAGGTTCAGGCAAAACAGTTGTCGCTGCAATGGCTGCTGGCATGATCACCAGCAATGGCGCACAAGCCGCGATTATGGCGCCAACATCCCTTTTGGCAGACCAACATTATAAAAACTTTCAAAATCTTCTCACGAATATTTTGAAACCTGAAGAGATTCGTTTATTGGTTGGTGATACACCCGAAGCCGAAAAAGAAGAAATCCGCAATGGACTGGCAAACAACACGATTAAGATCGTCATCGGCACACATGCTGTCATCGAAGGACCAGTGCAATTCAAAGATTTACAATTCGCCGTGATCGATGAACAACATCGCTTTGGTGTTGAACAACGTGCGGAACTGAGAAGCAAGGGCACAAATCCGCATCTATTGGTGATGACTGCCACGCCGATTCCACGCTCCCTCGCTTTGACCTTATACGGCGACCTTGATATTTCCATCATGAACGAAATGCCTGTAGGAAGAAAACCGATCAATACCTTCGTGCTACGTCCACAGGAGCGCGAACGTGCATTTGTACTATTACGTGGGCAGATCCAGGATGGCAAGCAAGCCTTCATCATTTATCCGCTCATTGAAGAGAGTGAAAAGATCGAAGCGCGTGCCGCTGTCGATGATTACGAGACTCTTTCCAAGGAAGTCTTCCCTAACTTAAAACTGGGTTTGCTGCATGGCAAAATGCGCCCCAATGAAAAAGATGATGTGATGTTAAAGTTCCGCGACAGGAAGTTTGACATCCTTGTTTCAACGACTGTCGTTGAAGTGGGTGTGGATGTCCCCAATGCGACCGTGATGCTCATCGAAGGCGCTGACCGCTTCGGTCTGGCGCAACTCCATCAACTCCGTGGCCGTGTCGGGCGTGGCGCAGATCAATCCTATTGTTTGTTAATCCCTACGCACGAAGATAAAGCTGAGAATGAACGTTTACAAGCTATGACAGAATCGAACGATGGCTTTGTGCTCGCCGAAAAAGATTTGCAGATTCGCGGTCCCGGTGAATTCTTGGGCACGCGTCAATCAGGGTATGCCAGCGGTCTGCGTATGGCAAGTATCACCGATGTGAAGCTGATCGAAAAAGCCCGCACTCAGGCACAAAAATTATTCGAGCAGGATTCAGATTTGTCCAAGCCTGAGAACGCACTCCTCGCTGAAGCCTTTGGAAGATTCTGGGGGGAAGGCAAAGGGGATGTTTCATAATTTGTAGGGGCGGGGTTCTCCCCGCCCAATGTAATATAGAACAAAAATGGGGCGAGAAGACCTCGCCCCTACGTGCCAATGGAGATTTTATAATTCATGGTAAGAGCCCTATTTCCTGGAACATTTGACCCCATCCACTATGGTCATATTGATATTGCATCACGTGCCTCACGTATCTTCGATGAAGTGGTGGTGGCTGTTTATGATAAACCGTTGAAGTCATTGATGTTTTCACCAGAAGAACGTATCGGACTGGTGAAGGAAGCTTTCAAAGCTAACCCCAAGATCAGAGTCACGGGTTACAGCGGGCTCACCGTTGATTTTGCCCGTCAAATTGATGCGCAGGTAATCACACGTGGTTTACGAGTTTTCTCTGATTTTGAGTTCGAATTCCGCATGGGATTGGCAAATCAACGTTTGGCGAGTGATATTGAAACGGTTGCCTTCATCACCGCTGAACAACATACTTTCCTTTCATCTAGCACGGTCAAGGAGATTGCTTCGCTACAAGGTAATGTTTCGAGCATGGTTCCACCGCATGTTGAAAAGGCGCTCAAGATCAAAGTCAGCAACATGGGCGATAGCCATTCGCCCCCGAATGCGTTGCGCGATTAAAAATGCGATAGAATTGGAGTCATCCGTTTCACGGAGGCATTTATGGATATTCTGCAATTGATCGACCGACTCGAAGAGCTCTTCAATCAGAGCAAAAGTATTCCCCTCACTCGCAACGTGATGGTGGATGAAGATCGCATGTTGGATATCATTGACCAGATGCGCATCGCCATTCCCGAAGAAGTGAAGAAAGCGCAACAATTACTCGGTCAACGCGACCGGGTGCTTGCCCAGGCGCAAGAAGAAGCCAACCGCACCCTCGAGCTTGCCCGCCAAAAAGCCGATCAACTTGTTTCCAAAGAAATGGTGGCGCAAGAAGCAATTCGCCATGCAGAACAGATCAAGGCACAGGCGCGCACCGATGCTGAGAATATCCGTATTGACGCAGATGATTATGTGTTGGATAGCCTCACCCAACTTCAGGCTGAGTTGGAGCGGATATCAAATCAGGTTTCTAATGGTGTTCGCACTGTAAAAGATGAGCAAGCGCGTCGGGTACCTACTTCTACTGCACAAACGCCTGCGGATAACTAGCAAGGGTTACAAAAAATTCCTTACCATAGCGGTAAGGAATTTTTTGTTGTGTGTATTCTGTTTGAAGGTGAGTTTAATTGCCCGTAAGTTGCAGGCTGGTGTAACTATATTCCATTAACTCGATTTGATTACCATCCGGGTCAGCGATCCATGCCTGACGTGAGTTATCCATGCCGATGGAAATGTTGGTTACAGCCACACCTTTATTTTTGAGAGACTGACAGTATTCATCCAAGCCAGTAACTTCGAGACAAAAGTGTTTATAGCGCGTGCCGATATTTAACTCCGCCACTTCGCCGCCCCAGACTTCAACTGCCATTGCCTGGTCGAAGAACTCAAGAAAAGATGAATTACCGCATTCAAAATAATATCCAAATGGTTGACCTTGTTTGTTATTTAATGTGAATTTGATCTGCATGCCAAGTTTGTTGACATAGAAATCAATGATCTTGGAAAGATCGTTGGTTACAAAGTTGAGGTGGGCAAGCTGTCGAATCATGTTCTTTTCCTTTTGATGGTTGAAATTTGATTATTCAAGAATTGAGTTTGGATTTGATTGAAGTCTAACTCACAATTTCTTTGACACGTCCTATCTGTCCATCCTGCAAGCGGACTTTGATACCATGCGGGTGGTTTGGTGAATTGGTGAGGATATCTTTGACAATGCCTTTTGTCAATTTGCCAGTGCGTTGATCCTGTTTAAGAACGATTAGCACGGCTATGCCGGGTTTAACATTGGAGCGAGTTTGTCCGTTCATGAGTTGCCCCTACGGATACTATAAATGTTATGGATGTTCATTAGTGACCTTTAAAACTCTTTTATTTTAGGGTGGCGGCTGAGTTGCCATTTGCCATGAAGTTGGATATGTGACAGCGCCCTTTTTGTGGGTTAGTAATGCAATCCAACCGCCACCAGACACTTGACCCCAGACGTTCGACCCGGATGGGTAATATTTAATTACCTGGGTTGACGAGCCTTCCGCTAATTCAAAACCGGTTGAAACACTGTCGTTGCTGGGTTGCGCTTTAATTTCCTGAGTCATATTTGCAGTGACTGCCATGGGTAGTTGTGGGAAACCTTCCAGATTTTCCATAGGAATCCAGACTATTCGGCTTGAAACCAGGGGCCAATATATTGCACCAGGTGGCGGGTTCACAAAATAAGTTGTTTTATTGGTACGATTCCAGACAACCACGACAAATTTATGCACGAGATCTGGCCGGTTTGTGTAATCAAATTTTTGAACAGAACCAGGATCGTTGTAATCCATGGTGTGGACTCGCCCCCAACCGTTCTTGACCTCATCCAGTGTGATGATATTACCACCCATTGTCATACTCTCCAGTTGAGGAAAGCCATTGCCATCAAATATCGCGGTATCACGTGATTTGAGATAATTTATCGTTTTTTTATTATAGTCATTGAGTGCGTCCATGTATGCTTCCCAGGGAGGTGTGATGGTGGTGTGGTGAGTGCCGGCCGCATTCTTTGTCGCAACAACGAGACGAACAACTTCAGGAGTTTGCCATCCCCATCTGTCAACTGGCCACTTGGGATCACCGGTACGTGATCGGTAGTTGAATTCAGCAAGCTGATTATCGTGTTTGACACGGAAGTATTCTTCTCTTTGAGTGGGTGTGGAGCTGGGAAAGATGATTGGTGCAACGAGCGTGAAGGTGGCTTCGGGAGTAGATGTATTTATTTGTGTCGCTGTTGCGGTAAGCGTTGGGACCGATGCCGTTTGTGTGAAGGCAACATTGGCGGTTTGCACAATAAATGTGTTGATAGCATTGGGGTTAAGTGTGGATATGGAGACAGGCACAGCCATGGATGGCACACATGCCATAATCAATGTGAGAGCTGTAAGCCAAAGCAATAATTTTTTTCTGGGTGATTGCATTTTATCCAATCATACCAAGTTTATGGTGTTGCGAGAGCAGGTGTTTCTGTTGGTGTTTCAGAAGGAAAAGGCGTTAGAGATTCTGTAGGGATGAGTGTATCTGTGGACACAACTGTTGGGGGAACGATGGTTGGGGTGAGAGTCGGCATTGGGGTTGGAGTAGGCAGGTTCAGGCTAAGAAAGACGCGTTTCTCGGCATGGTGATCATCTCCATTCATGAGATAGATCCGCAATGTGATTTTATCTGCTGTAACGTTACTTAAATCCCAAGTATAGACCGTATCAGCATTTTCGAATTTGTTTTTGCCTTCAGTAATGAGTGTCCATTCGTTTGGATCGTTACCGATGCCATATTCGAGTCGCCAGCCGGTGAAATCACCTTTGCTGACGTTGATGATACCTTTGATAGTCAGGGGCGAATTCGTGATGGTGTCATTATCTTTCAAGTTGCTAAATTGAAGGAGAGGATGCGGATCGTCAGAATTGCATTCGCGATCGGGTGCAAAGGTTGGGTTGCTTGGCATGTTGTGAGCACTCAGCCAATCATGTCCGTCATTTGACTTGAGCCATTTGCGTGCCCATTCATCTTTGACATTCATTACGAAATCATCTTTGGTGAAATCCTTGCAGGCATCGCCGCCGATGAGACCGGTCCATGTATCTATTTGTGTCTTGGCTAATAGGTCTTGCGAACTCGGAAGCGGGGGCTGGTCGCTGGCGAAGAACTCGTTGCGTTGACCACCCTTGCACCATTGCGAAGATTCTGTGCCGGATACTGCACAAATAATTTTTTCAGTGATGCCTGCTGGAATTGAAAATGAGGTGGGGTTATTGTTGCTGACGATGGGTTCAGCATATTGCATGAATGCCGACCAAATGGGCGCGGCGCCAGTGACACCAGTAGTGTGAATCATTGGGGTGTAATCGGCGTTGCCAACCCATACGCCAGTGACAAGATCGGGGGTGTAGCCCATTGTCCAATTATCGCGGAAGTCGTTGGTGGTGCCGGTTTTGGCGGCGGCTTGAAATGGAAGATTCAAAAGCGAGTTGCTGCCGAACATCCATGAACGCGCATCGTTATCAGAAAGGATGGATGAGATCAGGAAGGCATGTTCAGGTTTAATGACTTGCTCGCCTTGGGGTGGTTGATATTCATCGATCACTTTGCCTTGAAAATCAACGATCTTCAAAATTGAAACTGGCGGAACTTTTTTGCCGCCATTGGCGAAGACTGAATATGCGGAGGTCATATCCAATAAGCTGACATCGCCGCCGCCGAGTGTTAGTGATAAACCGTAATCGGGCCTTGTTAAACTGGTGATGCCCAATCGTTCTGCCATCGCGATCATGCCATCTTTTTTAGGCGTGCTGGGATCGTCATAGACGCCAACGAATTGCAATGCCTTCACCGCTGGAATATTGAACGAATTGGATAATGCAGTGCGGACAGTGACGGCTCCATGAAATTTGTTATCGTAGTTATTCGGGGTATAAGGTGGGTTGGCGCCATCTGGGAAATCCGTTGGTACATCCCAGATTAAAGTCGCGGGCGTCCAGCCTTTTTCGAAGGCGGCTACATATGTGATCGGTTTGATGGATGATCCGGGTTGACGTGTGGGGCTATCCGCCATGTTAACTTGACCCGAGATCGCATCATTGTTGAAATCGGGTGAGCCGACCATCGCCAGGATTTCACCTGTAGATGGTTTCATCGCAACCAACGCACCATTGTGCGCATTTTTATCGGCAAGCAAAGCTACTTGTTCAGTGACCAGCCGTTGGGCTTCGTCTTGAAGCGTGGGGTCAAGCGTCGTGTATACGATGAAACCGGAGCGATAGATCGTTTGCGCATCGTATTTCTTTTCCAATTCTGCGCGGACAAAGTTGACCCAATGCGGATAACGGGTATTAATGCCCGGTGCGCTGAAATTGCGTGACTTGATATCGTCCGCAGCATTCAAAGCCGCAGTCTGATCCACACAAATGGGAACTGTACTGTTGCTGACAGTGATACAGCCGTTCGTTTGACTTAATCCATACATCAGCACGAGCACTTGTTGTTGACGTGCAAGCGTGACGTCACGGTTGGTGTACACATCATAGACCGCAGGTGATTGCGGCAGACCTGCGAGGAACGAGGCTTCTGCGAGGGTTAATTGATTAGCAGATTTGCCGAAATATGTTTCGGACGCAGCTTCGATGCCGTACGCAAGATTGCCGTAATAAATTTCATTGAGATACAACTCAAGGATTTCGTCTTTTTTATAGCGACGTGTGATTTCGGCGGAGAGGATGATCTCACGTGCTTTACGTGAATAGGTACGTTGCGCGCGTTCTTCGGGAGTCAATAATAAGGCGCGCGCTAATTGTTGTGTGATGGTGGATGCGCCGCCACCCTGCCCATTCGTGCGATAGTTCTCCCAGAGCGCACGCAGGATTGAACCAACGTCAAAGCCCGGGTGAGTGTAAAAGCCTTTGTCTTCAGTTGCAATTGTCGCAGCGACAAGAGCCGGTGAAATATTATCGAGTGTAACGTAGGTGCGGCGTCCCGCGTTCGGGTCGAGAATTTCATAAAGTGAATTCCCGTTACGGTCGAGAATGCGCGTCGTTTCAAATTGTGAAGCACGATTTTTTAGATCATCCACACTGGGGAGTGTACGCGCGATGCGATAATACGAAACCACCAGAATCGATCCACCAATGATGGCAAGGATAACAAGACCAAATAAAGCCAAAATAAATCCGCGTGCGATACAGCCCCAACCGCGATTCAGATCCAGTTTGCTTAGATCGATTTTCCAGGGTTGTGATTTGGGAAGACTTGGAGGTGGGACGCGGCGCGGCTGGGATGGTATTTGCGACTGGCTAATGCGCGGACGACTTAAAGGCTCATATGCGGCAGGCGAGACGCGTGTACTGCCCATGTCCACTTCGTCAACGCGGCGTGGCAGAGGCAGGTTGTCTTTGTCCAATGCGATGTGTGGCGGAGGTGTCGGTGTACGGTGTGGTGTACTCGCTTTGGTTGTCCCTTGCTGTTTGGGAGCTTCATCCTTATTCGGCGTGATGGCAGGCTCAGCGTGGGTCTCTGATTCAGAATCTAACAATCGTTGTACTTTTTTAAGGCGATCTTCTTCGTTGTCAGTCATAATTCTTTCGTAGGACGGGGAACTCCCGCCCTGTTTTCATAATCACACAAAGGCGAGATAACCTCGCCTTTACTTATTTTGGTTTGCTCATCATCAACACTGTCCAAGAACCGCGGTGACAAACTTCTTCGTTTTGATTTTTCACTTCAAGTACGATCGTTACAGAACCGCCGCCGATGCGCGGTAATGCTTTTGTCTCGATCGTTTCCATATCCACATAAATAGTGTCGCCAATAAAGACGGGTTTGACGAACTTCCATTCTTTCACTTCACGAAATGCAATAACGGTGCCATCCAAAATTCCTGTCTGCCATGCCAGACCTGAAGCAATAGATAATCCTAAAAGACCATGCGCGATCTGTTTGCCGAACATGGTTGTCTTGCTGAACTCAGGATCAGTGTGGATACGATTGTCATCGCCCGAAAGTTTTGCGAATGTCATGATATCGTTCTCAGTTATGGTCCGCTTGCCTGTGACCATCTTCTGTTCGACGGCGAATTCTTCAAAATAAAGTCCCATGATTAGTCTCCTTGTCTTCTCGTCATTTGTCTTCTGATCAGTGACTGGCGGACTAGCTTGCTAATAGTCTAGAAGACAAACAAATTATACCCTTTGACCTCCTGCCATTCTGCCCGTACAATACAGCCATGCGTGATTGGTTACTCGCCCCTGGCGACCCCCTAAGCCTCTCTCTTGCGGCGGATGCACGCCTTTCCATTCCTGATTACCTCAACGATCATATTTGGGAACTTGCACTCAACGGCGGAGAGCCGCCTGCCCTTTCGCTTCGCACGACCTTTGGTCTGCGTGCCAAATCGATGCGCCTGTTTCTACGCTTTAGCGAAGGGACCAAGTCCGTTAGCGACCCGGCAACCTTTGCGTTGCCGCCAACTGTTCGTCGGTTCTATCCGAACTTCATCAGCCTTGATTATTCGCCATTACCCAATATAGACGTTGCCACTGAATACTGGGTTCCACAATCCAATGCCATCAGTGGACGTGTAACTGTGGTGAACAAATCCAATGCCACGCGTAAAATCCGGCTTGAGTTGTGCGCCTTGTTGACACCATTAAATGGACAAGGCATGGTAGCGATGCAAATGAGCATGGTCAATGTATTGACTGGGCAAACGGATGGACTCTTCCCCGTTCTCTTTATGACTGGCGGTCCAGCGCATGGCGTAGGATCGAGTCCTTCGCTCTTTTTAGATCTTGACTTGGGTCCCGGTGCCACACGTCAACTCACCTGGACTCAAGCTGCAACTGATACTTTACAAACCTCATTTGAACTTGCGCGTCAAACTGCTGCACGTCCATGGGAAGCAGAGCGCGCTCGTCTCGAATTATTGAATGCGAGTCAAACCATTGATATTCGCACCGGTGATAAAGATTGGGATGCAGCGTTTGCATTCAGCCAGAACACTGCTTTTGGCTTATTCTTCCCACCTAATACAAATTTACCGAACCCATCCATCGTCTCTGCGCGCGGACCCGATAACGGCTATTCACCCAAAGGAGATGGCACAGATTATCCATCCGCATGGAATGGACAATCTCCGCTCGAAGCTTATTATCTGGCAGAGGTCTTGCCGGCCTCAAAAGCCGCACAAGATTTGCTTATGAATTTTCTTGCCATTCAGAACGAAGATGATGGAACCATAGATGGCAAGCCCGGTCTCGCCGGTCAACGCGGACGTTATCTCGCCGCACCCATGCTGACGAGCTTGGCGTGGAAGCTGTACGAAAAATCAGAAGACAAAGATTTTCTAACCAAAGTTTTTCTCCCGCTCCAAAACTTTTTCTGGTCGTGGTTTTCTCCCGAATACGATGATGACCGCGATGGACTTCCACAATGGAAGCACGTCCTCCAAACTGGTTTCGAAGATAATCCATTATTCGATGCGTGGCATGAATGGTCACTAGGCGTGAATATTTCGCAAGTCCATAGCCCGGCGCTTGAAGCGATGTTATATAACGAAGCTGCCTGCTTGATCAAAATTGCTGAACAACTTGATCGTCACGATTCACTTGTCCTTCTGCATGAACAAGCCGCGACGTTACGTAATTCCATTGAGTCAGCATGGCAGGCGCGCACGGGTTTGTATCATTATCGCGAGCGTGGCACAAACTCCAGTCTCGAAGGCAAAATATTGGTCAAGCAACAAGGCGCGGGCATTATTGTGCCAAAATTAAAATTCGAGAATCCGATCCGCTTGTTGATCGAGGTGCAGACCCAAAATCCCGGTGCGAAGCGCCCCGAAATCCGTTTGCATCAATTCTCCACGAAGCCTGCTGATGAAATCATCGAAAGCGGCGATTATCAATGGCGCAACGGCGGATCGATCTACACCACGAAAAATGTTTTCGCAAAACTCGCGAAAATTTCAGTGCGCGGTTTGAGCGCTGAAGATACGGTCAGTATCAGCACGCTTGATTTCACCACCGAAGACCACACGCTTTTCACGCCGCTGTGGGCGGGCGTGCTCGATGTGCAACATGCCCAGATCATGATTGGACGCGCGCTACTGGATGCGGGACGTTTCTATCGTCCTTATGGAGTCCCCGCCTGCCCGCTTCTCACTCAGCCTGAAGCTGAGTCAGTTTCCCAATCCGTCCACCTGCCCTGGAATTTGTTGATCAGCGAAGGTCTGTTGCGTTACGGTTTTCGTTCAGATGCGGCGCGCATGTTTGTACATAACATGACTGCTATCATCCAAAACCTGAAACAGAACCGCGCCTTCTTCGCGCGTTATCATGCCGAAAGAGGCACAGGCATTGGCGAGCGCAACGCCCTTAGCGGACTTGCACCTGTGGGTTTGTTCATGAAAATTCTGGGCGTTGAGATTCTTTCGGCAACGCGCGTAAAGTTGGAAGGCGAGAATCCCTTCCCTTGGGATGTGACGATCCAATATAAAGGTCTGAAAATAATTCGGGGAGATCGAAAGACTGAAGTCGTTTTTGCGAACGGTAAATCCGTCATCGTGACGGATGTTGAGCTGACCATTGTTTCGTTGTAAAGAAAAACATGATCCTAAAAATAAAAACATTTATTGAAAAATACGAATTCATTATCCCGCTAGGGCTATTTGTGCTGTTCCTCGCCCTGACCCTGCCTGGTATTTCATGGGGCGCGCCGGATGGCTGGCATCCTGATGAAATTGTGGGGCGTTCAATCAAAGCCTTGTTTGAACCCGGATATCGTTTCGATGAAGGTAACTATGATTATCCTACCCTGCCGCAATATGTGATGTATGGGCTTGGAAAAATTGTGTTGGCATTGGGATCCACAAATGTACTGGTGGCCGCGCGTACGCTTTCAGCACTGCTTGCCGGGCTCACGATCGTGATGGCATACATCCTTGCTCGCCGTGTGGGCGGTAGTGTATATGTAGCTGGGCTGGGTGCCTTGCTTCTGATCTGTGTCAGCGAAATGGAACATAACGGACGCTACGCCCACAACGATATCTTTCTCGTCTTCTTTACGACATTGGCAGTTCTCTGCATCGTTGAATATTTCAAGGGACAAAACAAAATCTGGTTGTACGCGTCCTTGATCGCGGTGGGCATGGCGGCATCCTGTAAATATATTGGTGGCAGTCTGGTCATTGTGCCGTTGAGTATTTATTTGATCGAACAGCGGCATAATCTTTGGAAACAACCGCTGGCAATCGCTGAGACTCTGTTCGTAGGCAGTGTGTTGACGTTTTTAGGTTATGCTGTCGGCACACCCAAGATATTGTTCTCGATGACCTATTATGTTAAGCGCCTGCTTCCCGCTTTGAACTGGCAGGTGGGTTATGGCAAACAACCTGGTAGCGTGAGAGGCTTCATTGGACAATATGGTGCCATGGCAAATGGGTTGGGACTGGCGCTTATTTTGCTGTTCGGTATGGCTTTCATTTGGACATGTTATGAGGTTATTAAAAGTCAACGCGCTAAGGAACTGAAGCCGGGCACGCACATAGGCCTACGCGGTATTCTGGTATTTGCGATTCTCGTTCTGGACCTGCCCATGTTATTTTCTTATAATTATCAGTTACGTTATTTCCTAACCCTTATGCCGTTACTGGCAGTACTGACTGCCTTTTTTGTTCAAGCCTTATATATCAAAACAAGTCAATTCGGAAGATTTTATTCAACACTGGTCGGCGGCAGTGTTACACTCATTGTGGTGTATTCCTTTGCCCGTATCATGAGCTTGATGCTGTTGACCATGAATGACGCGCGCATCCCTGCCAGTGCATTCATCCAAACACTGCCTTTTGGTGCGTCGCTTGAACATACGTATTATCCACCTACCCTTCCGGAAGGGCACTTTGGAAATGAGTTCAACTACCCCATTTATTTTATAAAAGGGAATGAACCTCTGCCTGTTTCAAAACAATATAAAGTTAACGATGGTGAACATGGCTTGGATGACCGCCAGACCGATTATCTGGTCATCGATAGTTTCACATATGATAAATTCAATGATCCTTATACCTGCGCAAGAATGCAGGTGGAATGTGATTTCTTTAAACAGCTTGCCACTGGGCGCTCAAATCACTATCAGTTATTGAAAGAATTTAAGTACACCTTGCCACCCTATCTACCTCAACTTAACTTTGGGTTTGTCAACCCAACTATCCGTATTTACGAAAGGATCAAATGAACGATTTTCGCTCAGGTTTTATCGCCATCGTCGGACGCCCGAATGTGGGCAAGTCCACGCTGGTTAATGCATTATTGGGTCAAAAGATCGCGGCGGTTTCACCTAAGCCGCAGACCACGCGCAAGCGTCAATTGGGGATTCTCACAGCTGAATCATATCAGCTTGTTTTTGTAGATACGCCCGGTATGCATGCCGCGCGTCATAAGCTTGGTCAGTTTCTCAACAAGGAAGCCGAAGACTCTCTCGCAGGCGTGGATGTGGTCGTCTGGTTGGTGGACTCAGCTGTTCGCCCAACGGAAGAGGACAAACAGATCGGACTTCTGCTGACAAAGCTCCCGCGTCGGACTCCGCTTGTGCTGGCCGCGAACAAAATGGACCTGGTCTCAGCTGAAGCTTTGACAAAAAATCTCGAAGCGTATCAGGCTTTGGTTAAGAGCGATGCGAAGGTCATTTCCATCTCAGCGACGCACAATCAGAATCTGGACGAGTTGGTTGAACTGTTCGTGTCGTTGAGTCCGTTTCGTGCGCCGGAGTATGATGAAGACCAAATCACAGATTCATATGAGCGCGATATTGCCGCAGACTTGATTCGTGAGGCGTGTTTGATCAACCTGCGTGATGAAGTGCCGCATGGCGTGGGCGTGCGTGTGGACGAATTTACCGAACGTGAAAATGGAATGTTGTATATCGGCGCGACGATCTTTGTGGAACGCGATTCGCAAAAGGGGATTTTGATCGGCGAAGGCGGCGCGATGATGAAAACGATCGGCAGCGCCGCGCGTAAAGAGATCGAAGAGATGGGTGGACGTAAAGTGTTTTTAGAATTGCGTGTGAAAGTGTTGAAGGACTGGCGCAACGATGAGGGTGCGATGCAGAGGTTAGGTTATCGCATGGGGAAGAAGAAACGGAAGTAACTCGTAACGCGGGATTAACAATCCCGCGTTTTTATTTTACCTTGAGGGGTTTGAAGCCCTCGCCCAGAGCTTCATGTGCCATGCCGATCACCATAAACGCGTGAGGGTCAGCTTCATGCACGATTGCTTTTAGCATTGCGACTTCTGAACGCGCAACGACGCAATACAATACCGGACGCGCCTCGCCCGTATAAGCCCCCGAACCATCGAGAATAGTTACACCACGTTGAAGTTCTTCGAGTACACGTTTGTAAATTGCTTCGGGGTCCTTGGTCACAATCATTGCTGTGCGCACGGTGCCGCTACCTTCGAGCACCGTCTCTGAAACCAAACCGCTGACATATAACGTGATCATGGCATATAACGCATTCTTCCAGCCGAAGACAAAGCCTGCGCTGAGAATAACTGCTGCATCCACGATCAAATAACTTTGCGTCATGGGGATGGCGCGCCAGTTATTGAGAATGCGCGCCAGAATATCTGAGCCGCCACTGGTGCCGCGCGCGCGATAGACGAGTCCATAACCAACACCGCTGACGATGGCGCCATATAAAGAGTTGAGGAAAATATCACCTTGTAATTCTGCAATAAGTTTGGTCGCAGCGCCTGCGGGAGCAAAGAGCGCTGTTCTTAATAACAGATCGGTGAAAAGAGAATAGGTCACAATGGCGAAGGCTGTTCGAAATGCAAAACGTTGTCCGCCGAGGAAACGCCAGCCAATAATAAACAGCGGGATATTTCCAATGAACACCATCAAGCCGATGGGCCAGTGAGTATAGTGATTGATTAACTGTGAAATGCCGCTCACCCCGCCCGATGCCAGATTCGCTGGAACGAGAAAGACGCGCAAGCTGAAAGCTTGAATAAGAGAACTGATCCCGATTAATAGAAAATCACGAATGGTGGGGAAATATTTTTTCATGGAGGTCATTTCAATCTAAACGAACTTGATGCGCCGTGCCGCAAAGGCGACCATGCGCAGTAATAACAAGCCGTGCTTCCAGCGTGAGATATTGGTGGTGCCGTAAGTACGCTCGCGATAGCGGATGGGCAGATCAATGATCTTCAAGTTCAATTTTGCCGCGCCAAAGAGCAGGTCGAAATCGCCAAAGGGATCGAAGTCGCCGAAGTAGGCACGATTCGCCGCGATCTGCTCGTAATCTTTTTTCCATAAAACTTTTGTGCCGCACAAGGTGTCTTTGATGGGCTGTCCCAATAGCCATGAGAATGCCAGACTAAAGAACTTGTTGCCGAAGAAGTTCAAAGTGCGCATGGCTTCCTGTTCCATGGGGTAAACCAAGCGCACACCGTTGATGAACTCGCCTTTACCTGAGACCAACGCTTCGTAAAAACGTGGCAAATCTTCCGGCGGGACAGTCATATCTGCATCGAGGATCATTAATACATCGCCGGTTGCTTTGTCGAAGCCGGTGCGGACAGCGTCCGCTTTGCCGATGCCTGGTTGGCGTAGAAGCAGGCTGGGGGTGGCTGGATGCGCAGCGATCTCACGTTCGATTGCGGCGTAGGTATCATCTTTTGAATGTCCCTCAACAAAAATAAGCTCGGTCACGCTGCCCATTTGAGGGGTTCGTTCAAAAATAGCTTTGATGTTACCCGCTTCATTTCGCGCCGCAATAATGACAGATACCTTCGGTG
>Ga0302322_100002203_pt1 | contig 16422 bp, 9 predicted proteins | sample Fen_T0_2_FD_203757 | JGI IMG/M metagenome (GOLD analysis project Ga0302322, IMG submission 203757) | Peat permafrost microbial communities from Stordalen Mire near Abisko, Sweden - Fen_T0_2 | ecosystem: Environmental > Terrestrial > Soil > Wetlands > Permafrost | place: Sweden: Abisko... | reverse complement strand
GCTGCGCCTGGCCCGCCTGTACCCCGAGCCCCTGATCGCCGAGACACTGCAGGTGGCGGCGCGCTGCGAGTTCAGCCTCGATGAACTGCGCTACCAGTACCCCGACGAAGTGGTGCCGGCCGGCCAGACCCCGGCCTCCTACCTGCGCCAACTCACCTACGAAGGGGCCGGCCGCCGCTGGCCGCAGGGCATCCCCGCCAAGGTCCAGCAGCAGATCGAGTACGAGCTGGAGATCATCGCCGCGCTGCGTTACGAGCACTACTTCCTGACCGTCGCCGACATCGTCATGTTCGCGCGCTCGAAGAACATCCTCTGCCAGGGCCGCGGCAGTGCCGCCAACAGCGTGGTCTGCTACTGCACCGGTGTGACCGAGGTCGACCCGGCCCGCATGTCGGTGCTGTTCGAACGCTTCATCAGCAAGGAGCGCAATGAGCCACCCGACATCGACATCGACTTCGAGCACGAGCGGCGCGAAGAGGTGCTGCAGTACCTCTATGCCAAGTACGGCCGCGACCGCGCGGCGCTGACCGGCGTGGTCATCAGCTACCACTCCAAGAGCGCGATCCGCGACATCGGCAAGGCGCTGGGTTTCCCGCTGGGCACGGTCGACGCACTCGCCGACAACCACCAGTGGTGGGACGGCCGCACGATCGAAGACGAACGATTGGCCGAGGTTGGCTTGTCGGTGGAGGACCTGCAGGTCCAGCAACTCCTGCAACTGACTGAACAGCTGCAGCGCTTCCCGCGCCACCTGAGCCAGCACACCGGCGGCTTCGTGCTGACCAAAGGCAAGCTGTCGCGCATGGTGCCGGTCGAGAACGCCTCGATGGCCGACCGCACGGTGATCCAGTGGGACAAGGACGACCTCGACGCGATGGGCCTGCTGAAGGTCGACTGCCTGGCGCTGGGCATGCTGACCGCGATCCGCAAGGCCCTCGCCTTCGTCAGTGCGCGCAAGGGCTACCTGTTCGAACTGCCCGACATCCCGCCGGAGGACGCAGCGACCTACGACATGATCTGCATGGCCGACACCGTCGGCGTGTTCCAGATCGAGAGCCGTGCGCAGATGAGCATGCTGCCGCGCCTGCGCCCGCGCTGCTTCTACGACCTGGTGATCGAGGTGGCCTTGGTCCGCCCCGGACCGATCCAGGGCGGCATGGTCAATCCGTATCTGAAGCGGCGCCAGGGACTCGAACCGGTGTCCTACCCCAGCGAGGCACTGAAGGAGGCCCTGGGCCGCACGCTGGGCGTGCCGGTGTTCCAGGAACAGGTGATGCAGATCAGCATCCTGGCGGCGGGTTTTACACCCGGCGAGGCGGATGGGCTGCGCCGTTCCATGGCCGCCTGGAAACGCAAGGGCGGCCTGCACCAGTGGTACGACAAGATCGTCAACGGCATGACGGCCCGTGGCTACGACAAGGTGTTCGCCGAATCGATCTTCGAGCAGATCAAGGGCTTCTCGGAGTACGGCTTCCCCGAAAGCCACGCCGCGTCGTTCGCGTTGCTGGTCTACGCCAGCTGCTGGCTAAAGGCGCATCACCCGGGCGAGTTCCTGGCCGCCATCCTCAACAGCCAGCCGATGGGCTTTTACAGCGCGAGCGAACTGGTGCAGGACGCCAAGCGCCACGACGTCGAGGTCCGCCCGGTCGATGTGATGTACAGCGACGTCGATTGCACCCTCGAAGGCTTACCTCACCCGCCTGCCGTGCGACTCGGCATGCGCCTGATCGACAAGCTGAAGACCGAGTCGGCACAGCGCATCGTCGACGCCCGCGCCCAGGCGCCCTTCACCTCCGCCGAAGACCTGGCGCGGCGCGCCTCACTGGAACAGCACGAGATGAAACTGTTGGCCGCCGGCGATGCACTGCGGAGCCTGAGCGGGCATCGTCGGCAACAGGTGTGGGACGCCGCCGCCCTCAAACGACCGCCCACGTTGCTGCGTGACGCCCCCGTCGACGAAGACCTGCTGGCACTGCCGGCAGCACCCATCGGTGAAGATGTCGTCTGGGACTACGCCTCGCTGGGCTTGAGCCTGCGCTGCCATCCGCTGAGCCTGCTGCGAGCCACGCTGGAGAAGCGCCGCTGGATGACGGCCCAGCAACTGCACGAGCTGCCCGACGGGCGCATGGCGCGCGCCTGCGGCATCGTCAACCGGCGGCAGCAGCCGGCCACCGCCAAGGGGACGATCTTCATGACCCTGGAGGACGAGACCGGCGTGGTGCAGGTCATCATCTGGAAGAGCTTGCGAGAGCAGCAACGAGCGGAGGTGCTCGAATCCCGGCTGCTCGGGGTCAAGGGCGTGTGGCAGCGCGTGGGTCAGGTCTGCAACGTGATCGCGGGCCACCTGGAAGACCTGACACCGCTGCTCGGGCGACTGGAGACCGAGAGCCGGGATTTCAGATGATCGCGGCCCGTTTCCACGCCGAACCCGCACGACTCATGCGTCGTCACGGACGACTGTTCCGCAGCGGGTGCGGACGCTCGCCGCTGGATGGCGTGCGCACGCTGGCTGGCACCAAGCGGCCGTCGGGCTTCGCAATGTCCGGTGGCCCGAATGGCCGCTGTGCGAGGTGCTGCGGCCGTAGGGCTCTCGCGAGGCGGTCCGCGTCGCGACGGAGACCACTTCTCTAAACCTCGAACTCACAGTACCGACCCACAGTCGCCGTTCGCGGTTCTCCAAAGCTGCCCGACAGCCATCCCTCGACCAAACGTGTTCCGCGTTCCTGGAGGAGCCGTTCGTGGCCCCCAGGACCCGGCACCAGGAGCGGTTCTCGCGCATGGCCGCTTAGGGCAGTCCCAGCCCCATCTGGGGCGCCCCGGGCCGTCAGGCGACCCAACTCGCAGAACCAAACGGACAGGTGGGTGACGCAGCCGAACCAGCCCGGAAAGGAGCATGAGATGCTTCGATCCGCCTCTGGCAGGGCCGCCGGGCAGCTCGGGTGCGATGCGGTGGACTCCATCCGAAGACACGTGGTGGCTGCGGCTCAAGTCGCACCCAGCGTATCCAAAGCTATAGACCGCCTGCGCCAGTCGAATCCACATCGAACCTCACCGGCAGGACATGCGCGGTGATGCCTATGTTGGGTCAAGATCGACCGCGCGTTCATCACCGACATCCACTGCCGCGTCCGCAGCCAGGTCATTTTGAAAGCGATCGAGTCGCTTTGCATGGCATTGAAGATCACGATGGTGGCCGAGGGCTTCGAGACCTTCGAGGAACTGGCCTACCTGCGGGTGAACACGACGACCCGCCTCGCTTAGGGCTACTTCTTTGCCAAACCCGTCTTCCTGACCGCCCTGATGTCCTCCACCGACAGCGGCACCAGGCTTCACCTCGCGCCACCCGCCATTGCCTGAGCTGGCAGTCCTCAACTCGCACCGTGACGCCCGATGGCGCCAACGCCCGGTCTGGCGGCGCCCATGCCTGTGCCGTGGAACAGCACATCCGGCGGCGTCGCCGACGCATGCTGATTGTGGTCGGCCGTCGAATGCCTGTGGTTCGCGCGCACGCAGTCGTCGACGACCGAGTAGCGCTTCTTGTGGGGTTCGACCATGGCCACGACGGCGTGCACCACGTCCACGCTGACCTCGGGTGTCGTTCTCTGCAGGACACCCACCAGGTCCTCCATGCGAACAAAGCCCTCGGGATCAAGGAACAAGCCCGCGCGATCCGGTGCTTGACGCATTAACAGACCGCTTCGTGCCTTTGCGAGTACGGACAACGCAGTGGTCGAGGAGCGTCGCCGGCGGCTGGCTCTCAGGCGCCAAGCATTCCCGTGCGGGGGCGCGACCATGTTCTGGTTCGCCGTAGACAGGTGCTACGCGGAAGCGCCGTGGCATGTGTGGGGTCGCGGCGGCTGGCCGCGCCCGCCTCGAGGCCGTGACGAAGCTGTCGGCCTGTCGCGCAAATAGTTTCGCGCAGCGTTGCGGTTCCGCGGCTCACCGCTCGTTCTATCCCCAAAGAACGCTGGCCGCCTTCTTGTCTCCCACTTCCGAGCCGATGAATTTTGGAGTTTGCGATCTTGAATACGACCCTTCTCCGCCTGCTGGGCGCCTGCACCCTGGCCGCGATGGTCAGTCTTCCCGGCACCGCGCTGCTCGCCCAACCGGTCGCCACGCCACCGGTGACCACCGCCCCCGCGCCCGCGCCCGCCGCGCCGGTCTCGGCCAACACGCTCCCGCGCGACCTCTCGCCGCAAGGCCTGTACCTGCAGGCTGACCGGGTGGTCAAGAGCGTCATCATCATCCTGGTGCTGGCCTCGCTCGCCACCTGGACGGTCTGGATCGCCAAGACACTGGAGTTGCGCCAGGGCCGGCGCCGGGTGCGCGCCAGCATCGCTCGGCTCGCCTCGGCCCAATCATTGCGTCTGGTCGAAGACCTGCCCGACCCGGACAGCGCCGCGATGCTCGCGGTCGCTGCGGCCGAGGTCGAGGGGATCAACGGCAAACACCCGATGCAACCCGACAGCATCAAGGAACGCGTCGCCGCCCGCATCCAGCGTCTGGAGGCCACCGCCGGCCGGCGCCTCACGGGCGGCGCGAGCCTGCTCGCTACCATCGGCTCGATCGGCCCCTTCGTTGGCCTGTTCGGCACGGTCTGGGGGATCATGAACAGCTTCATCGGCATCTCGCAATCGCAGACCACCAACCTCGCGGTCGTCGCCCCCGGTATCGCCGAGGCGCTGCTCGCCACCGCCGCCGGCCTGGTCGCCGCGGTCCCCGCGGTGCTGGTCTATAACATGGTGGCGCGCGGCGTCAGCGGCTACCGATTGCTGCTCGCCGAATCGTCAACGCTTGTGATGTGCGTGCTGAGCCACGAGCTCGACGCCCGCGCCGAGCCGAGCGCGCTCGCGCGCGTCGCCTGAGGACGGCCCCGGAGCACGCACCATGTCCGTCATGCTGCAACACGACGACGACGCGCTCGTCGACATGCACGACATCAACGTCACCCCGTTCATCGACGTGATGCTGGTGCTGCTGATCATCTTCATGGTGGCCGCGCCGCTGGCCACCGTGAACGTGCCGCTGAACCTGCCGGTGTCGACCAGCCAGCCGCAACCGCCCGCGCCTGACCCGCTGTTCGTCAGCGTGCAGGCTGACCTGAGCCTGTTCGTCGGCGACGCGCCGGTCACCCGCGACGCGCTGCCCGCGCAGCTGGCGACGCTGACGCATGGCGACAAGGACGCGCGAATCTTTGTGCGTGCCGACAGGGCCGTGAGCTACGGCGAATTCATGGCCGTGATGAACCTGCTGCGTGACGCCGGTTACCTGAAGGTGGCCCTGGTCGGCGCCGAGACCGCGTCGGCCAGATAGCAGCGCCACGAGCATGATGATGACGTTCAAGACCCTGTGGACCGGGCAACGCGGCTGGTGCATCGGCCTGGCGACTTCGGTGCTGCTGCACCTCGCCGTCGTTGTCGCGTTCCTGTTCCGCGCCGAGTCGCCCGCGCAGACCGTGATGGTGCCGATGGCCGCGATGATGGTCGAGCTTGCGCCCGCGCGTGTTGCGCCGCCGGCCCCGCCCATGGATGTGGCGCCCGGCAAGCCCAAGGTCGAGACCGCGAAGGCGCAGCCGGCCAGGGCCAAGCCGAAGATCGTCACACCGCGCTTCGAACCTCCACCGGTGATCGATGCGCCCACGGCCGAGATCACGGTCGCGCGGCAAGAGAAGATCGAGCCGCCGAAACCCCCGGTCGAGAAGCCGGTCGTGCAGACGACAGCCGTGCTCACCGTCAGCGCGCCACCCGCTGAGACGATGAAGGCACCGGATGCCGAGAAGACCTGGGAGTCGACGCTGCTCGCGCACCTCGAAAAGCTCAAGCGCTACCCGTACATGGCGCAGCGCGCCGGCCAGGAAGACGTGGTGTATATCGCTTTCACGATCGACCGTCTTGGCAAGGTGCTTGACTTCGAGATCAAGCGCAGCCGCGGCTACGCGCTGCTCGATGGCGAAGTGCGCGCCCTGATCGAACGCGCCTCGCCGCTGCCGCCGCCGCCGACGGAAGTGACTGGTGAGCGCATCAAGATGGTCGTGCCGGTCGAGTTCTTCGTGCGCCGCATCTGATTCTTGATCCCTCTCCCGCTCGCGGGTGAGGGCGTTCAACCCCTGTGCTTTCAGTCGAGCCTGCGTTTGCGGGGTGAGGCCGCGGCATCTCTCAAACAGAAATGTGGGGGTTGATCGGCCGCGCGATCTCAGCGCCGTGAACTTTTTTTTGCACCCGCCCATTTCATTGTGGTTTCTCAGCCGCCGGCTCGTTTTACCAACATTCATCCACCTTTTCTTCGACGCACTGAGAGCCTTCCATGCAACGAGCCCGATCTGCCCAGCCAGTTGTCCGCGCAAGCGCCGTCGTCATCGCCGCGGCCGCCATGCTGATGGCTGCCGCGCCGCCTGTTGCGTACTCGCAGACCGCCGCAGCGCCGGCCGCCGCAACGCGCGACTTCGACATCGCCCCTGGCACGCTTGCCAGCGCGCTGATCCGCTTCGGCGAACAGGCCGGCGTGCAGTTCACGGTGCCGGCCGCATTGACCGCGAACAAGCAGGCGCCGGCGGTGAAGGGCCGCTACACACCCGAACAGGGCCTGCGCGAGTTGCTGTCGGGTAGCGGCCTCACGTTCCGCTTCGCGAACCCGCATACCGTGGTGATCGAAGCCGCGCCGCAGGGCGACCGTGTGCTTGGGCCCGTGCGCATCGAAGGTACGCTGGCCGCAGCAGGTGGTGGCAGCACGGGTGCTGGCTGGGGCGCTGGCCCGAACGGCAGCAGCGACGCCACGGCCACCGAAGGCTTGAACTCGTTCGCTGCGGCGGCGCTGACGGCCGGCAACAAGACCGCGCACGCGATCAAGGACACGCCGCAATCGGTCAGCGTCGTCACCAGGAAGCAGATCGACGAGCAGCATCTCGACAGCATCGTCGAAGTGATGAACCAGACCCCGGGCGTCACAGTGGCAGGCCCCTCGAATCCGCTGGAACCGGTGTTCTATTCGCGTGGATTTACGATCGACAAGGCGACGCTGGACGGCGGTGCCGCCATCGATCTCACGCCGGGCACCACGAGCTATTCGGTGGGTGGCGACCTGGCCGCGGTGTACGACCATGTGGAAGTGCTGCGCGGTCCCGATGGCATCTTTGCCGGCTACGGTGCGCCAGGCGGCAGCGTCAACCTGGTGCGCAAGAAGCCGCTGGACCATCAACAGATCGTCTTCGATGCTTCGGCCGGTTCGTGGAACAACCACCGTACGGCATTGGACGTGACCGCGCCGCTGGGCCTGGACGGCCGACTGCGCGGACGCGCAGTGCTGGCGGCGCAGCAGCAGGATCAGTTCTACGACACCGCCAAGAACGGCTCCCGCACGCTCTACGCCATCCTGGAGTTCGACGCTACGCAGACCACCCTGCTGACGCTGGGCGGCAGCACCGAACGCTTGCGGTCCACACCGTTCATGTTCGGCTTGCCGGCAGGCACGAAAGGCGAGGACCTGGGCTTGCCGCGCAGCACATCATTCGTGCCGAGCTGGAATCGGAACGACGTGGACAAGCACGAGGTTTTCGCCCAGGTCGAGCAGCGTCTCGGGGAAGACTGGTCGATCAAGGCCAACCTCACGCATCGGCAACAGGATTTGTCGTACCAATACGGGTATTCGATAGGCGCCGTCGATGCCACCAGCAGAGTCGCCTTCTTGAGTTCGAAGGCGGCAGATGCTCCCACCGTTCAAAACCTGGGTGAGTTGTCGGTTGGCGGCAAGTTCGAAGCGTTCGGCCGTCGCCATGAATTGGTGCTGGGCGGCAGCTATTCGAAGTCGGACAGCGCCGGCACCCGGTACTACTCGCTGACCCCCGGTTTCCTGGTGTACGACCCTTACAGCTTCGATCCGGTCACCAGTTACCCCGAACCGGCCTCTTCCCTGAGTGAGACTCAGCCGGTGAGCAACGCAACGCAGAAGGGTGCGTATGCGAAGGTCAATCTGCAATTGACCGACTCCTTGCATCTCTTGACGGGCTTGCGCTACCTCGGCACCGAAACCAACAGCGTGTCTGTGTTCACCGGCAGTACGCCGACGTCCGTGAGCAATGTGAAGGGACACCACAGTTCTGTTCCATTCGCGGCCCTGACCTATGAACTGAACAAGTCCTTGACAGCCTATGTCAGCTACGCCGAGGGTTACGAGGACCAGTCCGCCTATGTCAGGGCCGATGGGAGCGGCGTCGGGCCGTGGACGGGCGCGGGCTACGAGCTGGGCCTCAAGTACCAGAGCGAGGACAAGAAGCTCAACGCCTCGCTGGCTGTCTATCAGACCACGCGCTACGGCGTCGCCGTCTTCGACGGCCCGATCACGAGTTCCTCGAGCGGCCGGCTCTGCTGTGCGATCGACGGCACGCAGAACGACAAGAGCCAGGGCTTCGAGCTCGAGGCGTCGGGTCGTGTACTGCCAGGCCTGGATCTCACGGCGGGCTACACCTACAACGACAACAAGACGACCATCGATGGCTCCCCCACCACCCCCTTGAGCTACGTCACGCCCAGGCACCTGTTGAAGTTGTGGGCCAGCTTCCAGCCGCAGTCCGAGGGCTGGAACAAGCTCAGCTTCGGCGCAGGCGTCAATGCACAAAGCGAAAACCATGTGAACCTCTTCGGCGGCTACCAGTGGGGCCAGGGCAGCTATGCCGTGACCGGGATGCGCGTGGGTTACCGCATCGACCCCAGGTGGTCCGTGGCGCTGAACATGGACAACGTGTTCGATCGCACCTACTACAAGACCGCCTCCGACAACAATTTCGGCAACTGGTACGGCGATCCGCGCAACTTCAAGCTGAGCCTGCGCGGGCAGTTCTGAGTGGTGCAAACCGATTCACCCCTGAAACACATGACCATGAACGCCATCACCGCATTGGCCCACCGGCCGCCCTCCGACCTCTCGATCTCCCCGTTGTCAGCGTTCTCGCTCTCGCCTGCGCAGACAGCGGCGCACAACCAGATCGCGCGCATCCTGAGTGCGTCTCCGGCGGTGACCCTGCTCGGCACGCCAGGCAGCGGTCGCACCACCATCCTGCGACGCCTGGCGCAGGACCTCGGCGCCAGCTATGTCTCGGTGAAGGATTTCCTGGTCGCCGCGTCGGCGGGCCACCCGCTCGCCTTCGAGGACGGCTTCATGGCCGTCGTGGTCGCGGCGTTCGCGGCAACGCCTGTCGTTGTGATCGACGACTTCGAATACCTCGCGGTCGTCACCAACCGCAACATGGTGCGTGGCGCCTACCTACGCCTGGCTGTCAAGCGCGCCTTCGACATGGCGGTGGCTGAATCCGGCCGGCGCCTGGTCGTCACAGCGCAGCCCCCGGGCGAAGGCGGCTACCCGCCGGTGTTCGACGTGCTCGCGGACCGCTCGCCGATCGTCACGCTGACCAAATTCTGCGCCGTCGACTACAGCGCGATTCTCGCCAACACGATGGGCACTGAGCGTGTTGCCACGCTCGACGTGCTCGCCATTTACCGCTATGCATCGGGCCTGAACGGCTACCAGCTGCGCCTGGTCGCAGCCTTGCTCGCGGCCCAGCCGGCGCCGACGACCGAGGGCGTGATCGAGTTGATCGCGCGCGACGTGTTGCACAGCAATGCCCGCACTGCCGAGATCGAGGAGATCAGCTTTGATCGCCTGCCCGGCGCCGAGCACATGGTCGAGGCGCTGGAAACCAACATCGTGCTGCCGCTCGAGAACCGCGTGCTGGCGCAGCGGCTGGGCCTGAAGCCCAAGCGCGGCGTACTGCTCTATGGTCCGCCGGGTACCGGCAAGACCACGATCGGCCGCGCGCTGGCGCACCGCATGAAGGGCAAGTTCTTCATGATCGACGGCTCTTTCATCAGCGAGCCGCCGGCCGCGTTCTTCGAGAAGGTGAAGGCCGTCGTGCACGACGCGAAGGAGAACGCGCCGTCGGTGCTGTTCATCGACGATGCCGACGTGCTGTTCCGCATCGACCACATCTCTGGCCTGGTGCGTTACCTGCTCTCGCTGCTCGACGGGCTGGAGAGCGAGACCGCCAGCAATGTCTGCGTGATGATGACCGCGATGAACGCCAGGCACGTGCCGGAGGCATTGCTGCGTTCGGGCCGGGTCGAACTGTGGCTGGAAACGCGGCTGCCCAATGCGGCCAACCGCGCCAAGATCCTCGCGCTCTATGCGGGCACCGAGATGCCTTCTTCGGAGTTCATCAATTACCCCGATCTGGCCGAGGCGACCGACGGCTTCACGCCCGCCGACCTGCGTCGAATCGCCGGCGACGCCAAGGCGCTGTACGGCTACGACGTGGCACTGCAGCGCCCGACGCGCTACGCCACGCAGTACCTGCAGCAGGCGGTCGCCAACATCATTGCCGACCGCAAGCGCATGGCCGACACACTGGACGACGACGGCGAGCGCAACAAGAAGGACGGCAAGTACCCGGTCAACACCGAATCCTGCGGCTGGAACTGACGCGGCGCCCATGATGGAGATGACGCTCACGCCCACCCAGGCCGCGAGCCGCGCCGCCCTGCTCGATGCGTTGCAGAACGGCCCGCTCGCGCTACTGCGCGCCGACCCGGGCGCCGGCAAGACGACGGTGCTGCACCAACTGGCGGCCGAGCTGAAGGCCACGCGGCTGGATGCGTCGCACTGGCTGAGTGCCTTTGGCGAACTGGTCCAGCCGCAGCACTGCGAAGACGCGGTGTGCGGGGCGATCCTCGCCGCCCTGTCCGACACCGGCACCGATACCTTGATCGTCGAGGATCTCGACTACATACCGCGGGGCAACTTTCTTCACCGCACCGACTACATCGACCTGGTCGCCAAGCTCGCCACCGAGATCGGCCGCAGCCACCCTGGCAAGCGCCTCGTGCTGAGCACGAACCGGCTCCACGATCTCGAGCTGATCACATCGCGCGCGCGCGTGGTCGAGATGGCGTCCGTGACCGCGGCCGACTACGCCGCCGTGTTCACCAACCTGCTCGGCGCAGAGGTCACCACGGCGATCGACGCGAAGCTCGTGCACCACTATGCCTCGCGGCTCAATGGCCACCAGCTGCGCCTGGCGTGCCGCCTGATGCTGCAGACCGCAGACGAGGCAAACCCCATCGGCACTGCGCGCCTGATCGCCTGCCTGAAGGCATGGGTGCTGCACGACAACACACGGCTGCACGAGGTCGAGCCGCTGCGCTTCGACCAGTTGCCCGGCTCCGAGGCGATCGCGGGCGCGCTCGAGACGCAGGTCGTGATCCCGATGCAGAACCAGGCGCTGGGCCTGAAGCCCAAACGCGGCGTGCTGCTCTACGGGCCGCCGGGCAGCGGCAAGACCAGCATCGGCCGCGCGCTCGCGCACCGCCTGCAGGGCAAGTTCTTCCTGATCGACGGGACCTTCATGGCCCAGCCCTCGGGCCAGTTCTTCACCAAGATTCAGAAGACCATGGCCGATGCGATCGCGAACGCGCCCTCGGTCGTGTTCATCGACGATGCCGACGTGCTGTTCCAGGAGCCGCTTCTCGCCGGGCTGACGCGCTACCTGCTCTCGATGCTCGACGGGCTGGAGAGCGAGACGCAGGTCTGCGTGATGTTGACCGCCATGGACGTGCGCCACGTTCCCGACGCGCTGATGCGCTCGGGTCGCGTGGAACTCTGGCTGGAAACGCCGCTGCCCGACGCGGCCACACGCGCGCGCATCCTCGTCCAGCACGCTGGCGATTTGCTGCCGGGCGCAAAGGCGATCGATGCGGCCGCGCTGGCCGCGCTGACCGGCGAACTGACGCCCGCGGACCTGCGCCGCATCGCCGCCGATGCGCACGCGCTCTACGGCTACCACCTGGCGAAGAACAGCGCGCCGCTGAGCGCGCAGGCCTACTTCGAACGCGCGATCGAGAACCTGCGCATCAGCCGGCGCCGCATGCACGAGGTGCTGGAGGCGGTGGTCATGGTGTGAAGCGCCATTGTGGTTTGTGCGGGGCTGGCTCGTTCTAACTTCAAGAACCCCCGGACGTAGCACCCGATGCAAACCACAACGAATTCCGATGAACTGGTCCTGCCGTTCGACACCTTCCAACTCGCCAACGGGCTGACGGTGATCGTGCATGAGGACCGCAAGGCACCGGTGGTGGCGGTCAACATCACCTACCTGGTCGGCGCCAAGGACGAACCGCCCGGCCGCACCGGCTTCGCACACCTGTTCGAGCACCTGATGTTCGGCGGCAGCAAGAACTTCCCGGGTAGCTACCTGCGCAGCATGCTGCAAGCCGGCGCGAGCAGCCTGAACGGCACGACCAACCTCGACCGCACGAACTACTACGAGACCGTGCCGACCTCGGCGCTGGACTACGCGCTGTTCGCCGAATCGGACCGCATGGGCCACTTCGCCGAGGCGATCACGCAGGAGACGCTGGACCAGCAGCGCGGCGTGGTCAGCAACGAGAAGCGCCAGACCGAGGGCCGGCCCTATGGCCGCGTGTATGAACACCTGCTGCGCGTGATGTACCCGCCGCAGCACCCGTATGCGCACACGGTGCTCGGCTCCATGGAAGACCTGGCCAAGGCCACACTGGCGGACGTGCGCGAGTGGTTTGCCACCTTCTACGGCCCGGCCAACGCCATCCTGGTGCTGGCCGGCGACATCGACCTCGTCACCGCGCGCCGCAAGGCCGAGCTGTTCTTCGGCGACATTCCACCCGGCCGCACGCCCGAGCGCCGCAGCACACACACTGGCGTGCCGCGCCTGGGCGAGGCCTGGCGCGAGACGCTCGAAGACCAGGTGCCGTTCGCGCAGCTGAACCGCGTCTGGAACGTGCCGCCGTATGGCGATGCCGACACGACGCGCCTGCAGCTCGTCGCGGCACTGCTGGCCGGTCGTTCGTCGGCTCGGCTCGATCGCATGCTGGTGCACGGCCCCGCGTCGCTGGCCAGCAGTGTGAGCTGCTCGGTGATGCCGGGCCAGCTCGCGGGGCTGTTCAGCATCACCGTGATGGGCGGCGCGCAAGGGCTGGACGCCGTCGCCTGCGAGGCGCGGATCACCGCGACGCTGGACGAGCTGCGCGAGCACTGCGTGAGCGGCGAGGAGTTGGGGCGCGTCAAGACGATGCGGCTTGCGGGCTTCATTCATGGCCTGACGGATGCCGGTGCGGTGGCGAACCTGCTCTCCGACAGCCAGCGCCTGCTCGGCGCGCCCGATGCGTACCGGCGCGTGCTGCAGCAGGTGCGTGAGGCCACGCCGCACAACGTGCGCGAGACGGTGCGGCGTTGGCTCGGCGAACACTCGCTGCACCTGCAGGTGGAACCGGCGCGCCGGCTTAAAGCCGCGAACCACGGCTACGACCGCGCCGCGCCGCCGCCGCTGAAACAGGTGCCCGCGCCGCGCTTGCCGGTGCTGCAGCGCGCAATGCTGTCGAACGGCTTGAAACTGGTGTTGGCCGAGCGCCATGAGCGCCCGGTACTGGAGATGCGGCTGCTGATGCCCGGCGGCCACGCGGTGGAGCCGCACGAGTGCGACGGCCTGGCCGCGCTGACCGCCAGGATGCTGACGCAAGGCGCCGGCGAGCGCGATGCGTTCGCGTTCGCCGAAGCGCAGCAGGCGCTCGGCGCGAACCTCTCGGTGCGTGCCGGCATCGACTGGACCACGTTCACGCTGAGCACGCTGACCTCGACGCTTCGCCCTGCGCTAGGCCTGCTGGCCGACGCGCTGCTGCGGCCGCGTCTGGATGCGGCCGACCTGCATCGCGAGCGCCGCTTGCAGCGCCAGACCATAGCGCAGGAGATGAACGTGCCGGCCAGCGTGCTGGCGCGTGTGCTGCCGATGCTGCTGTTCCCGCCCGGCCATGCGTATGCCAGGCCTTGGTCGGGCTCAGGCAACGACGCGGCGCTGGAGCACCTGACACGCACGGACGTGCAGATCTTCCACGCCACCTGGTACGTGCCGGACGGTACGACGCTGGTGGTGGTGGGCGACACCACCCTCGGGCCGCTGGTGGCGCAACTCGAAGCGTGCCTGGCGGACTGGACGGGTACGCACCCGGCCGTGCCGCCGGTGGTGGCCACGCTGCCGGTGCCGATGCGCGGCATCCATGTGCTCCATCGCGACCAGGCCTCGCAGTCGATGGTGGCTGCGGCGCTGTTCGCGCCGCCGGTGGAGCAGCGGACCGAGGCGGCGCTGCGCATCGCCGACCAGGTGTTGGGCGGCAGCTTCGCTTCGCGCATCAACATGAACTTGCGCGAGAACAAACACTGGACCTACGGCGCGCAGGCCCAGCTCCTCGACCTGCGCGGCCCGCGGCCCTATGTGATGCAGGCCTCGGTGCAGGCCGACAAGACCGGTGACGCGATGCAGGAACTGCATGCGGAGCTGCGCGCGATCGTCAGCTCGCGGCGCGTGACGAATGCCGAGCTCGCGCCGTTGCAGCACGCGGAAGCGGCGCGCCTCGCGGCCATGACCGAGAGCGTGGGCGGCTTGGCGAACGCAATCGAACACCTGGTGCGCCACGATCTGCCGGATACGCACTGGCCGGGGTATGCCGAACAGCTGCTCGCGCTCGATGCCGGCGAAGTGAACGCGGCCATGCAGCGGCTCGTCGATCCCAGGCGCATGACATGGGTCGTGGTGGGCGAGCGCTCGCGCATCGACGACCAACTGCTCGCGACCGGCTTGGGTTCGTTGGAGGCTCTATGAACGCGGCCCCGAACGCGGCCGGCGACGACACGCGCGGCGATCCGTCGCGCCTGCATGTCGCCCCGGCCGACTACAAGCTCAATCGGCGGTTTTTCCAGCGCCTGATCAAACTCTGCAAGCCTTACTGGACGCGCGAGGGTGCGTGGCGCTCGTGGCTGGCGCTGGCGGTGATCTGCGGGCTGGGCGCGGGCAACGTGTTCTCCGGCGCGGGGCTGACCTACGTGATGAGAGACCAGACCAACGCGCTCCTGGCCAAGGACGGGGCGGCGTTTTGGCCGCTGCTGGCGCTGGGGACGGCGTACTTGGCGGCGCGCTTCGGGATGTTCGCGCTCGGCAACTACGTGACCATGCGCCTGAACCTGCACTGGCGGCACTGGCTCACGACCTACCTGGTTGACGAATACCTGGCGCGTCGCACCTACTACGAGATCACCGCCGATCAGAAGCTCGACAACCCGGACCAGCGCATCCAGGAGGAGGTCGGGCCGTTCTGCGGGGCGGTCTCGGACATTCCGCAGAAGGTCATGTTCACGGTGCTCGACATGAGTGTGCAGGGCCTGATCCTGATGAGCATCTCGATGACCCTGTTCTGGGGCGTCGCGGCGTTCGCGCTGTTCAAGTTCCTGGCGCTGCTGCGGGTGTACGGACCGACGATCGGGCTGAACTTCAACGTGACGGTCGCGGAGGCCGACCTGCGCTACGGCATCCTGCACGTGCGCGACCACGCGGAAACGGTGGCCTTCTACCGCGGCGAGTACGCCGAGCGCGCGCACATCGTGCGCCGGCTCCACACCACGATCAGGCAGAACCTGAAGAAGTACACCTACGACACCCTGGTGGTCTTCACGACGACGCGGATGTTCTTCGTCGCCTGGGGCGTGGTGCCCTACCTGTTCCTCGCGCCGCTTTTCCTGGCCGGCAAGATCGCCTACGGCGTGATCGGCCAGGGCATCGCCGCGGCCACCGTGATGCTCGAATCGCTGAGCGTGCTGACGACCTTCATCCCGAATATGACGGAGGCCGCGCCCAAGCTGATCCGGCTCGCGCAGATCCAGGAGAAGTTCGAGGAACTCGGCCGCGCGCGCGACGACACGCTGGAGGTGCCGCGCCTGCAGTTCGAGACGGGTGAGTCGGTGGTGCTCGATGGCGTGAGCGTGCAGACGCCGGGCGGCGAGCAGCAGTTGGTGAACGAGCTCTCGCTGACGGTGGCCGAGGGCCGGCACGTCATCATCGTCGGCCGCACCGGCGTGGGCAAGAGCTCACTGCTGCGCGTGATGGCCGGGTTGTGGACGCGCGGGCGTGGGCGCATCGTGATGCCGCCGCCGGCGCAGATGCTGTTCCTGCCGCAGCGGCCGTACATGATCCTCGCCAACCTGCGCTCGCAGCTGCTGTACCCGCGTGGCCAGACCGAGTTGAGCGATGCGGAGCTGCAGGCGATCCTCGAGCGCGTGAGCCTGGCGGAGCTGACCGCGAAACACGGCGGCTTCGACGCGGTGAAAGACTGGGGGCGGGTGCTCTCGCTCGGCGAACAGCAGCGCATCGCATTCGCGCGCGTGCTGATCGCCAGGCCACGTTATGTGTTTCTCGACGAAGCGACGAGCGCGGTCGATATCGAGACCGAGGAGCTGCTGTATCGGCTGCTGAAGTGCTCCGGGGCGACGTTCGTCAGCGTCGGGCACCGGCCGAGTCTGCTGGCGCATCACAGCGTCGAGCTGCACTTGTCGGCGCATGGGGTGTGGGCGCTGTCG
>Ga0302322_100002201_pt1 | contig 16435 bp, 15 predicted proteins | sample Fen_T0_2_FD_203757 | JGI IMG/M metagenome (GOLD analysis project Ga0302322, IMG submission 203757) | Peat permafrost microbial communities from Stordalen Mire near Abisko, Sweden - Fen_T0_2 | ecosystem: Environmental > Terrestrial > Soil > Wetlands > Permafrost | place: Sweden: Abisko... | reverse complement strand
GCTCGACCAGCTTTTTCAGATTGGGCACGGGTTCATGCAGCATCGGTCGCTCCTGTGACGAGCCGGCAAAAGTACAAACCTACTTTTGCCGGATTTAATCGGCATGAAATCGCCGGCAGAGCCGGTCAATTTCATGAATCAACTACGACGAAAGAACACTACAGCGGAAGACCCTCTCGCGTCTCCTGGAACACAACGCGGGTCAACAATTGGATCAATAACAAGCAGTCTGCAAACGATAGTCCGGCCAACACTCTTCGATCAAGCACATTCCATGCTTTTTCCATTACCATGGGTTATGGATCGAATTCTGGCCTGACCACACATGGACTACCGCCGCATCCAGCACTTCCTGGCCGCCGTGCGCCACGGCAACCTCACCGAGGCCGCGGCGACCCTGGAGATCTCCCAGCCCGCACTGTCAAAGAGCATCAAGGCACTGGAAAAGTCCCTCGGCGCACGCCTGCTCGAGCGCGGCCGCTTCGGGGTGCGCCCCACGCCCTATGGCGAGGCACTGCTGGCGCGCGGCAACGTGATCGAGGCCGAGCTGCGCAACGCCCAGAGCGAAATCGACGCCATGAAAGGCGCGCGCCGCGGCCACGTGCTGCTCGGCTGCGGCCCCACCGAAGCCAACCGCCTGCTGCCCCTGGCGATCGCCAAACTCAACCGCAGCAACCCCGAACTGCGCATCACCGTGCTCTACGGCCTGAACGAGGCCCTGATGCCCTGGGTCAAGCAGGGCGAGGTCGACTTCGCCCTCTCCTCGGTGCCGATGCAGGCCACCGACCCCGAACTGGCCCACGAGCGCCTGTTCATCGAATCCGGCGTGGTGGTCGCCCGCGTCGGCCACCCCCTCGCCCGCAAGCGCGCCCTGTCGATGGCCGAGCTGGCGCGCTACCCCTGGGTGCTGCCGCGCCGGCGCGAAATGGAGCGCCGCGCCCTGGACGACCTGTTCGTTGCCCACGGCCTGGAACTGCCCGACGCTACCATCGAGACTACTTCCACCGTATTGATGAAGTCGATGCTGATGCAAAGCGACTTCCTGACCTTTTTGCCGCGCGAGCTGATCTATTGGGAGCTACAGGCCGGCCAGCTCACCACCCTGGCCCTGAGCGGCCCGAGCTGGACCCGGGCGGTGGGCATCACCCGCCGCGCCCGCGGCACCCTCAATGTGGCGGGCAAGGTGCTGGTCGAGGCGCTCAGGGAATCGGCCAAGACTTTTGGCTGACCGCCCGCCAGCGATGCTGCGCCGCAGCGCGACCACAGCAAAAAACGGGTCTTTTGCGGCTCACCAAGCCCCCACCTTATAAAACTACGTAATTTTTCGCGATAAATTTTGCCCCGCGTCCCCCTGACCACGACAAAACACGGTCAATTTCAGCGCCGCATCCGCCGCGTGTCGTTGCAATGCCGGTACCGGTAATCTGGCAGCCGCCAGCGGCGGCCCGGTGGCCGGCAAAAAATCCGCGCCCGCCGCGAGTAACCGAGCACGCCTGCCAGCATGCACCCGGCCCGCGCCCCAGGCGCCCCACACGCGTAATACGCCGCAAGCCCGCGCGGCCCCAGACTCCAACATACCGGAACTCGACCTGCCGATGGCAACCAAGTATGGGTGTTTACGCGGCGCCCGACTTGCCGCATATTGCGCTCTGCCCACCACGCCCCACCGCCCCCATGCCCAAGACCACACCGGCCGCCGATCCCCTGCAGGCGCTGCAAAAAAAGATCAACCGCTTCGTCCGCGAGCGCGACTGGGAACAGTTCCACACCCCGAAGAACCTGGCGATGGCCCTTTCCGTGGAGGCAGCCGAACTGGTGGAGATATTCCAGTGGCTCGATGGCGCCACCAGCGTGGCCAAGCTGCCACCCAAAACGCAGCAGGCGGTGGCCGACGAAGTGGCCGACGTCTTGGTCTACCTGCTGCGCTTTTGCGCGGTTGCCGGCATCGACCCGATAGCCGCTGCGCGCGCCAAGCTGAAGAAGAACGCCGTCAAGTACCCGGTGCAACTGGTCAAGGGCAAATCGGCCAAATATACGGAATACTGAGCGCAGTACTGAGTTCTGGCTGCCGACAGAATCCGCTATATGGAGTGGAGCGGACGCTCCCGTGGCGGAAAGTGGTTGTCCATGGGAGGAAGAAAACGACCCATTGCGGCCGGTCGAAATTGCGAAGAGCGGACACTCAATGCTTGAGAATTGTCCTTTCCACGCATTGCAGAATTGAAGGTAATTCCGACATGCGCGAAAACGTGTTGATGCATTTTGGGGTATGGATCCTTGGCACAAAGTGAAGAGCAAGCATTCCAGCCGCTGCTGCTGCCTCCAGGCCGACAGGACTATCTTCTACCACCACGCAATGCTCAGGAGAGAACCCCATCGCTTCGGCTGCATGTAAAAACAAATCCGGAGCGGGTTTCCACGACCCGATTGAGTAAGAGCTAAAGGTCCTTTCGCCAAAAAACGATGCCAAGCCTGCAACCGTGAGCGCGTGCTTGATTTTTTCAAGGGGACCACTGGATGCGATACAAAACGTTTGGTCAATTGCTTCCAGCATTGCCGGAACCCCATCTACAGGCCTGAGTTCCGTCGCAAATAGATCAGCAACTCGCTGACGATACTTCTGCTCAAAGCCGGCTGGCAATGACGTCGACGTTCTAAGTTCGATGTCGTCAAGAATTTCGGCCAGTTTCCTTCCTTTGTATCGCTCAACAAGTTCTTCAACCGTGTCAGTTAGCGCCGGTAGCAGATCAAGAAACGCTTGGTTGCACAGAACCTCGCTGTCAACAAGCGTTCCGTCCAGATCAAAAATCACTAGTAAGCGCGACATACTTGACGAATTCGCAGGCAATCTTCAAAGGTAGCTGATGCCCGAATATACGCATTCGGCATCATTCCCGATTTGTGTGGTTCCGCTTTACAAAATTATCGTTACGGGTTCCGCCCTGGCGGTCATCGAAGTTTGCCGCAAGCAGCCCTCCTTCAACGTCTTATTTCGGCGGACACACGCTACGGGCGCGAGATCCGCTGGAATGACGGGTTATGCACTTTCTCGGTCTCCGTGACTTGGCGGAGTTGAAATCACTACGCATTCTTCGCTTAACCAACTGTCGCACTTTGAAGTTGCATCCGCCCGGGGAAAATCGGTTCGATTTTCTCATGGCTCCATCTTCCCAGCGTTTCGAGCCCCTCAATGCCCCGGGACGACTCAGATGCAGGCATTACGTCGGGGACTCACCATGATCACGATCACGCGATTTGGTCTAATGCGCCGGCCTCAAAACCGTGGTCATGAAGGCTTTTCCATTTGCGGCTGCGTCAGCGATGGCCTGGTTCACTCCAACAAGCGGAAAATCTCTCGACTCGAATTGATTGAGATCAACCAGACCTGCTCGGATCATCCGGATCAGCTGCACGTTCGCTTCACGCGGATACATCCACTTTCCTTTTATGGTGATGTTGTTCCGCATGATCCAAGGATAAGGCAGAGAAAGTTCTTCTCCGCCGAGCATTCCGACACCGCCCATGAGGGCCACGCGGCCTGACTCCCTGACGGTCATCAAGGCAGAACGAACCACGGATGCAGGCACCTGCGGAGGCAGAATGTCAAACACGCAATCAATCGGTCCGTCAGCGGCCTGCATCATCTGGTCACGGTCGATTTTCTCATCCCCGGTCAATTGAACAGGCTTTACCCTTGCACCGAAGCGTCTAACGAGATCGGCCAGCGTCTTTTCGTTACGGCCCGGGGCGACCACGCGGCTAGCACCCAATGCCAAAGCCATCATTACAGCGCCACTTCCGAAGTTCCCGGTTGCACCGCTAATGACGATGGTTTCACCAGGCTTAAGATCAATGGCAAGGAGCCCGCCAAGCGGCACAATGAGCACCATTTGCGCACACCACTTTGATGCATCGGCTTCCTTGATTTGACCAATCGGGTATACGTTTTCCGTAGGAACACGAATTTGTTCGGCAAACGATCCATGTCGATAGTAATTCTGGAGCCTAAGTCCACCTGCTCCTCGAGCGCTGGCGCCTTGCAAAGTAATATCTGGCGAGAGAGCATCATCCCTCGACCTGACAGTTGGATCACAACTCACCCATTCGCCCACTTTAAGATGCGTGCTGTCAGGTCCAAGCTCCCTAATACGCCCAATTGCGCCAGCTCCTGGAACCATCGGCAGGGTCATCGGATATTTCCGCTCGCCACTTAAAACATGTTTCGTGTACGGCAAAATGCCTGTGGCCACAACGTCGACGACGACCTCGCCTGATCCGATTCTCAGATCCGGCATTTCTTCTATTTTCAATTCCGATCCGAATTCGTAAAGAACGGCTGCTTTCATCATTGTTTCCTCCACCTTCTGGAATACGAGTTGATTTCATGTTACATCTTGACCAGAAACCAAGAAGGCCTAGTATCATCCTAGTATTGTGGAGTGCTACGTTAATGCCATGGCGGACATGGAGAGGGAATTCATGAGCACAGCAGGGAAGAAAGGCGGACTCGGTGAGTTCTTGCGCGCAAAAAGGGAGGTTTTATTGCCGGGCGAAGTTGGCTTACCGCAGAGAGAAAAACGGCGAACCCCAGGGTTAAGGCGCCAGGAAGTCGCGGAGTTGGCGGGAATCGGGGTCGACTGGTACGTGAGGCTTGAGCAAGGAAAGGCCGTGAGACCGTCAAACCAGACGTTAGATGCGTTATCAAAAGCACTTAGGCTTACGCGGGCCGAATCAAAGCATTTAAGAAAGTTGGCCGAGGGGCCAGAGGGCCATGTTTTTGAGCGCGAGAAAGTCACAGACGCCTTAAAGAGGGCGATCGATCTCATCTCAACACCTGCTTACGTGATAGGTCGACGGTGGGATGTTTTAGCTTGGAATCAAGAAGCTTCTGATCTCTTCATTGAGTTCTCGTCACTTGCGGCGCAAGATCGAAACATCTTGGTTTATATGTTTTTGAAAACGGAAGCAAAGAAGCTTTTTGGACCTGGCTGGGAGCGTGAAGCAAAAAGACTCCTCGCGCAGTTTAGAGGGAGTTTTGATTTTTATTCCGACACCGAAGAGTTTAAAACCCTGATTGCAAGGCTCGAAAATGAGTCGTCGGAATTTAGAACGTGGTGGAAGCGCCATGAAATTCAATCTCGCTCTTCAGGGCAAAAAATTTTCTTCCACCCGAAGAGGAAAAGGGTGCGGTTTGAATACGTCAATTTCCATATGAGCGAAGATCCTGGCCTCAGGCTTACGATCTACACCGAAACGAAGTGATTTTGGTCCGAGCTACTTGGTACCGAAAGCGGCCTCTACGCTCTCGGCAACCCGGCGATCACGACTGGCAAAGAAGCGGGATTCGTCGTGCAAAATAAAAAGGGCCTCCCGCCCGGAGTCGGGGACGCCGCAGCAATCCCAAATGAATAGAATCGACATTGCTACGATGCCCAACACATCCCGGCTTCCTTGTGTTGGTCGAATCGTGGGTTCGTAGTCCGTGCGCAACAACGTTGAATTTCTCCTGGCGGCGTTGCCGTATTCGCCCGGCAGGCGCGCAATTGGGGTGAAAAATCCCGCTTACTCGAACGACCGGATTTTCCCGGGCCAGCGACAATGATGCTCAATTCCGGGTCCCAGAGCCCGGGTCGGAGACTCATCCCATGTCGTCCAGCCATACCAACGCAGCCATCACCGGCACCGTCGCCCGCATCGAGTGGGAGCGGTTCCATCACGCCACCAACGTCATCATCCTGCTCACCGACGGGCAGATCCTGCACGTCCATTCGCAGGGGCTGGGGTCTTCGGAACAGGACCTGCTGGTGCTCACGCGCGAAGGCGACCAGATCGAAGTCACGGTGGCCGATGATCCCGAGCCGCACGTGTGCCGTTATACCAACCTGTCGGTCACCCGGCTGGCCGCCTAGCCCGGGAATCCGCGCCAGCGGCGCCCGGCCGCGCCTGCGAATTGCCGGCCACGGACCCTAGTCGAGGGTCACGTTCAGCGAGCGCACCAGCGGCACCCAGCGCGCGCGCTCAGCGGCGATGAAGGCATTGGTCGCCTCCAGGTTGCCGCCACCTAAGCGGGCGCTGCCCATCCGGTCCAGGCTGGCGACGACATCCGGTTCGGCGAGCACCGCGTTCAATTCGCGATTGAGTTTCTCCAGCACCGGCACGGGCGTGCCGGCGGGCGCCATGAAAGAGTTCCAGGTGTAGGGGTCGAAGTCCTTGACCCCGGACTCGATGAAGGTCGGCACTCCCGGCAGCGCCGGATGGCGCGCTTCGCCACCCACCCCGTACACCTTGACCGAACCCTTGGCCTGGAGTTGCGCGCCATTGAGCGGCGAGTCGAACAGCAGGTTGATCTGCCCGCCGATCACATCGACCAGGGCCGGGCCGTTGCCGCGGTACGGCACGTGCTGCAAATCTATCCCGACCAGGCGGCGGAAATACTCGGGGATGATGTGCGAGATCGAGCCGTTGCCGCCCGAGCCATAGGTGATCTTGCCGGGGTTGGCCTTTGCGTAAGCGATGAACTCCGGCAGGGTCGCGCCCGGGGTGTTCGGGTTGGCGAGCAGGGCCAGGGTGGTGCGGGAGATCAGGCCGGCGCCGGTCAGGCGCTTTTCGATGTCGAAGGGTAGCTTGCGGTACAACGCCAGATTCATCACCATGCCCGAACTGGTGCCCACCAGCAGGGTGTGGCCGTCGGGTGCGGCGCGGATCACCGCCTCGGTGGCCACCAGTCCTCCCCCGCCGGTCTGGTTTTCCACCACCACCGGCTGGCCCAGGCGCTGCGCCAGGCGCGGCGCCAGCAGGCGCGGGATCAGGTCGTTGGCGCTGCCGACGGCGAAGGGGACGATGACGTGCACCGGCTTGCTCGGATACGCGTCCTGCGCCGATGCCACCGCCAGGCCCAGTCCAAGCAACACACCACAGCAATACGCGAAGGCGCGGCCCATGGCTAGCGCCCGGTCCACTCGGGCTTGCGCTTTTCGTTGAACGCTGCCTTGCCCTCGATCGCGTCCTGGGTCAGCGCCAGCGAGGTGATCTGGCTCTCGGCGTAGTAGGCGGCGTCGGTGAAATTCATCGAGGTCATGGCCTGGGCGGCGTACTTGCCGCGGCGGATCGCGGTGGGCGACTTGTCGGTCAGGCGGCCCAGCAGCCAGTCCACCTTGGCGTCGAGCTCGGCGGCGGGCACCACGTAGTTGAGCAGGCCGTTGGCCATTGCATCCTGGGCGTCGAACGGTTCGCCGGTCAGGCACCATTCGTTGAGCTTGATCTGCGGGACGCGCTCCTTGAGCACCACGAAGATCTGCATCGGGAACAGGCCGATTTTTACTTCCGGCATGCCGAACTTCGCGTGGTCGGCGGCCACCGCCATGTCGCACATCGCCAGCAGGCCCATGCCGCCGGCCATGCAGGTGCCATTGATGCGCGCGATCATCGGCAGGGTGGCAGCGCGGGCGCGGCGCACCAGGTCCATGTAGTCGGCGCTGGTGCGCGAGTGGTCAAAAGTGAAGCTCTGGCCGGGCTTGAGGTCGGCGCCGGCGCAGAAGGCCTGCTCGCCCGCGCCGGTGAGCACGATGGCGCGCACATCCAGCGCGCGGTGCGCGCTATCGATGCCGGCACGGATCCCGGCAATCACCTCGCTGTTGATCGCGTTGCGCCGCTCGGCGCGGTCGATGATGATCCAGTACGCGTGGCCGCGCACCTCGTAGCGTACCGCCGGGTTCTCCGTCATGCCGTCTCCACCCTGTGTGGCGACGCGCATCCAGGCTACGCGCCGCGTTGTTATCGTGCATCGTGCCGTGCCTGGCGGCCTTGCCTGACCCTCGCCGCTGTGCCCGGCGGCGTTTCCTGGCCGCCGCCGGGCCTGGCAACGATGCCTGGCCGCAATGTCGTGCCTGGCGTGGGTTGGAGGGTAAGCAACCCACCCGCCTATTCCGGTTCGACCCCGGCCGCCTTGAGTATCTTGCCCATCTCCGGCGCTTCCGCCTTGGCGCGCTCCATGATCGCTTCGGGCGTGGAATGTGCGGGGAACATGCCCAGGCTGACGTAGAGCCCCTGGATTTCCGTCAGCTTGACGATGCGCCCCAGTTCGGCATTCATCCGCTCGATGATGGCCGGCGCCGTGCCCCTGGGCGCGAGGATCGCCCACCAGCCCTGCGGCATCTGCTTGGTGTAGCCTTGCTCGGCGAAGGTGGGCACCTCGGGCAGCGCGGGCGCGCGCTGCGGGCTGGTCACGCCCAGGGCACGCAGCTTGCCGGCCTTGATCTGCGGCACCGCGGGCACCATGTCGGAGAACACCATGTCGAGCTGCCCGGCCACCAGGTCGGTGACCGACTGGATGGTGCCCTTGTAGGGCACGTGGACGATGTCGAGCCCGTTGCCGGCCTTGAACACCTCGCCGAGCACGTGGGCCGGCGTGCCGCGCCCACCCGAGCCGAAATTCATCTTGCCGGGCCTGGCCTTGGCCAGGGCGACCAGTTCGTTGATGTTTTTCGCCGGCACCGTGGGGTGCACCACCAGCACGCTGCCGGCGGTGGCGACCAGGGAAATCGGCGCGTAGTCGCGGTTTGGATCGTAGCCCAGGCGCTTGTAGAGGAACATGTTGGTGTTGAGCGCCGGGTTGGCGGTCAACACGAAGGTGTAGCCGTCGGGCGCGGCCTTGGCGGCGAACTCCTGGCCGATGTTGCCGCCCGCGCCGGGGCGGTTTTCGACCAGGACGGTCTGGCCCAGGGTCTCGCCGAGCTTTTGCGCCAGCACCCGGGCCAGCACGTCGGTGGTGCCGGCGGGCGGGTAGGGGGCGATGATCTTGATCGCCTGCTTGGCCGGCCAGGTCTCCTGCGCCAGCGCGGTGACACTGGCCGTGCCCAGCGTGATGAACCATCCGAGGCAGGCAAACAGTGCACCAGCCCGCGCGGTCCGCGCGCGCACGCCTGGACGACAGGGTTTGAGGGTCATATTGAGTGTGTCTCTTGTGGTTGATTTTTAGGTAAGCGCTGAAAAAGTCACGAAAACCGCGAGTAGCGAAGCCGGCTTCCGGCTGAAATCGGGGGTTGCGAAACGCAAGCGAGGGAAACCTAGCCGGCCTGATCAGCATCTCCTTAGCCTTTCCAGACAGCTTACCCGAACCATCCAAGCCCCGGAACCGGACCATGCTGATGGACGGCATCAGCAGCAGGGCACCACCGCGCGAGCGCCGATTCAGTGCAGCAGGATGATCAGGATCCCGGTCAGGGTCAGGGCCACGCCCGCCACCACCCGCCGCGAGCGCTTCTCGTCATGCACGAACAGCCAGGACAGCAGCAGGGTGAACAGCGGCGCGGTGGTGATGATGGGCGCGACGATGCCGACCCGGCCGCCCGCCAGGGCCGCATACGTGAGGAACAGGCCCATGCCGTTGCAAAAGCCCACCCCCATGAACCAGGGGTAGGCGCGGCGATCGAAGCGGCCGGCGCGGCGCACCGCGCCACGGGTGACGATCAGCATCACGGTGGCGGAGATGGTATAGCCGACCAAGCTGGCGGCATAGGGATTGTTCCAGAGCGACAGGCCGAACTTGCTCATGGTTTGCGCCACCCCGCGCACCGCCGCGGCGCCGAGCGGAAACACCAGCGCCCAGGTGGCCCAGCGCCGCGGCGCGGCTCCATGGCCGCCGGTAAAGACAATCGCCCCGGCGACGATCGCCAGAGTGCCCAGGGCCACCTGCAGGGTGAGCGGCTCGCCGAGAAAAACGATCGCGGTGAACAGGGCGAACACCGCCGCGGTCGATGACAGCGAACCGGCCACGGTCGGGCCCATGCGCCGGATCGACTCGAACAGCAGCAGGGTCACCGCGGTGGGAAAGAACAGCCCGATCACCAGGTAGATGCCCAGCGCCGGCCAGGACCAGCCGGCGGTGTGCAGCATGAAGGGGGAACTGAGCCAGAACAACAGGGCCGAGAACGGCACGCTGATCGAGGCGCCCACCGGCCCGGGCACGTAGCGCAGGCCGAAGCGGGTGCCGACCACGGCGGCCCCAAACAAGAAGGCGGCCAGCGCCGCCAGCAATACCGATGAGTGCATTCCTGCCTGTTCTTTTTCCGCTGCCTGCCGGGCACCTGCCCGGCGGTGCGGGATGCGCCAGGGGGTTAGCCGCCAGGGGGTTGGCTGCCCGTGGTTAACCGCCAATGGTCGGCCGTGCCAGATTGCATTGTCACCCGGGCGACGCCGCACCGCAAACAATGGACGCGATCAGTCGCGTGGAAATGTGCATGCGCACATCAACGCCTTTTGACCTGCCGGCAGCGGCGGTGATACGCTGCCCTGCAAGCAAGCGGATCGCCGGCCCCCCACGGCTACGCGGTCGCCATGACTGCCCGACAAGACCTGATAGGAGACAAATGCAGCAGCGCGCAGCACCGGCCCGCGACCGTCATCGGCGTTCGCGCCATCCGCAGGAGGCGGACTGAGCATGTACATGCTTTCCTTGCGCCCGCAGGGGATCGTCAAACAGGCGCTCTACGCCTATCCCATCCCCCTGCTGTTCGGGGCGGTGTCGCTCATCAAGGGCGATGTCTGGCACGGCGCGTGGTTCGGCCTGAACGGTTATGGCTGGGCCATCCTGCTGTTCTCGCTGCCCTGGACCCTGGGCCGGATCGCCTACCTGCGCTCCTCCGGCGGGATCGTCGAGAATTCGCAGCAGCGCCGCCTCGCGCGGCGCCTTGGACTGGCCTATATACCGGTGGCCTTGCTCTGCGTGGGCGCGATTTCGTGGGCCATGGGGTTCGATCAGGCCGTGCAGGCCAAAGACTTCCTGCTGCTGCTGTTTTTTCCGTTCAGCCTGCCTGGACTGATCCTGTAGACGGCGCCGACCGGCAACCGGCCCTGGGCCGGCCACACCGGCGGCATCGCGGCACTGCCGCGCGGGCCGGACCGCCTGCGCCGGCCGGCCTGGCGCAGGCGTAAAATCCAAAGTGGCGTGGCCGTGTGACGCTCTTGTCCTCCGCGCTGCCCATCCAACTGCGTCTATGTGCCGCTCACTGTTCAAATCCCTCAAGTCCACACCGGCCCCCGGCTTGTCCTTGCAGCCGTCAGGCGAGGCCGGCCAGGCATTGACCGCATCGCCGGCAGCGCCATGGCCAAGCGCGCGCTGGAATGCTGCTGCCGTATGCGGCCACGTCTACCCGTTTGACTGACGCCATGTCCAGCCACCCGGTGGTGCTGTTCCTGGATATCGACGGCGTCCTGCACCCGGTCGGCGGGGTGCCGTTCAAGCAGCGCCTGGCCCGGCTGCCACTGCTCGAGGCCTTGCTGCGCGAACCGGCGCTGCGCCAGGTCGGCGTGGTGGTCTCCTCGACCTGGCGCCTGGTCTATACCCTGGCGCAGTTGCGCAGTCAATTCGCGCCCGACCTGCGCGAGCGGCTGATCGCCTGCACACCCCAGCTCGAAGAGCATCGCACCAGCCACGCGCGCCACGAGGAGATCGCGGCCTGGCTGGCACATCACCCCGGGGTGGCCGCCTGGGTCGCGGTGGACGACGACATGCGCGGCTTTCCAGTCGCGGTCGCCGATCACGTGGTGTTCACCAACGCCGAGACCGGGCTGGCCCCGCGCGACATCGACCTGCTGCGCGCGCGCCTGACCAGCGCGATCATGGGAGTGGCGCCGGCCGCCACCCTGCCGGACGCGCCGGCGCAGCAATGAGCGCGGTGCCCGGCGCACTGCGCCGCGCCTGGGACCAGCCGCTCTGGCTGCTCTGGGTCGCGCCGCTGATCTGGGCTACCAACATCACCCTGGGGCGGGCGGTGGCGGCGAGCTTTCCGCCGGTTTCGCTGACCCTGCTGCGCTGGCTGATCGCCGGCGCCGTGCTGGCGCCCTTCATCTGGCCGCGGGTGGTGGCGCAATGGCCGCTGCTCAGGCGCCACTGGCTGCTGATCTGCGCCAGCGGCGCCTTCGGGATGGCCGGCTACAGCGCGCTGGCCTACATCGCCCTGCACAGCACCACGGCGGCCAGCGTCGCCTTCATCAACTCGACCCTGCCATTGATGGTGCCCATCGTCATGCTGTTCATCGGCCGCGAGGCTATCGCACCGCAAGCCCTGGCCGGCATCTGCGTGTCGTTTTGCGGGGTGCTGTGGATCATGTCGCACGGCGACCCGGCGCGCCTGGCGCACCTGTCGTTCGCCGGCGGCGAGCTGCTCACCCTGGCGGCGGTGGCGATGTACGCGGTCTACTCGGTGCTGGTGCGCCGCAAGCCGCGCGAGCTCGACCTGCTGGTGTTCCTGTTCGGCTGCATCGTCGCCGGGGTGGCGGTGCTGCTGCCCTTCACCGCGTTTGAACTGGCGGGCGGCGCGCGCATCCCCACCGACGCCCGGTCGATTGCCACCGTGCTCTACATCGGCGTGGTGATTTCGCTGTTCGGCTACCTGATGTGGAACCACACGGTGGTGGCGCTCGGGCCGGGCATCAGCGGCGCCTCCTACCACCTGCTCTCGGTGTTCACCCCGCTGGTGGCCTACCTGTGGCTGGGCGAGAAGCTGGCCGGTTACCACTACGCCGGGATCGCGCTGATCCTGGCCGGCGTGTTCATCGCGGCGCGGCCGAAGCGCTGAGACGCCGGTCTGCCGGCACGATTCTGCGTCCTGTGATTTAATTCCCCATCGCACGAGGTAGCCAAGGAAATGGTGTCATGACCGAAATCCGGCCGGCCGACGAAACGGCCCTGCTAGCCGAACGCCTGACCGAACTGAACCTGCCCGAGTTCGAGCGCGAAAACGCGCTGGCGATGATCCGTCGCGGCGAATTCATCGGCGGCCTGGCGTCGACGGCCTGGCAGGCCCTGGAACGCCAGGCGCAGGGCACCGCCACCCCTGCCGACAAACAGCTGCTGATGGAAGCGCAGTTGCGCGCACTCAAGCTGCCGGAATTCGAGCACGCCAATGCGCAGGCCATGCTTAAGCGCGGCAATATCCTCGGCGGCCTGGCGCTCGATGCCTGGCAGGCCATGGGGCGCAAGTCCACCAAGCCGGACAGCCCGGACACTCCCACCGGCTAACCCCGTTGCCGGCCAGGACTAGGGGCCGCGAAGGGTGGCACGCCCGGCTTTGCTGCCAATTGAAACAGCCATGCGCATAGAACCCCACGTGGTCATCCTCGGTTGCGGCTTCGGCGGCCTGGCCGCGGCGCGCACCCTGGCCGGCGCGCCGCTGCGCATCACCCTGATCGACAAGAGCAATCACCACCTGTTCCAGCCCCTGCTCTACCAGGTGGCCACCGCCGGGCTGGCGGCGCCGGCAATCGCCGCGCCGGTGCGCTCGCTGTTTGCGCACCAGGCCAACCTGATGGTGCTGATGGCCGAGGCGCGCGCGGTGGACGCGGCGCGCCGCCAGGTCACCCTGGAGGATGGCAGCGAACTGGCCTACGACAGCCTGGTCATCGCCACCGGCACCACCCACAGCTATTTCGGCAACGACGCCTGGCGCCCCTACGCCCCGGGACTGAAAACCCTGGCCGATGCCTTCGTGATCCGCAAGCGCATCCTGCTCGCCTACGAGCACGCCGAGCGCGAGGCGGACGTGGACAAACGCGTGCCCTGGCTCACCTTCGCGGTGATAGGCGCCGGGCCGACCGGCGTGGAACTGGCCGGCACCCTGGCCGAGATCGGCCGCCATACGCTCAAGCGTGACTTCCGCCGCATCGACACCCGGCAGATCCGCGTGGTGCTGCTCGAAGGCGCCGACCGGGTGCTGCCGCCCTACCCCGCCGAGCTGTCGGAAAAGGCGCGCCTGCAGCTGGAGAAGATCGGCGTCGAGGTGCGCACGGGCAGCCGGGTCACGAACATCGACGCGGGCGGCCTGACTTTTCAGACCGCCAGTGGCGAGGAACACATCGCCTCCCACACCGTGGTGTGGGCCGCCGGGGTGGCGGCCTCGCCGCTGGTGCAAACCCTGGGACTGGCGCCGGAGCGCTATGACCGCGCCGGGCGGGTGCTGGTCGAACCGGACCTGTCGGTGCCCGGCCATCCGGAAATATTCGTGATCGGCGACCTCGCCAATATCAGCATCGGCGGCAAACCGGTGCCGGGCCTGGCGGCCTCCGCCAAGCAGATGGGCTGGTGCGCCGCGGGCAACATACTTAAGCGCCTGCGCGGCGAGCCGACCCAGGCTTTTCGCTACCGCGACTACGGCACGCTCTCGCCGATCGGCCGCAACGCCGCGGTGGCGGTGCTGGGCAATCTCAAACTGTCGGGATTCTTCGCCTGGCTGATGTGGCTGTTCGCGCACATCTACTTTTTGATCGGCTTTCGCAACCGCCTGATCGTGATGATCGACTGGGCCACCGCCTACTTCAGCTTCCAGCGCAACGCCCGCATCGTTGCCGGTGGGGATGAAGACCGCAACACCGATGGCGCGTGACCACGCTTCGACTCGGATTGGGGAAGTCTGCGCAGATGCGACGCGCGTTCTTCGTTGCTTGTAGATCATGAAATCGACTGGCTCCGCCAGCGATTTCATGCAAACTTTGCTCCAAAAAAAATAGGGTTGACCTTTTTTCGGTTTAGTAAAGGATATTGATCCGCGCCGGCAGCTCGCGGTCGTAGGCGGCGCCGTCGATCTTGTTCTTGCTCAGGTCGGCGAGCATGCTGCCAGTGCTGGGCAGGCTGGCGCGCTCCACATGCAGCGCCGGGTCCCACAGGCGCGAGCGCAGGATGGCGCGCGAACACTGGAAGTAGACCGACTCGGCCGTCACCACGATCACGCAATTGGGCAGTTTGCCGTCGACCGCAAAGGAGGCAAGCAACTCCGGTTCGACGGAAATCTGCGCCCGGCCGTTGACCCGGAAGGTCTCGCCGACACCGGGAATTAAGAACAGCAGCGCCACCCGCGGGTCGCGCACGATGTTGCGCAGGCTGTCGATGCGGTTGTTGCCGCGCCGATCCGGGATCATCAGGGTCTTGTCATCGACCACCCGCACGAAACCGGCGGGGTCGCCACGCGGCGAGCAGTCCATGCCCTCCGGGCCACTGGTGGCCAAGGCCATGAAGGGCGCGGCCTCGATGAACCGGCGGTAGTGCGCGGTGATCACCGGCGCTTCCTTGGCGATCGAATTCGGGTTGGGTGCGTCGTACAGGCGCGCCAGGGCGTCGAGATCGCGGATCAGGTAGGCGTCGCGCGGGGAATTCGAACTCACGAAAGGCACCTCGTTGTGGCTTCGAAAAAGGGATCATAGCGCAACGCGTGGAGCAAACCGCGGGGATGTGCAACGGGCCCGCCTCGCTGGCCGGAACCATCGAATCTGCAGCGCCCGGACCAGCGTGCGAGGCCATCGGTCAACGTGTGGTCGCAGCCTGCTTGCCGGCTCCATCACGCGGCAACCCGCGAACCCGGCAATCGCGGTATCCATGCAGTGAGGGAAATGAAAGCGGGCACGCCCCCTTCAGATCCCCAGACATCAGTGACCAGTACCCGATCACTTGCCAGCACGATCGCGCGGCAGGCCGCGCACCCGGAACCGTTCACGATACTCATGCGGAGTCAATCCCGTATGGTCGCGGAACAGCTTGCGAAAGCCGCTCATGTCGCTGTAGCCGCTCTTGTCCATCACCCGCTCGACCGCCAGCGGCGTGGTCGAGAGCAGGCCCTTGGCGCGCTCGATGCGCAGGCGCTGAATGTAGGACAGCGGCGTCTGCCCGGTGGCCTCGCGGAAGCGGCGGATCAGGGTGCGCGTGCTGACCGCCGCCTCGGCGGCGACGTCGGCCAGCTCGATGCTCTGCTGCAAATGCGCCTTGATCCAGGACTGCGCCTTCGACACCACCGGGTCGGACGAGGTGGAGAACAGGTCGATCATCGCGTAGGGCGCCTGCGAATCGCGGTTCGGGTCGATCAGCATCCAGCGCGCCACCAGGGCGGCAATTTCGGCGCCGGCGTGGTGCTCGATCAATTTGAGGCACAGGCTCAGGTGGGCGGTGGCGGCGCCCGCGCACCACAGCTTGCCGTCGAAGGTGAGCATCTTGTCGAGCGCCAGGCGCACCCGCGGATAGCGGCGCCGGAACATCTCGCCCAGCCACCAGCTGGTGGTGGCCTCGCGGCCGTCGAGCAGGCCGGTCTCGGCGAGCAGCGCGGTGCCGCTGCAGATCGCCCCCACCAGCACCCCGGCCTGGTGATGTTCGCGCAGCATCTCGCTTTGCGCCGCCAGGCCACGCACCGTGCTGCCCAGGTCGCGCGCGGTGGCGTGCCAGATGCCGGGCACCAGCAGGGCATCGGTGCCCGCCGGATCGGCGCTGCCGCCCGCGAAGCGCACCCCCAGGCGGGTGGTCACGCCGCGCCCGTCGGCGCTCACCACCCGGCTGGAAAAGCGCGGCGCCTGCGCATCCGGCGCGATCATCTCGGAAAGCGCGTTGGCGACGTCGAACAGTTCCATCGGCGCCAGCACGCTGGAACCCATGCAGCCCTCGAAGGCCAGCACCGCG
>Ga0302322_100002200_pt1 | contig 16435 bp, 14 predicted proteins | sample Fen_T0_2_FD_203757 | JGI IMG/M metagenome (GOLD analysis project Ga0302322, IMG submission 203757) | Peat permafrost microbial communities from Stordalen Mire near Abisko, Sweden - Fen_T0_2 | ecosystem: Environmental > Terrestrial > Soil > Wetlands > Permafrost | place: Sweden: Abisko... | reverse complement strand
TTGGGACAGGATGCCTGCCGTGGCGACGGCTCTTCAGTTGTGGCCTGTCTGCGTCGGGTGGGTCGACCTTGGGGTCGGGCGGAGTATGCCACGCGGCAGCCGCGCACGTCCCTGTGCCGTTCGGCCTGTGAACCGATGAGCGCTATCGTCTATGGGGTCCGGATGGCGCAGCCAGCGGTCCGGGCACCCACCTGGAGGGCGACGTGACGGATGCCTTGGGCATGGCGCTGGCCACGCAGGGGCTCGCGAAGCGGTACGGGTCGAGGGTTGCCCTGGACGGCCTCGACCTGCGCGTGCCGTCGGGCGTCGTCTACGGCTTCCTGGGTCCCAACGGCGCCGGCAAGACCACCACGATGCGGATCCTCACCGGGCTCGTCCGCGCGGACGCCGGGCGCGTCGAGCTCTTCGGCAGGCCGTTCGGGCGGCGCGACCGGAAGCAGCTCTTCGGGGTCGGCGCGCTCATCGAGGCCCCGTCGTTCTACCCGTTCCTCTCCGGGCGCGAGAACCTGCGCGCCCTCGCGGCCACGGGAGCCCCCACGCCGGCGTCACGGATCGACGAGCTGCTTGCGCTGGTGAACCTGCGGGACCGCGCGGGCGACACGGTGTCGGGCTACTCGCTGGGCATGAAGCAGCGCCTCGGGATCGCGGGCGCGCTCCTGTCGGACCCGCGGCTGCTGCTGCTCGACGAGCCCGCGAACGGCCTGGACCCGGCGGGAATCGCAGGCATGCGAGACACGCTGCGGGCGTTGGCCGCGGCCGGCAAGACCGTCTTCGTGTCGAGCCACATCCTGTCCGAGGTGCAGCAGCTGGCCGACGTCGTGGGGATCATCGCGAGGGGCAGGCTCATCCGCGAGGGGCGCATCGAGCAGCTCCTGCGCGAGGAGGGATCCGTCCGGGTGCGGGTGGCCCCGCCCGAGGTCCCGTCGGCCGGCGCGACCCTCGAGGCCGTCGCAGGCCCGGGCACCGTCCGTGCCGAGACCGGCCCGGAGGACGGCTGGCTGGAGGTCCGCATCGACCCCGAGCGTGGGGCGGAGCTCAACCGGGCGCTCGCGGGCGCCGGGGTGTTTGCGTCCCGGATCGAGGTGGGCACCAACCTCGAGGAGCTGTTCCTGGAGCTCACGGGGACCGGGCGGGACGTCGGCGCGCCGCCAGCCCAGGGCGCCTCGCCGGTCGTCCCCGGGTGGCCGTCGTGAGGCTCCTGCGGGCGAACCTGCGCAAGCTCCCGCGCCGGCCGGCGACCTGGGTCACCTTCCTGCTGCTGATCGGCCTGAACGCGCTGATCACGTTCTTCGTGATCCTCGGCAGCAAGATCGCCACCGACCCCCAGGGCGCCCTCGCGGCCCGGCAGTTCCTGACCTTCCCAACGGCCTACGAGCTCGTGCTCTCGATGGTCATCGGCCTCGGCGGGCTGCTCGCGGTCACCTACGGGGCGGCCATCGCCGGCTCGGAGTGGACGTGGGGCACGCTCAAGGCGGCGGTCGCGCGCGGCGAGGGCCGGACGCGGTACACGCTCCTCACCTACGTCGCCGTCGCGGGCTTCACCTTCCTCGGGCTGCTGGGGGCGTTCCTCGTCGGAGTGGTCGTGTCCGCCGTCGGGGCGCTGATCGTCGGCGTCCCGCTCGACGGCATGGCCGACACCGACGCGCTGCTCGGGCTGCCGGAGCGGCTCGGCCGCGCGGGCCTCGCCATGGCGATGAACGCGGCGCTCGGGTACGCGATCGCGACCGTTGCCCGGAGCCAGCTGGCCGGCATCGGGGTCGGGATCGGGCTGTTCTTCGCGGAGAGCATCGCGGGGTTCTTCGTCCCGCACATCATCAAGTGGTTCCCGTTCTCGGCCTCCGGGGCGGTGGTCACGGGTGGCGCCGGCGGCTCGACCGTCGTGAACGGCCAGGAGCTGGGCGCGTCGCTGGACGCCACGACCGCGATCCTGGTCACGATCGCGTGGCTCGTGGTGTCGCTGGCTGTCGCGTCGCTCTGGACGGAGCGCGCGGAGATCGGCGGCTAGCGGAGCAGCGGCAAGTCGGCACGGACTGGCGAACGGCCCCAACGCGAGGAGCTCATCACCCGGTCCAGCGTGAGCGCGCGACGAGCCCCGATCTGAGGTCGCGGCTCCCAGTCGCAGGAGACTCGGCGCTGAAAGCGGTTCATCCCGGAGTCCCGCCGCGCCACTCAGCCCCGGCGCGCCACCGGTGCCATCGACCCCCGCACCAGGGCCACGAGGTCCGCGGCCGCCAGCTCGATCTCCAGGCCCCGTCTCCCGGCGGACACGTGGATGGTCGGCCATCCACGTGCCGAGGCGTCGACGACCGTCGGCAGCGGCCGTCGCGTCCCAAGGGGCGAGATGCCGCCCAGCACGTACCCCGTCGCCTTCTCGGCCTCGGCAGGCGGGGCAATCAGCGCCCTGCGGCCGCCCAACGCGTCCGCCACGGCCTTGAGATCCACCTCGGAATCCGCCGGCACGACCGCGACGCCGAGGCGCCCGTCCACGCTCACGACGATGGTCTTGAACACGCGCCCGGCATCGATCCCCAGGGCCTCGACCGCCTCCAGCGCGTAGCCACGGCCGCCCTCGCGCAACGAGGACCGGGCGTCGTGCGCATATTCATGCACCGTGTACCTGATGCCGGCGCGCCTGGCGGCGTCGATCGCACGCGTCCCCTGTGAGCCCATGGCGCCATTTTCGCGTATGCTCCGCCCCGTCCGGCGGTCGCCGCCGCCCACGCCGAATCGCGAGGGCGCCGCGCCTGACGACCACACCAGGTGGCCGCCGCCCAAGCGGCCTCGACCGGAGAGCACGACACACCTTGCAATTCGCAGAGCTGGGGCTCTCGCCCGTCCTCCTGAAGACCGTCGAGGAGGAGGGCTACACGGAGCCGACGCCCGTCCAGGAACGGGCCATCCCCCTCGTGCTGGAGGGGAGGGACGTCCTCGCCGCCGCCCAGACCGGCACCGGCAAGACGGCCGCCTTCACGCTGCCGATCCTCGACCGCCTGAAGGTGCATGCCAACACCTCGTTCTCGCCCGCCCGACACCCAGTTCGCTGCCTCGTGCTCACCCCCACGCGGGAGCTGGCCGTGCAGGTGTCCGAGGCCATCAAGACGTACGGGCGCAAGGTCCCCCTCCGCGCCTCCGTCGTGTACGGCGGCGTGCCGCTCGACCCCCAGATCAAGGAGCTGCTCGCCGGCGTCGAGATCCTGGTCGCAACCCCGGGCCGCCTCCTGGACCTCGTTGGCCAGCGGGCCGCGAACCTCGGGCAGGTGGAGATCCTCGTCCTGGACGAGGCGGACCGGATGCTGGACATGGGCTTCATGCCCGACATCCGCCGGATCCTGGACCTGCTGGTCAGCCGCAAGCAGACGCTGTTGTTCTCGGCCACGTTCAGCGACGACATCAAGCGCCTCGCTGGGTCCATCCTGAACAACCCCGAGACCATCGAGGTCGCCCGTCACGGCACGGCCGCCGAGACGGTCCGCCAGCTCGTCTACCCGGTGGACCGGGACCGCAAGGAGGAGCTGCTCGCCCACCTGATCGTCGAGGGCGACTGGCACCAGGTCCTGATCTTCACCCGCACGAAGCTGGCCGCCTCGCGGCTCGCCTCGTGGCTCGACCGGCACGACGTCGCCGCCACGGCGATCCACTCCGACCGTGCGCAGTCGGACCGGACGAAGGCCCTGGAGGCGTTCAAGGCGGGCGAGATCCGGTGCCTCGTGGCCACGGATGTCGCGGCGCGCGGCCTGGACATCGACGCACTGCCCCACGTGGTGAACTTCGAGCTGCCGTGGAACCCGGAGGACTACGTCCACCGCGTCGGCCGCACGGGCCGCGCGGGCGCCACCGGCGACGCGATCAGCCTCGTGACCATCGACGAGGCGGACCTGCTCCGCGGCGTCCAGCGCCTGCTCCAGATCGCGATCCCATGGGAGGTCGCGGACGGCTTCGTCCCGCGGCGGGACCAGGAGGCGCAGCCGCTGCGGGCCCCGCGCGGCGCGGGCGGGAGCTCCGGCGGGCGCGGGCGGCCCGGCGGCTCGTCCGGCGGGTATCGGGGGCGCCGCTAGGCCTTCGGGCGCCACGGCCCTCGGCAGGCAGGGCCGGGGGTCGCCGTGACCGTCCCCGGCGGTGACATGACCGGGCACCTGACGCGGCGTCGAAGGGCCCTCGTCGCGGAGGCCAAGCTGGCCCCGCGGGTGCCCGGCTACGGCTTGGCAGACCCCTTGGGCTTCGGGCTCGCCGACGGCCCGGGCAGCGGCGGCAGCACGAGCTTGAGCAGCGGCTCGGCGATCTTCGCCGGGTCCTTCGTGCCCTGGTTCGTGAGGACGGCGATGGTGACGCCCTCGCCGGGCAGGTAGCGGACCACGTTCCGGAACCCAAGGAACCGGCCGGAGTGGCCAAGCGCGTAGCGGCCCGCGATCGGGACCGCCTGGATCCCGAGGCCGTACGGCAGGCGTGGCTTCAGGGTCGCGGTCCGCGCCACGTCGCCCAGCATCTGGGCCTGCATCTCCGGCCCCAGGACCTTGCCGCCCGCGAACGCCTGCATCCAGCGAGCCGCGTCCACCGCCGTCATCGCCATCGAACCGGCGCCGCCCGCCGCCGTGACGACGGACCGGAACGGCATGACGTCGCTCTCGGCCGCCACGGGCACGACGCGGACCCCACCGCCCGCGACCGCCACGTACCGGTACGAGCGGGTGCCCTTGGCGCGCGGCTCCTCCACCGCCTGGAACCAGGCGGTCTCGAGGCCAAGGGGGTCCAGGAGCCGCTCCCGTACCTCGACGGCCAGCGGGCGCCCGGTGACCGCGCGCACCAGCTCGCCCAGGAGCAGGTAGTTCGAGTTTGAGTAGATCCAGAATCGGCCCGGCTTGAACCGCTTGGCGGGCATGTACTGCCAGGACTGCTTCGCGGTCCACGTCGCGCCCTTCGCGCGCTGGAGCGGGCGGTCGATCCTGGGGTTGAGGAAGAAGTCCGGCAGGCCGCTCGTGTGGTCCAGCAGGGTCCGGACGGTGATGGTGGCGTTCATCGGGAACGCGGGCAGCAGCGGCGCGACGCGCTGGTCCAGCGAGAGCTTCCCCTCCTCGACCAGCTGGAGGACCACGGCGGCCGTGACCGTCTTGGACACGGACGCGAGGGCGAAGCCCGTCCCAGTGGTCATCGGATCCTTCGCGGCGACGTCGCGCATGCCCGACGCGCCCAGCCAGCGCCGGCCGTCGTCCCAGACGATGGCGACGGAGACGCCCGGGATGTTGAGCTTCGTGCGCAGCTTGTCGAGGCGGGCCTGGAGGGCGGCCGCGGGGATACCGTCCGCGGGCGAGGCAGACTGGGTGGGTTCCGCGCTGGGAACCGGGCTCGGGGATGCGGGTGCCGACGGCGACGTGACGGCCTCGGACGGGGTGGCCGTGGGTGTGGCGGACGCCGATGACGACGCCTGCGCGACGGCCGATGCCGGTTCCGAAGCCGGCCCGGTGGCCGGTCCCGAGGTCTGTGCGGGTGCGGAGGCCGAGGCCGGCGGGCTCGCCGCGGCCACGTTCCCGGCCGATCTGCCGGCTCCGCCAAGGAGCCCCCCGATCGCGACGACACCCGCGAGGACGGCGATCACGACGATGCCGATCCCCGCCGGCGTCCGGGCCGCGCCGGCGATTCGGGCCCCAGGGCCGCTCGCGATGCCAGGTTCGTGCTCATCCTGTGGGTTCGGCATGATGATGAGACGATACGCTGCACTGGCGCGAACCACCGCCGAGGCCCACAGGGCCGTCCAGCCGCGCCCCACACCCGAGGCCCCATGCCCGAAGACCGAAGCGCCGCCGCCCTGATCCGCGAGGTCGGCCTCATGGCCGACGGGCCCGTCCCGTGGGGCCGCCCCATTCGCCACGCCGCGCCCGGCATCTTCGTCGTGGAGCTGCCGGAGCCCGTCAAGTCGGCGCCGCTGGACCTCGCACGGGTCGGGAAGTGGCTGGAGCGGGTGCCGGAGCTGACGCTCGACGGCGTTCGGCCGGTCTCCAGGGACCTCATGCGCCGGCTCGCCGACTTCTGGGTGCCCAGCCAGCCCGTGTTGCTGGTCGGCAGCTCCACCGGGTCGGTGTCGGGGCGCCTGTCGTCGATGGCCAAGACCGTCCCGGGCGACCGCAAGCCCGCCTGGACCGGGTTCTGGCTGCACTTCCTGCGCAACACGGCCGACCTGCGGGTGTGGTGGGCCGCGACCGACGCGCCCGAGGAGTACGAGGACGCGCTGATCGACGCTTTCGCTTCCGGGGTGCCCGCGGCGGAGAAGGCGGCGCTCCACGGGTCCGCGATGGCGATGCCGTGGGCGGTGCTGCGCTCGCCCTCGGGGATCCGGAAGCCGACGGGGATCGCCAACCCGCTCCTGGAGGAGGTCAAGGCGCCGCCGCCCAAGCCGGTCACGCGGATCGTCACCCTGCCGACGGGCGAGGCCGACGGCGCGCGGGACGAGGCCAGGCGCCCGCGGCGACCGGCGCCGGGTCGCGGTGTCGGGCGGGTCGCATCGGCGGCCGCGTACGCGGCCCAGGGTTCGCCACGCAAGGCGCCGCCCGACCCGGTGATCCTCTCGCCGGAGGGCCTCGAGCGGCTCCAGGGCGAGCTCGATGGGCTCCTCGCCGAGCGGCCTGGGGTCATCAGGCGCATCGCCACGGCGCGCGAGCACGGCGACCTCAAGGAGAACGCCGAGTACCACGCCGCGCGCGAGGAGCAGGGGTTCCTGGAGGGCCGGATCAAGCAGATCGAGGCCAAGCTCAAGGTCGCGATCGTGGTCGCGCCCACGGAGCGCGGGGCGGTCGTGGAGCTGGGCGCCAAGGTCCGCGTCTCCGAGGATGGCGAGGAGACCGTGATGCACGTCGTCTCGTCGGCCGAGGCGAACTCCCGCGAGGGGCGCATCTCGTCCATCTCGCCGGTGGGCGCCGCCCTGATGGGCCGCAAGGTGGGCGACGCAGTGACGATCGTGACGCCGGGCGGCCAGATCCACTACGAGATCATCGAGATCTCCTGAGGTCTCCCGGGCCCGGGCGCGCGTCGGCGGCGCGGCGGCGGCACGGCCCGACGGGTGCCGGCGCGACGGGTTCCGGCGCGGCGGGGTCGGGGGCGGCGGGTGCCGGCCGGCTCGCCAGGCGGCCGGATCAGCGGCTGTGGCCGACGGATGGGCCGCGTGGCGGCCGGGGCCGGGCCGGGACGCCGGTCCACGTCGAGTCGGGGCCCGGCGGGGCGGGCCGGGCCGCGGCGGGCCGGGCCGCGGCGGGCCGGGCCGCGTGGCGAGCGAGGCGTCGTTCGCCTTCGTCAAGCCGCTCGCCAAGGCGAGCGCCCGAGGCCTCCGTGGGAGCCTCGGGAGCCCGACCGCTCGCTGATGGCGAGGAGCAGGGACCATGACCGGCGGCACAGGGGCCGCCTGACGGCCGGGACGCGGGCTGTTCGACGCGATGACATGCGGCCGCTGGACGGCCGCCGGGGCCGGGGTCAGGTCCGCGGGTTGCGGCGCTCCCTGCGCCTCCCGCCCCCGAGGAAGCTCAGAACCACCAGCAGCACGCCGAGGGCGATGATCGCGTACGGGAGTACCCGGTCCAGGTTCGGGATGGGCTCGCCGGACAGGCCGATCACGCCCTCGAAGAAGAGCGCGAAGCCCAGGAACAGCCCGATGCCCACGAGCGTGGTCCGGAGCCCGTCGCCGACGAGCTCGCCGTCACGGTGGACAAGGCCGTAGAGGAGCATCCCGAGGCCCGGGCCTGTCGGCGCGACCAGCGCCCAGGCATAGGCCCAGGTCGCGTAGAGGTTGTAGACCTCCTGGACCCAGAGGATCAGGCCCACCATCGTCACGATGGCGCCGGGGATCGCGAGACCCAGGCCCCCGCGCGGCGGGATGAAGAACGAGCTCACGAGCATCGCGACACCCGGCACGACGATCCACAGCGGCCACGTGACGCCGCCGTAGGAGATGTCGACGACGCGGCCCACCAGCAGCGCCGCGCCGATGATCACGAGGATGACCCCCGCGACGAGCCCGGCCGGCGCGGAGCGGCGGTCGGGCGAGACGGGCGGCTGCGCTGGCTGCCAGCCCCACGACGGTGGCATGGAACCGACGGGAGGAACGGTCCCGGCGGGCGGCACGGACCCGGCGGGCGGCACGGACCCAGGGTACGGCGGCATGGTGCCCGAAGCAGGGTAGGGCGGCACGGACCCGGCGGGCGGCAGGGACCCAGGGGACGGCGGCATGGTGCCCGAAGCTTGGTACGGCGGGATGGCGCCCGAAGCCGGGAACGGCGGCACGGTGCCAGAGGCAGGGAACGGCGGCACGGTGCCCGCCGCCGGCGGCGCGGCCGGGGGCGCCTGGATGGGCGGCCACGGCGCCGCGTCCAGCGCGGGCCACGGCACGGCGGGCGCTGGCCCGGGCTCGACCGGGACCCCGGGCGCCGCGGCGGGATCGTACGGGGACGTCGCCTCGTCGGGGGCCGGGGCGGGACGCGGCGCGGGATCGGGTGTGGTCATGCGGATGCCTCCCTGTGCTGCTCCCGATCCTACGCCCGGCGGCGGGCCTGATCACCGGCCGGTCGGCGCCTCGTGGCGGGTCAGCCGGCCACCGACCGGGGGCACCTGATCGCCCCATCGACGCCGGCAGCCGGGCCGCCCCCCTTCGCGAACGGCGACAGCGCCTCGGGGCCTGCGGCGGCGCCGGAGGGGGAGCTCGATGGCCCGATCGCCGTGGGACGCGGTTCGCCGGCCGCCGAAGGCTCCGGTCCCGGGGCGCGGGGTAGAGTTGGAACGACGGCGCCCGACCGGGGCGTGTCACACCGGGGAGGACGATGCTCGAGATCCGGGGGCTCACCAAGCGGTACGGTGCCGTCACCGCGCTCGACGACGCCACGTTCACGGCCCACCGCGGCCGGCTCGTCGGCTTCCTGGGTCCCAACGGCGCGGGCAAGACCACCGCCATGCGCTGCGTCTTCGGCCTCGCGGCACCCGACGCGGGCGACGTGCGCTGGGACGGCACGGTCGTGGACGCCCGCGCGCGCCTGCAGTTCGGGTACATGCCCGAGCAGCGCGGCCTGTACCCGAGGATGCGGGTCGCCGACCAGCTCTCGTACTTCGGGCAGCACCACGGGCTCTCCGGGCGCGAGGCACGGGCCCGGGGCATGGCGTGGCTCGAGCGATTCGGGCTCACCGACCGGGCGAGATCCAAGCTCGAGGACCTCAGCCACGGCAACCAGCAGCGCGTGCAGCTTGCCACGGCGCTCGTCCACGACCCGGAGCTCCTCGTGCTCGACGAGCCGTTCTCGGGGCTGGACCCCATCGGCATCGCCACGATGGCGGAGGTGTTGCGGGAGCGCGCACGTGCCGGCGTGGGCGTCGTGTTCTCGTCGCACCAGCTGGATCTCGTCGAGGAGGTCTGCGAGGACGTGGTGATCATCAGCCGCGGGCACGTCGTGGCCGAGGGCGGTATCGACGAGCTCAAGGCACGCTCCGGGCGGCGCCACCTCGACGTCGAGGTGATGGGGACCGGCGGCGGCTGGCTGGACGGGCAGAACCACCTCACCGTGCTCGAGCGCGACGGCGACCGGGTGAGGCTGCTCGTCGACGACACCGTGGCCCTGGACGCCCTGCTGGCGGCCGCGCGCGCTGCGGGCGAGGTCCGCCGCTTCAGCTACGAGCCCCCGAAGCTCTCCGAGCTGTTCATGGAAGCCGTCACCGCCGAGCAGCCGATCCGGCGTGAGGGCGCCGCATGAGCAACGTGAGCCGGCCGCGCGCGATCCGCCTGGTGGCGCAGCGCGAGGTCATGGAGCGCGGCCGGAGCAAGGGCTACGTCCTGTCGCTTGCCTTCACCGTCGTCCTGATGCTCGTGGGCTTCATCCTGCCCGCGATGCTCGTCAACCAGCAGTCGACGCTCCACCTTGCGCTCGTCGGTGCGACGCCCGAGGGCCTCGAGGCCTCGCTGGTCGCGACGAGCGGGAGCCTGGGCGTGGCGCTGGACCTCTCGTCCGTGCCGGACCGCGCCGCCGCCGAGACCGCGGTGCGGGCCGGTGACCTCGATGCCGCGCTCATCGTCCCCGTCGACTTGTCGAGCGCAGGGCAGCTCATCGTGCTCGAGGACGCCGGCGGGGCGCTCCAGGCCGTCGTGAACCAGGCGGTCATCGGCCTCCGTGCCGGGCCCGCGGCGTCGGAGGCGCCGGTCGTCAACGCGCTCAAGCCGCCCACCGCCGAGAGCACCACGGCGATCATCTTCGCGAACGCCGGGATCATCCTGATGTTCATCGGCATCTTCTCGTACGGGTCGTGGGTCCTCACGGGCGTCGTCGAGGAGAAGCAGAGCCGCGTCGTCGAGGTGGTCCTGTCCACGGTCCGGCCGCGCGACCTGCTCATGGGCAAGGTGCTGGGAATCGGCCTCCTCGCCCTGGCCCAGCTCGTGGTGCTGGTCGCGGTGGGCATCGGCTTCGCGACGGCCACCGGGCGCGTCGTCCTGCCACCGACCACGCTCGGCGCTGTCGTGCAGCTGCTCACCTGGTTCATCCTGGGCTTCGCGCTCTACTCCACGGCGATGGGCTTCCTGGGCTCGCTCGCCTCGCGGACCGAGGAGGCGTCCACCGCGTCGATGCCCGTCACCCTGACCGCGACGACCGCCTACATCCTGTCCATCGTCGTGGTGACACAGGACCCGTCCGGGCTGCTTGCCCACATCATGACGTTCTTCCCGCCCGCGGCGCCCATGGTCGTCCCACTGCGCGTGGCGCTCGACGCGATCGAGCCGTGGGAGATCGTCGTGAGCATCGGGCTGATGCTCGCCGCGATCTGGGCCCTGTTCGTGGTGGGCGCGCGCGTCTATTCGGGCGCGGTGCTGCAGACGGGCAGCCGGATGCGGCTGCGCGACGCCTGGCGCGCCCGCAGCTAGGCGGCGCGATCACCACCCCCGGTTCAACCCACCACCTGGACCTCTGCCCAGCGGAAGCACGCCGTCTCGTGGTCGTTCACGAGGCCCGCCGACTGCATCAGCGCGTAGCAGATCGTGGGGCCGACGAACCGGAAGCCGCGCTTGAGCAGGTCGCGACTCATCGCCCGCGAGGCCTCCGTCTCCGACGGGATGTCGCCCGGGCCGCCGAACCTGTTCACCACCGGCACGCGATCCACGAACGACCAGAGGTGCTCCACGAGCGTGGTCCCCGCCACGTACAGGCTCAGCGTCGCCCTCGCGTTGCCGACCGACGCCGCGACCTTCGCCCGGTTGCGCACGATGGCCGCGTCGTCCAGGAGGCGCGCGACGTCCGCGTCGCCGTACCCGGCCACGACCTCGGGGTCGAAGCCCGCGTAGGCGCGTCGGTACCCCTCTCGCTTGCGCAGGATCGTGGACCACGACAGGCCGGCCTGCGCGCCTTCGAGGATCAGCAGCTCGAACAGGTGGTGCTCGTCGCGCACCGGCACGCCCCACTCGAGGTCGTGGTAGGCGCGGTACAGGGAATCCGGGCCGTCGCCCCAGGCGCACCGGTACGGCGCGGCGGGCTCGGGAGTCGTGGTGTCGTCCATGGGCGCGCATCCTAGCCCGCACCGCTCACCCGCCGCTCATCCGGCGCTCAACCGTGGCTCATCCGCGACTCACCCCGGGGTCGACCCCGCGACTCACCCCGGGGACCGGCCCGAACAGCGTCGCGACGATCGCGGATCCTAGCCGCCGATGATGACGATCCGGTCCACGGCCACGTACGGCCGCCCGGGCGTCCCCGCGACGCGCAGCTCGACCCGGTGGGCCCCGGCCTGCGGCCAGCTGAACCGGAAGATCGTCGCCCGTGCCCGGAAGTGCGCGGTTCGAAGGTCCACGGTCCGGACGCTGCGCCCGTCGACGACCACCCGGACCTTGCCGCGGGTCGGGCCCGTGGGCCCCTCGATGCGGACCGACCGGCCGGTGAAGCGCACGATCGCCGCGGCGCCACGAGCCGTCGCGAAATGCGCGCGGCCGCCGGCGTAGCCCGGGTACCGGGCCTCCTTCCAGGTGCCCACCCACTGGATGGCCGCGCTGCGGTCGTCGAGGATCCGGACGGCGGCGCCCGCCGAGGCGGCGCCCGCCGAGGCGACGCGCATCCGGTAGGCGTTCATGACCCGCTCGACATAGCGGATCGCCCACGCCGACCACGTCGGCCGCGGACCGCTCTTGCCCGTCAGCCACCAGTAGGCCGTCCGCTCCCACGACCCGTAGGCGCGGTAGAGGTCCGTCAGGCGACCCGCCGCGACGCGATCCTGGTTGCCGGGCGTGGGCTTCGCGTTCCGGTCGCCCAGGTAGCGCGCGGCCCACCCGGGCCAGTTCGACGGGATGATCTGGTATCGCCCATACGCACCGCTTGACGCGTTCCTCGCGTCGTAGCGGCCGCCGGACTCGACCGCCCCGAGGGCCTCCATGAACTGCGCCAGACCCGGTGGCGCGGCCACCGGCGCTGGGGCGGCGGCCCGTGCCGGAGCGGGCGCGGGGCCCAGCAGGGCCAGGACCAGACCCGCCGCGAGCAGTGCGGAACGGGCGTCGGGGTGGGCGATGACGGGCATCGGCGTCCTCCCTCCGGGTCGTAGGGACGCCGACCCGGGGTGCGAGCGGCAGAGGTTACCCGCCGCGGCCACTCGTGGCAAACCCGTGCGGACGCACCGGCGCCTAGGCGCGATCCGCCTCGACCTCCCGCAGGAAGGCAACGATCCGGTCCAGCGCCGGCTCTCGCACCGGCAGCAGCCCGTGCCCCAGCCTCGGCCACGTGTCCAGCCGGCCCCTGGGCAGCGAGGGCATCGCCGTCTCGAGCAGGTCGATACGGGCGAACGGATCGGACGTCCCCGAGAGCAGCAGCGCCGGGATCGTGATCGCGGGCCAGTGCGCCGTCCGCGCCCCGGCCGTCTCCGGCGAGCCCGGCCGGTGCAGCGGATACGAGAGGCACACGAGGGCGGCGTACCGGCGGCCCGGCCCGCCCTCCGGGCGCCCGACCCCCGCGGCCGACAACGAGGCCACCCGGCCGCCGAAGGAGTGCCCGCCCACGACGACCCCCGGCTCGTCGGGCACCTGCTCCTCGAACGCGGCGATCGCCGCCTCCGCCTTCCGGCGTGGGAGCGTGAGGGCGTGCGCCTCGTACCCGCGCTCGCGCAGGCCGTTCACCCACGGGGCCATCGAGGCGGCGCTGCCGGCCGCGCCGTGGCCGAGGTAGATCCGCAACATGCCCTTCACGGTACCGCGCCGCCGTGGCATGCTGGTACCCCGGTCCGGGTGCTGACATGGTCCACCCGACCCATGGCCGGTGCGAGCCGACACCTCCAGACTCGGGAGCATGGGTATCGCCAGAGCACCACGTCCTGTCCGAGGACGGGACCGAACAGCCCGCTGGCTGACCGCGGCCCTCATCGCGTCGGCGCTCACGATCGCCGCCGTGATGCCCGCGCTCGCCGCCGACCGCGCGCCGGAGCGGGTCCGGACCGTCGTCGCGAACGCGGATCCCCTCGCCGTGGACCCGTCGGCAACCGCCGCGCCCGACGCGAATCCGACGCCCTCGCCGGCACCCGATCCCGCGACCAACCCGGCGCCTGCGCCCACCGATGCCCCCGTCCCGACGCCCACCCCGGTCCCCACGCCGACCCCGGTCCCCACGCCGACCCCGGTCCCCACGCCGACCCCCACCCCGTGGCCGAAGCCTGCGTGGCCGACGACCGTCACCACCCTCGGCACCAGCGTCAAGTTCTACGGGCTGGGCTACGGGCACGGCGTCGGCATGAGCCAGTACGGGGCCAGGGGCCGGGCGCAGGCCGGCCAGACGGCGGAGCAGATCCTCGCCGCCTACTTCAAGGGCGCGGTCCTGTCCACGACGAGCCCGACCCGCGACGTGCGCGTCCTCGTCCTGGCCGGCTACGCGGCCCCGTCCTCGGCCCCGCTCGTGCTCCACGGCCGTGGTGGGACGTGGGGCCTGAGCACCACGACGGCGGTCTTCCCGGCCGGCGCGAGCCTGCTCGCCTGGCGGACGACGAGGACCGTCGACGGGGTGGCGACGACGACCTGGCAGGCCAGGGTGACCGACGCGGCGGGCAGCGTCCTGTACTCGGCGGTCGTGAGCGGCAAGCCGGTCCTGCGCCCGCTTGAGCCCGCTTCGTACCTGCAGGTCGACTCCCGGACCTCGGGCTACGACACGTACCGCGGCGCGCTCACCCTCGTGCTCGGCGCGAGCACCGTGAACGTGGTCAACACCGTCGCCCTGGACCAGTACCTGCGAGGCGTGGTGCCGGCCGAGATGCCGGTCTCCTGGCCGAAGGAGGCGCTCCGCGCCCAGGTCATCGCCGCCCGCAGCTACGCGTTCAAGGAGCTCAACCCCACCACCGGCACGTACGACATGTTCGACGACACCCGGTCCCAGATCTACCGCGGCATCGGGGCCGAGCGTCCGGCCACGGACGCCCTCATCGCGGCCGAGCCCGGCGCGGTCATCCGCTCCGGCGGCACGGTCATCAAGGCGTTCTTCTTCTCGACCGGTGGCGGCGCCACCGAGAACAACGAGTACGTGTTCGTGACCAAAGGCGGCAAGCCGGGCACAAAGGTCGCATACCTGCGCGGGATCGCGGACCGCAACGCCTTCGGCGTCCCGTACGACGCGGCGGCCCCCTACTACCACTGGACGTCAAGCACGCTCACGCGCGCCCAGCTCTCCGCGATGTTCGCGAAGGACGGCCGGACGTCGGTGGGCAGCCTCACGAAGCTGGACCTGCGCCGGCGCGGGGTCTCGGGGCGGCTGTACCAGGTGGTGCTGTACGGGTCCGCGGGCTCCAAGACGGTGTCGGCGGACACGTTCCGCGCCGTCTACAACACCTACCGGCCGTCGGGCAAGCTCATGCTGCGCTCGAACGGGTTCGACACGCACCCGATCCCGCTGCCGTAGTTCCCGCCCCCCCGGGCGTGAGGCCATCCGGTCGCCCGGCGGTCGAACGGGCGCAGGACGAGACGATTCGGGCGCCTGGCGACCGGTCCGTCGCGCCACGGCGGCCGAACATGCGCGATCTGGGTCGCCGCGCGGCAGGATCGTCGCGCGACGCGCTCGTTCGGTCTCGCTGCGACCGGACCGGCCGCGGCCTCCGGAGGCGTGGCGCCCCGGAGCGGCCCAGCCCGACGAGGCAGCGTGAGCCCGTTCCGCCCGGAGCTCAGAGCTCCCGGCGGCGGAACATCGCGATCCCCGCGAGCAGCACCAGCAGCACCCAGGCCGCCGACCACGCGACAAAGGCGGCCGGCGGTGGCTCCCCGGCGAAGAACGGGTTGGCGCGCATCGCCTGCGCGTTCCGGCCCGCCGTCGCGAGGATGACGAGCGGCGGCTCCAGGCCGTAGATCACGCCGCGCCACAGGCCGTCGGTGGGGATGAGGATCCTGACCGTGTCGCCGAGCGCGCCCAGCGGCGCGGCCCCGAAGACGACGGCGACGCTGGAGAGCACGCCGGCAAACCACCCGAGCCCGAACAGGACGACCGTGATGGCGCCCGCCGCGATCGACGGCAGGCGCGTCCCCAGGGCGAGCGCCAGCGTCAGGACCGCCACGGACTGGAAGGCGAGGAACGCGATGGCGACCCCCGGCGAGGGAGGCGTGTGGCCGCTCACGAGCCCCACGACGGCGATCGCCAGCAACCCGGACAGGGCCGCGTAGCCGGCGACGATGAGCGCCAGCCCCAGCCAGCGCCCCACGACCAGCTCGGCGCGCCGCAGGGGCCGGGCCAGCATCGCGGACACGGTGCCGGTCTCCACGTCGGAGGCGATCGCCGGCGCCGCGAGGAACGCGGCCGACATCGCGAGCACGAAGCTGAACATGAAGGCGATCAGGATGAGGACCTGGCTGACGCCGATGCGGACCTGGAGCTCGTCCACGTCCTCGGCGCGGGCGAACGTCACGAGCCGGTCCACGCCCCAGCCCACGAGCACGACGCTGGCGATCGAGAGGCCGAGGAGCACCCACAGGATCCGCCGCCGGGCGATCTCGCGGAGCGTCAGCGACGCGATGACGAGGACGAGGCGCGGGCTCATGCCGCGGGCGCCGTGGCGTCGTCGGCGGGCTCCGTGGCGTTGTCGGCGTTGTCATCCCGCACGAGGCCCAGGAACAGGTCCTCCAGGGAGCGCCGCCCGGGATCGACGGCATGGACGCGACCCCCGGCGGCCACCACCGCCGCGACGAGGTCCGGGATCCGCTCCGGGTCGACCGGCCGCACGACGAGCCAGCCCTCGTCGTCGACGCTCACGGGGCCGAAGGACGCGAGTGGCGAGGTGGACGGGTCCGCAGCGGACGCGAGGCCCGTGACGTGGAGCCGCACCGCCTGCTCGCCCAGGAGCTGCGCCAGCGACCCAGCCGCCACGACCCGGCCCTTGTTGACGATGGCGACGTGGTCGCACAGCCGCTCCACCTCGCCGAGGAGGTGCGAGTTGAGGAGGACGGCGGAGCCGCGCTCACGGGCGTCGCGGATGATCGCGC
>Ga0302322_100002199_pt1 | contig 16435 bp, 11 predicted proteins | sample Fen_T0_2_FD_203757 | JGI IMG/M metagenome (GOLD analysis project Ga0302322, IMG submission 203757) | Peat permafrost microbial communities from Stordalen Mire near Abisko, Sweden - Fen_T0_2 | ecosystem: Environmental > Terrestrial > Soil > Wetlands > Permafrost | place: Sweden: Abisko... | reverse complement strand
CCCCCCAGTTACCCAACGCGGTGTTATTTCCGGTTGCCCAGCGTCTCCTTCCGTCGGGGAGGCCGACTCGAAAACCGCGGTTTTCGTGTGGATCGCGCATGAGCAGGCGCCCTCCGTGATGGCGGGCGTCGAATCTGCCCGCCCCGACGGAGTGATACGAAAAAACGAATCCCCGGCGCCCGAACGCCGGGGATTTTTTCGTTGGTGCTCAACGCCCGAGGGCCGAGCGGACGAGCCGGACCGCAGCCTCGATGTCATGCATGACGAGCGCGGCATCCAACCGAAGCACGCGGTAGCCAGCGCCGCGTCACGGTGCGAATCCGCGCGCGACTGCTCGGCGTGATACCCGCCATCGACCTCGATCACGAGCCGCTCAGCGGGTGCCAAGAAATCCGCGATGAATCGGCCGAGCAGCGGTACTTGTCGGCGAAACACCACCCCGAACCGCCTGCCGCGAATGCGAGCCCGGAGCAGCGCTTCTGACGGCGTGAGCGAAGCGCGCATCCCGCGGGCGCGCTCGTCAAGGAGCGCACAGCGGGCCGCGCTGCGATTGCGAAACAAGGGCTTGTTGTCGGTTCGAGTCATGCCACCCAAGGCGCAGGCGGCGCGACAGCCCCCCGACGTATTGCGACGACAACGACGGGGCTCGCGCGGCGCGTGCGCCCTCTCGGCAGGACTCGAACCGACAACGAGCCCGAGACGTCGAAAAGTGCGATCTCGCTTTGTCTAGACGAAGTGCAACGCGAAAAGCCGTCGGACCCTCCGCCGCGCGCGGCCCGCTTTGGGGCCGCGTCCGGCGTTGAGGGGCCCGGCGCGCGCAGCTCCCGCAGGGAGCGAGCACGCACGGCCGCGGCGCGACGAACACAGCAAGGAGCAGCCAAGCGTCCGGCGTTGAGGGTCCCGGCGCGCGCAGCTCCCCGCAAGGAGCGAGCACGCACGGCCGTAACGTGACGCTCAAAGCAAGCAGCAGCCGCCCCGGCAACCCGAACGCCAGGGACTTTTTCGCTTCGTGGGTTTGCTGGTTGATGGTCGCGCGTCGCGTCGCGCAGCGGCTCAGCCTTCGGCGTCGCGTACGACCTCCGCCGCCACGCGGGGCTCAGCGCGTGAGCGCCCAGCGCCCAGCGCACGCGCGAGACGACCGCCTCGATGTCTTGGACGACCAGCGCCGCATCGAGCCGGAGCACACGGTAGCCCGCGCGAGCCAGCACCGCATCCCGACGCGCATCCGCCCGAGTGCGCTCAGCGTGGTGCCCGCCATCAACTTCGACGACGAGCCGCGCGGCCGGCGCCAAAAAGTCAGCGATGAAGCGGCCAAGTGGGGCTCGAGCAGGAGCGGCAAATCAATGGCGCGGCGACACGGAAGGCGCGGGCGACACGGAAGGCGCGGGCGACGCGACGGCGTAAGGGACCCGCACGACGCCGTACAAGTGCGTGCCGAAGAACCAACCACTGTCGCCCGGCGCGAACGCGGTCACCTTGAACGGTAGAGCGAGCGGCGCAAAGGTCCGGCCATCGTCGATGGATCGCAAAAGGGTGGAGTACTCCTGGACGTCGAGCGGGAAAATAACGGCCGCTGTGCGCGCAATGATGATCTCGTGGCCCGACGCGGCGGCGGCGGCGACGCCGACGTTCGCTTTGTGGCCGAGGTTCGCCGTCAGATCCTCCCAGATCTTTCCGCGATCGCGGCTGCGGAGGAGCGCGCCGTGGGCGAACCGCACACACAGATCCCCGTTACACGTCTCTTCGGGCAGGGTCGGCACGAAGCGAGTCTTGAGGCCCGGTGTGCCGCACTTCTTCACGTCCGTAGAGCTGCGGAAGGCCGCGAGTTGAAGCCGGTTACCATCGAGCACGGCGTGGTCGATCCGGGTGTCGGGACACGCCGATTGCCAGGTTTTTCCCGAGTCAGCCGAGACGTGGACGCTCGCCGGGCGGTACAGCGACACCACGAGTCTCTTTCCGTTCGCGGCCAGCGCGCGGACCGTGTGCATCTGTTCGACGGGCAAGCTGTCCGCTACTACCGCGTCTCCAAGCTGCGCGACGTGCCCGAAAAAGCCGCCGTTATAGTGCATCCAGAGCCGCTTCACTCCCGGGCGCGCGCGATAGACTTTGTCGAGCGTGGCCCAGGTCCCATTTGCGCTCCGCGTCCGCGTCCCGCTCGCCGTCGTGACGATCAGGCTCCCAGCGAAGCCGGAAGTCTCGATGATGCCGGGCGGTGCTCCCGGCACGGGGGTCCAGCTCTTGCCCCCATCCTCGGAGCGAAAGAGGCGCTCGGCCGTGGCCGCGAGCAGCGCCGCATCGGCGAACGCGAGCACGCTAACGGCGCTAGTCAACTTGGAGACGAGCGAGAGCTTCTCATCGGCCGCGACCCGATACACCTCCTTGTTCTTGGCCGCGAACACGGCCTGGCCGTCAGTCACGAGCGCATCGACCCCCGCGAGCACGGGCGTGAACGTCGGGGCTCCGTCGTGCGCCGCGAGCACGCGGGTTCCAGTTCCCACGTACAGCACGCCCGGCGCTCGAACGAGGCCGCGAAACGTCGCCGAGGGCGGGCCCGGCGGGGGGCCAACCGGCCGCCAGTCGCCACCCAGCAGTTCGAGCAGATCGGCGCCGCGCGCGATGAAGAACCGATTGTCCGCACAGTAAAACCGCGGTCCCCACTGCAGGAACTCCAGCGGGACCGGCGCGAAGCGAAAGGTCTGGCCCTCGTCCGTGGTGAGCGCCGAAAATCCGAGATCGGTCCAAATGACCGCGCAGCTTCCGCGCGCATCGAGATCGAAGATTTGCGGCTGCGCCGGCAGAGCCGGGACCGGAACGAACTCAGCCCCGCCAGGCAACGGCAACTGCAATGCGCCGAGCGCACTCGACGCACCCACACCGAGCAAGGTCAACCATCCGAGCATGCTCACGCGGGAAAACACTATCACGCCTCACGCACCGGCTGTACGCTGAGCAGGCATTGTTGGACCTCGCTCTCGGTCTATTGGTTTTCGTGCTCGGGGCGCCGCCTGGCTCAGCGGAGGCGCGGAGCTCGGCCGCGCTCACTCAGCGGGCAACGAGTCTCTTTCACCAGAAGAAGTACGAAGCGGCCTGTCCCCTATTCCAGCGCGTCACCGAGCTCGAACAGGGACGCGCGGCCGCCTGGGGTGACTACGGGCTCTGTCTTGCGCGGCTCGGCGGACATTGGACGGACGCGATCGCCGCGACTTATCAGGCCATTGGCCTGAGCGGCTCCGACGCGAAGCTGCGCAAGGCCGCCTATTACAACCTCGGCAAGGTCCTCGAGAAAACCTTCCCGTCGCACATCCCCGGGCCCACCGAAGAAGGCACGCTCGCGGAACTCGAGGGAGCGCTGCCAAGCTGCGAGATCTTCGACGCCGTTCCCGGGTGCAACCAGCGCGCTTGGGGATGCTTCTCCGACGGAGTGGGGCTGGGTGGGCTCGCCCGCTTCGCACGGGACCCACGCACGATCGCTCAGAAACCCTGGCCCGTGTCGAACGCCTACGTCGACCCGGAGACCATCTTGGACAAGGACGTCCTCGTGCTCAGCGGAGGTGCACTCGGAGCGGCTCGCTCTGGATTCGGCGCCTGTGCTTCGGCCGTCGCATGCCGCATCGTGTGGGCGGACGCCTGCAACGGCCGCGTCGGCTATCAATGCGATATCACGATCCAAAGGCCCAAGGACGACTCGCTCACGGAAGGCGGCGAGCCGGTCCCGTGCGTCATTCACTCGACGGAAACCGGCGAATTGATCATCCAATAGTCAGAGTGGATCCGGCAGCGGCCAGAATGGGTGACGCGCTCACCATCGAGCCCGCAGCTCCGAATACGATGTACCGGCTGAAGTCGACTACAGGCGGCGGTGAATGCCCACGACCAACAGCCTTCCAGAGTACGCCGAGCTCCAGAGCATCGCCGCGCCCTGAATGCCGAGCTCTGCGCTGGCGACGCGACCTCCGCTCATCACGAGCTCGACGCCTTCCGCGCCCGGGATGTTTGCAGCTCGCGCCCCCGCCGCACCGGCAGCATCTCCTGCCGTACCCGCGGTGCCCGTGAGGCCTGCCTGCGAGGGACTGCTTCGAAGAGTTTTCGGGTTGGGGTTACTGTGCACGCCGGCTCAACGCCCACGAAATCGCGCAAAAATCTCGATTGCGACGCCGAGCGTCGTTTCGCGGCGGTAATTGTTCCAATCTGGTGTCCTCACTCAAGCGACCCGAGTGGTCGATGCTCGACGCTACCTCGTGGTGTCCTGCTCGGAGCGAGCCAGCGCAATCCGGAAGATCGCCGCGAGCGCTTGTTGGCGCAGCCCCACGTCCGCCGGGTACCGGACCGAGTCGTGAAATATCGCCTGCTGGTGCAGCATTGGCAACGGCGCTGCGCGCGCCGCAAGCCCGGCCAGGGCGGTGGCGCGGTACAGCAGCCCGAGTTTTCCCTGACTCACGAGCAATTGAGACTGCTGAAGCGAAACGTTGCCATCACCCAGCATGCTCGAGAACCAACGCTTCTCCGGGCTCACGCGAGCCAACAGCGTGCGCTGCGCGTCGACAGACAGATCCGGGCGCCAGCTCAAGAGCCAGGCCAAGTAGTCGATTTGGTTCTCTGACTTCAGGTCGACGTACCACTGCGAGAGGGTTGCCAGCGCCTCGGGGCCCGGAATATTTGCGACAACGGACGCGATCCGTCCGAGCTCGCCGTGGTGCTTCTCATCGCCGGAAGCCTGCGCGTAGTGCTGTCGCAGCGCGACCAGGTCGGTAGGAAGCACAGTGCTCGCCTAGCGCACGAACAACGCGCCCCTGACGGCCACGCTGTCGTTCTTGACCAAGAGCTGCCTCACTCGCTCGCGCGTGAGTTGCTGGAGGCCTCGAACTGCTGCGCATCCGGCTTCTACCTCGTGCTCGTCTCCTTCTCTGCATAGGTCGAGCAAGCTCGCCACCGCGGTCTCCGTGATCTGGTGAGCGGCGCCGATCCTTCCCAATGTGAATGCGGCATCTACGCGAGCGATGTGCGGCGTACTTCGATTCTTCACCGCACGAACCAACAATTCGGGATTCAGTCGCGCCTGCAGCTCTGGGGAGAGCCAAGTAGTCAATTGCAACGCGTGAGCGGCCACGCTCGGCTCCGGGTTCTCGAAGGTCGCTTGCAGCGGGGCGAGTTGCGCTTCGTCACCGAGCCGCAGCAGCGCGAACTGCAGTGACGCCCGAACGCGAGCATCCGTCTCTTTGGAGAGAGCGGTACGCAGCATCGCGAGCGCAGCGCTTTGGAGACTAGAACCCAGTAGGAACGCGGCGTTCGAACGCTGTTCCGGCCGAGCATCCGCCAAGAGAGCCAGTAGATCCGCTCGCAGCGCCTCGGCCTGCGCCGAAGTATCTGGGATCAACGAGGGGACTAAGTACTCGACGCTGTGCTGCAGCGCAACCCGCCGAAAAGACGTCAGCGGCACCAGCTCGAACCCCGAGTTCTGCAGCGCACGCGCCCGGTTCTCCTGCAGGCGAGCCAAGAACGCATCGGCCAACTCGGGATGCGCGAGGTCCTCCGAACGCGTGCCCAGGACCGGAACTGGATCCACCGTGCCCTCGAGCGATGGCGCTAGCGAGGGTCGAGCTTGCCGAGCGTCGTCAGTCGCGCCAGGTTCGGCCACGACCAGCTTTTGGGCATGCCCGTCTTCGCGGAGGCGACGGCGTACCAACTGTAGCTCGCGAGAAAAGCTCGGACGCGAAACGAAGAAGGGTTCCTCCTGCCGCACTGCGTACGATTGCCTGGTTTCCACGCGCCCCTGCTGCCGATCGAGTTCGTTCAGTTTGACCACGAGCGCGCCTTGTTGCCGGTAGCGGAACGTCGCGATCGCGAGCAGGAGCCCCGCATCCCATTCGTGATGGCCATTCAGTTCCGCCACCGCCATGGCTGCGATCTGCTCTGGAGACGAGTACAGCGTTCCAGGACGAAGCTCCGGTTCCAACAACTCTCGGCGGAGCGACTCGATCTGCGCCGGAGTGCTTTCGATCGTAACTGCTTGCGGCGCTTTGATGTGAATGGCCCAATCAGGCACGGCTTCGAACTCGGCAGCTTCTGGTGGGCGCTCTGCCGATGTAGCGGGCGGCGGAACGCAACTGGCGAGCAAGATCGGGAACAACCCGGCAATCAAAACCCAGACGCCGCCGACCAGTCCCCAACACGCTTTCATGGCAAGTCACGGTGCATCGCCAGCTGAAGAATCGCAATGCCAATCGGCCATTGGTTAGGCGATCGGCGACTCGACATCTCGAACGCAAAGTGACGGCTTTCCACGACCCAGCAAGTGAGTTCAATCGCCGGTTTGCCAAGTATGCTACCGGGGGGGCAAACCAGGAGCGCCAGATCGACCGATGACCAAGGACTCGCTCGACGCCGCTCGCAGGCGAAACCAGCAACTATACGCCGCGGCACAGGACGCGAAGAGTCGGGGGGAGAACGCGCATGCCTACGCGCTGTTCGAGGAGCTGTTGCCGCTGCTCGAGCCAACCGGTGAGCTTCAAAGCAAACACGTGGTGCTGGCGGCGATGGCCGAGCTACTCGTGCACGCGCGAGCTCACACAGCGGCGCTCGAGCTTTGGAGCCAGGCAGTCCACCTCGCTGAAGCCCACGGCGATGTGCACGGGGCGTCACTGATCCTCGATAAAATGGCGCATCTTCATGCCAGCGAGCATGCGTGGCGTCGCGCGTACGAGCGTTGGGAGCAAGCACTAGCACTCGATACACGCTTGGGTTATCCGCACAATCGCGCTGCCACGTTGGGAAACTTGGGGCTCGCGGCGGCGCAAATGGGCGATAAGCTGAAGGCTGACCGCTGTTGGAACGAAGCGCTCACCTGGTTCGAGGGCGCCAAGGACGCTGTCGCCGCCGTTCGGATCGTGAAAGCGATGCAAGAAGTCGCCATCAAAACCGGAGATTGGAGCGATCCCTTGGAATTGCGGGGGCGCGCGTTTCGCCTCGCCGAAGCCGCGCACGATGCGCTCGGCCAAGTCCTGGCGCTCGACGGCCTGGCGCTGGCGGCGATCCAGCTCGACAAATACGCCGAGGCCTTGGCGCATCTCGAACGCGCTTTGCCTCTGGCGGAAGCGCTTGGCGACCCTGCGCTATTGAGCATTCTGCAAGAAAAGCTCGCACAGTGCCGGGCAGATCTCCGCGGCGAGAAGCGCACGCCGCACTTCGCGACGCCGCGCCGATCCTATGCGAGCGTCAGTGAATTCGACGTGCCCCTCGAAGCCGCTGGCTACTTTTTGGTCGGCGAGCTGTGGGCGGGCTTGCACGCGAAGAGTATGCCGTTGAGGGGACTCGAAGTGGGCAGCGTGACCATCTGTCCGGCGGGGATCGCTCGCCTTTCCGCCAACGTCAGGCTCGTTTCGGGCACGCCGTTCGACCCGGAGTCGGCCGCAGCAGACCTCTGCGTGGCGCTCGATCGCTACACGCCAGAAAGCGCAGCTGCGCTCTTGGCCGGCTATGCGCGCTACGGCTACGAAGTGCTCGACCGCGATCAACCCGGCTTCACCGACGCACTGCTCGATCGCTTCGGAGTGCCAGATCCGCGCCCGCGCCCCATGCGAGTGATGAATGTCGAAGCCCTGAGCTCAGCCCTTGGCGTGCAGCTCCACGCCGAGGACGGAAACATGTCGCTCGTATTGCGTGAAACGAAGGGCCCGTCTGCGGTCTGGCAAACTGCGCCTGAGCTCGCTTTCTCGTTCGCGCTCGCGCTGCTAGTGGCAGGAGTCGATTGTCGAGCGCTGTGGGAACGCGATGTAGCCGCAACCTATCCCGCATTCGAGCTGCTGCGGCCGAGGACGGAAGTTGCCGCCGAACTCGAGCCAGACTCACGCCGACCGCTACCAGTCGTGTCGCCGAGTTTAGGGCTTGCCGCGGCGCTCGCGTTTGCCCTGAGAACGATGGCCGGTGAGGAACCTTTCGATACCAATCGAGTGTTGCCATGGGCGCACAAAGTGTTGACGGAAGGGCACGACGCGCAGGCAATGGATCTGGGCGATCGGCTGATAGACGTTGCACTGCATTGTGCGGCACTGTCGGGCCCATCTACCAGCACCGCGGCGGCGTCCTGCGTGCAAAGGGCGGTCATCTTGCTGGGCTACATCGGGCGCGGCGAACGCAGCGACGAGACGCGGCTCGCGGCGGTCATGCGCGCACTGGGGTCCCAGCTCTATCCGTCGCCACTGGGCCGCTGGTCGACGGAGGGCGGCCACTGGCTCGGCCTATGGAACTCACTGCTTCTCAGTCTGCGCGAGCTCGCGACCAAGGCGGTGGCTGCGCAAGAACGCGGGCAGGTCGCAGTGCTGCGCTCGGCCGCGTTGCGCGGCGTGTGCACAGCGCGCCACGTGCTGCGGCTGACCTACGCTGCGGCCATGAGCCGCGACCCGGAAGAGGCGGCTCACGGCTTGCCACTCCTGCGCCTGACCATCAAAAACTACTGTTGGCTGCTGCAGTCTTTCTTGCGCTCGGTGCAGCTGGAGCACGAGGTCACCGGCCACAGCGCCTGGTTACCATGGCTCGAGAGCCCGACTGGTCCCACTCACTTCGCCCGCGAGCTGAGCTGGATCCTCGTGCTCTTCGATGCCGCGGCACAGGAAGGATTTTCACTGGATGTGGCGCGCACCTTCCTGCGCGCAGGCGCCGAGTTTTACTCGGAAGAAAATAGCTTCTTCGTCTTGCCTACCCCAGCGAGTATCCGCCCAGCCGCGAACTAGTCGTGAAGCAGTGCGGAGGCAAAGGCTGCCATCCACCAGGTCATGATTGGCGTTGCGCCGAGTGGATGCCGCGCGACCCGTCATCAAATAGCACAGCGTGCTGTCGGACCACTTGAGCACGTCTACCCGACCGGGCGCGCGCTCGAACCCGTGCCGATGCACGTGGATGAGCTCGTACCGATGCCGCCAAATGGAGCCCGCTTGTCGGACGAGCAAGACGGCAGGAAGCCCGGAAAAAGCGGCGAGCAAAGCAGTCACCACGCTGAGCCCAACATCGTGCGACCGAGCCCAGGCGACAATCATCCCCACGCTCAGCGCGATGAACGGCACAGCGATCCCTAGGTAAAGAAGGAAGCTAGAGGTCGAGCTCGTGAGTCGATGAGGCGAATTGCGAGGCCCTAAATCTTCGTGAGTCATTGGCATTCGCCTGCGCGCTCCGGAATGGGAGCCAAGGCGGCACCCAGAATCGAGGGGATCGCGGCGAGACTAGCAAACAAGAAGTATCGGGGGTAACCCAGCCACGTGGCGAGCGGCCCACTGAACGCCTGCGTCGGCACCAACGCCAGCTGCATCACGGCCGTACCAATGGCGTAGTGGGCCACCGGATAACGCCCGCGCGCGGTTTGGTGCATGAGGTAGACCATGTTCGCGACGAATCCGAAGCTGTAGCCCGCCTTCTCTAGCAGTGTCAGAGCGGCGATGGTCGCAAACGGCATCGTGGCGCGAGCCGCAGCAAGCTGGCTCAGTATCACGAGCGCAATGTGCGGGATGTTGAGACAGCACGCCATGAATAGCAGCGAGCGCCGGGTCAGTTTCACCCGCTCCAAGTATTTGCCCCCCAAGATGCCAAATACCGCGCTGGTGACGGTAGAAAGCGCTCCATCTAACCAAGCCTTGTCGGATAGGAAATACGGACAGCCATGGGTCAGCGTATCCGTGGCGCAAAACCCGAGCCCGCCACTGGCGACATCGGCCTGCAAATAGAGGGGAACCTCCAGTAACAGAAAGCCTTCGCTCAACCGGTAGCAGAGCACGAACAGCAGCATCCGGGCGATCTGGGGGCGGGCGAACAGATCGCGCCACTGCTCCACGAACTCCGCCATGATCTGCGCGCTTCGCCCTGCCCCTAGTGCCTTTGGCAGGGCCGGGTCAGCAGCAGAGGGCGGCAAGGCACGTGCGTGATGCCAGGCGAGCACTCCCATCGCCAAAGCGGCCACCAGCAACGCGAGTCCCCAGGCGTCACGCGGCTCGATGTGCACGCGTTGCAAGCCGCTCGCGATCGCCACGATGCCGGCCACGGCGAACAGGCGCCCAGCATTCCACGCGGCGCCGCACACCCCGGCCCAGCGTGACTGTGATGCTCGATCCAGCTGAGTCACGTACACACCGTCCACGGCGATATCGTGAGTGGCCGAAGCCATGGCGAGTAGCGCAAAGGCGACCGCACTCGGCCACAACGGATCGGCAAGACGCAGCACTGCGGCGAGGCTCAGTAGCAGCAAAGCCATCGTGCATTGTGTCGAGATCACCCAGCGCCGCACGCTGTAGACCAACGGCAGAAATCCGGCGTACAGCGGTTTGAGCGACCAGGCGAGTGAGATCGAACCCAAGATCGGAGTGGTTCGCTGCGCGCTGTAGCCCAGGTTGGAGAGCATCGTGGCGGCCAGGCCGAGCACGATTGCAAACGGCACTCCTTGCGCAAAATACGCAGTAAACACCCAACGGAGGGCGTTGCCCGGACGAAGCAGCGCACGCACCTGACGGAGATTGAGACCGATCAATCGACTCACCTTTCGTTACGAACGACCCGAGCTGGATTTGGAACGCGGCTCAGGAGACGCGGACACATTTGCGCCCAGAGCGCGCTGAGTGCGCGTCCCCCTCCGCGTTGCTCGGTCGCAGCTTTACTCGACTACGGTGCGAAACCGTCGTGCGTGCCTGCTCGACTCAACGACACCAGGCCTGCATGCGAAAGCAACCGCTCGCCACTGCGTCCTTCATGGGCGCGGCGTCGCTTCGAGTACTGCAGCAGCCTGCGATCGAAAGTGCCAACGCGCAGGCGACCGCCAAGGCGGATTCCCGTAGCGAGCTCCGCCAACCGCGCGGGCGGCGCACGCGACTCGGCAGGTTTCGGATCTCACTCACCTCGTCGGGCTGCAGCATGCCAAGCTCGGAGAGGCGCACCCACCCGTGCGCCGCTTCCTCCAGCGCCGCCTCAGTCATCAGCCGAGCGTGACAGCTCCGACAGCGCTGGAGGTGATGTTGCGCGCCCGCGCTCAGCTCGCCGTCCAGGGCTGCGTCGACGTCCTCTGCCGTGAGATGTCGTTGAGTCATAGACACCTTCGAAGCAGCGCGCGCACTCGTTCTCGAGTCGAGCTCACGTGCTCTTTGGATGTTTTCAGCCGAGCGGCAACTTGTCGAATCGTTTGCGGCGGATCGCCGAACAGCTGGCGGGCGATCTCGCTTTGCTCGGGCGATAGCTGGGCGAGCGCACGCGCGACAGCCGCGGAGCAGTGCGCAGCGCCCGCGGAGGCGAGATCGGGGGGATCGTCCTTCGGCCAAGTCTGCTGCGGCGCCAAGCGCCCTTGCCGCTTGCCTTGACAGCGAGTGGTTGCAACGTGTCTTCGGTAGTCACACGCCGATAGACTCGCCTGCGCCAAAGCGATCGCGGGGAACTCCAGGTGGGCGAGCTTTCCGGTTCGGAAATTGACCGCCAGGCGTGTCCAGACTTCCTGAGCGATGTCCGCAACATCGGAGTAAGCGACGCCACACGAGAGGAGCCGGCGATGAACGCGAAGGTTGTAGTTGCGATGCAACATTCCCCAATCGGGCGCGGCGCCTTCGATCCTGACGACGTTGCCATCGCGCTTCATCACACAATGAAGGCCCGAACCCGCGCCTCTGGCCCGAATTATTTGCAAGCGTACGAAGTTCGGCCCAGGGGCCACGGGCGGTCGGCCCCGCACCCCCGAGCCGAGCCTCCACCACGCCTGCATCGCTCGCTCAGCGCATGCCGCCCGAGGCGATCGGCGCTGTGCGTTGCCGAAATGTTCGCCGTCGTGATTGGCTGCCGTCGGCACTCGAGCTTCGCGACGGGGTTCGTGCTCCGCGCCCGCTCCTTGGGCCCGTGGCTCCCCGCGTCGGCGTTGAGGAATGCTGTGATTGACATCGTAGTCGTCGGGCAGCCGCGGCAGGTCGTCAGCCCCAGCCGCCGCCTGGTAGCGCCCGCGATGGTTCGCGGCCCCCGCAGTTGAAGCTGACGTGACGTGGCGACCATGTCCAGCTTGGTTCGCCATGACCTCGATCAGCCAACCTTCGTTGCAGGAGTGCGTCACTCGCGCCAGTGTTTGGCGTTATGCCTTCATCATTGCAGCTTTTGCCGGCGCGCGTGTTGCTCGCTCCCCTGCTCGCGTTTGCGCTCGGGCCTGCATGTGCTCGCACCGAGACGAGCCGTGAGCTGCGCCTTGAAAGCGCAAGCGCGGAGCGCGCGCCGGCCGCTCCAGTGAAGAGTGCTAGCCGCGCTGATTCAGGTGAGGATGTCGACGGGTCCAGCACCGCGCTGCCTGAGATGGAGACGGTCAGGGCAGCCACGGTGCTCGGCCGCGAGCCACTGGTCGCACTGGAGGTAGCTGGGTTTCAGCCGGCGGTCGTGTTGATTCCGCTCTCCACGAAGCGGCCCCGGCCGATCATCCTTGCGCTGCACGGCAATTACGATCGACCTGAATGGCAATGCGGCGTTTGGAACGCGGTGGTGCGCGGACGCGCCTTCGTGCTGTGCCCGCGCGGCATCCCACGCCGCGGTGCGCCCGCTGCCGCCGATCGCTGGGAGTACGCATCGGCACGCGCCATGAAAAGCGAGATAGATGCCGCGGTTCTCGCGCTGCGCGCGCGCTTCGCGCAATTCGTCGCGGACGGGCCACTGCTGTTCATCGGATTTTCTTTGGGCGCGGGCTACGGCGTACCGCTGGTGCAGGCGGAGCCCGAGCTTTATCCGCGCGCGGTCTTCATCGAGGGCGGAGTCTCCGCGTGGAACATTGCCGCAGCCAAGCGCTTCGCCAAGGCAGGCGGCAAGAGATTGATCTTGGCCTGCGGTCAAGCCGGCTGTCTGACGCAGGTGAAACAATTGGGTCCGGCGCTCACGCGCGCGGGCTTGGAGACACGTGTCGGCGGCAGCGCCAGCGCTGGGCACACTTACGATGGCTCCGTCGCGCAGGTCGTGAGCGACAACTGGGACTGGCTCACCGAAGACGACCAGCGCTTCGCGCCTTGATCGTGCACGTGCACTGAACGCCAATAACCATACCCGTCACCGGTTGCCGGGCGCCTGCGACCTGCCGCGCGGTAGTCCCAAGGCCCGCACGCGTACGCGGGCTCCGGTGGCACCTCGCCCGCGAGTGCCTCGCTAGCGAGTGACGGCGAGCTCTTCGGCGGGCTCGACCCAGCGCAGCCGCCGGCGCACCCAGCCAACATCAACCCCAACAATGCCGAGGCGGGCGCCCAGCTAGGCGCGTGCTTCACGCCATTATTGGGCGGACGTGACATCGACCAGCGCAGCGCTGGCTTATGGGTGAGCAAGCGAAATGCTGGCCCGCGTTCGTATTTGCACGATGGCAGACTTGTTGGGGTCGTCCGTGCGCGCTTTGGCGTGGATCAGTGAATCCAGCTTGCCGCTCCGTGGAAACGCCTCACCCGCGACCATGGTCAACGTGCCTTCGCTCTGGGCCCGAAATTCCGACATAGTTTCCGGTGTTCCGAGCGGCAATCCTTCGAGTTCGAAGGCCGGTGACGCGGCGTAGCGCGCGCTGTCGAGGCTCAAGGTGACCAGATTGCCCTCGACCTTGACCACCTTGACCTGTCGATAGGTTACGACGTCGAGCCCCATCAGCACGTCGCGCGTAGTCACCGTCCAGTAGGCTCCGATCCCGACGGGTCTGCTGGGAACCGTCAATGCCACGTCGAGTAAGAAGTCAGCGAGTGCTCGAACGGAATCGCTAAAGAGCGGATCTGCGCCATTCGCGAGCTCGGAATGGATGTTCGACACGATTGCATCGGCTCCGACTTGGTATTCGATGTGCGAACCGTTGAGCTTGGCCAACGCTGACGACAGGTCTGCAGGCACTCCCGGTGCGTTGATCTTCGCGCCAGTGATCCTGAACGAGACGAGAGTCGCCAAGCCGCCCGCGACAGTCGGCTTCTTGAGCTTTTGCGCTTCGAGCGAGAGTGCAAACCGAATAGGGATTGCGCCCACTTGTGGATCGTTTTGGGTCGCCAGCTCGACGGAGCCCGAACGTTTGGTGCCCGGTTTCGGAGCTGAGTCGAGGAGTACACGCGGTTCAGCTCCGTCACTGCCCAAGGTCAACGCAACCGGGCTGCCTTTCGCGGCGGCTCTATCCGCTTCGCCTGGTCCAAAAATGCCATTCGGAGGCGGACGCGGGCCGTTCGCGGTTGCGTGACCATCCGCGACCGGCCGCGCGCGGGCTTTGGATTCGGCTGCAACCGTTTGTCCTGGGGGCGCTCGCCAACGGTGACCACCAATCAGCGCGGCGTCGACTAGGTCCTCGTCGCCGGTCATCCAGTCCAGCGTGTTCTTCAACGAGAGAATCGTGCTGGTCAGGTACTTCGTGTACGGACCGGCAACCATCAGCAGATCCGGGTCGCCTCGCACTGGGCCGAGCTCGGGTCCATTGCCTGCGTAGGCAAAGGGGTTGGTCAAGAATTCACTCGAAGAGACCACGAACACGCGCGATTTGCTCGGAGCGCAAACCGCGCGCATGCTGCTATCCGAGGAATTTCCGGCAAAGGCGCTCTTCAGCTTGCCAATGGCGACGGCCGCAATAACGCGCTGCTCTTGCGGCTGTTTCGGTTCCCAGCGATCGCGCAGCTTCATATCGACTGTGTCCGAAGTGACGGCGCTCGCGGCCGACGTGGTGCGCGCGACGGCCAACAGCTTCACGTCCGGCGGTTGCTTCGTCTTGTCCAGCGTGAGGCTAGAAGCGAACGGGAAAATGGCCTCTTCCATCCGAAAAAACGGTGCGAAGGAGACGTCCAGCCGCGCGCCGCTCTCGCCCTCCGAGAGCGGGTCGGAGACGACAAGCGGTATGCCCGGGTGACTAAGCCAAGTCACGCCGCCGTTGCTAGGCACGCCAATTCGGAACGGAGAGCGGTAGTCGAACACGGCGTCCTTGTTCATCTGGATGCCATAGCCCGGCAAAAGCTTGTCCAGGCCGTGCACACTGAGCGTCGCGATCATCGTGGCGTCGCTCGCCTTCAGGCTCACGGCCGACGCGTACACGACCAGGGTTTTGCCGCCGAGCATCAGGAACTCGTCGATGCGACGCAGCTCTTTCTCGTCGTAGTCCTTCTGTGGCTCGATGATGATCAACCCGGTTAGGTTCCTGTCGATCGCGCTTCCCCCGCCCTTCAACTCGACTTCTTCGAACTTGTAGACGGGAAACGCCTGCTCGATGATGCTCTGCATGCTCGGGCGAGGACTGCCCTTGCTCCGTGGTACCAGGTTGGTGTCACTCAGTTTGAGCTCATCCTTGCCGGTGAGGACACCAACTCGATAGGTGATGTGATCGGCTGCGTTGCGCACTTCTCTGATCTTGTTCGTGATCCAGAATTCGAGACCGACGCCCGGCGCAAGCTGAGGAATGACCTTCTTCTCGCTGCCATACCTCAAGACCAGGCCCAGGTAACCGTTGCCCTTACCGTTGTCGAGCGGCTGCGCCGTGACGCCTTGTTCCTTGGCTTGCTCACGAAGTGCCGGCGTGTTCGCATCGATCAACTTGAACTCGAACTTGCCTTTGCCTTGGCGTTTGTACGCCTCCAGGATCTCGGTGACGTCTCCGACGAGTTGAGTAAAATGCGGAATCTCTCGCTCGACGTAGAAGTCGACCTGAAGCAACGTCTTGAGAGAGAGCACTATCCGCTCACTGCCCTTGGTCAGAGCGTAGTCTGCGACTCGCGCGTCGTCGACCTGCCCGCGCTCGTCCGTGGCGACGGGCGGTGTGGCTGGCGCTGTCGAGGACTGATGAGCCGTGCACGACAGCGGGCTTGCTCCGACGAGGACGGCGCTCACCAGGAACCGATTCAGGCCAAGCTCCAGGATTCCGTGCCAGATGTCGTCAACTGTTGAGTTCATGGACGCTCACGCGTTGTACCACGCTGAGCCCCTGCAAAGATTGCACTGGATTGCTGTCCCGGTCTGAGGGAAGAGGATTTGCAGGTCCTGGCAGATGGGCGCGTTCAAAGCGCAGGCCAACTCCGTCGTGGGGGCTCCGTCAGTCACGCTGAGGGAGAGACGAGAAACAACTCGGGTACTGCTTCGGTCGCCGTCCCGAGGCGGCACTCGTCGAACAGGTCCGCGTTGTCTGGCGCCTCGGGTCCGACGTACACCGTGCGCGCGCCGGCCAGGCGCGCCGTGGCTGCGAAACCGGCTGCGGGGTAGACCGCACCCGAGCTGCCAATCGTAACGAATACGCGGCAGCGAGCGAGCTCAGCCTCCGCGCGATCGAGGTCGAACGGAACTTCTCCAAACCAGCAGATGTGCGGACGGATCCGGCCACCACAGTCACACCGCGGAATGTCGGCGAGGGTTGGATAGAGCGCGGTGTCGTCGAACGGCGGGGCATGGCCACGCTCGCATCGGCTCTTCACGAGCTCGCCGTGCATATGGAGCAGGCGTCGTGAGCCCGCGAGCTCGTGCA
>Ga0302322_100002198_pt1 | contig 16441 bp, 12 predicted proteins | sample Fen_T0_2_FD_203757 | JGI IMG/M metagenome (GOLD analysis project Ga0302322, IMG submission 203757) | Peat permafrost microbial communities from Stordalen Mire near Abisko, Sweden - Fen_T0_2 | ecosystem: Environmental > Terrestrial > Soil > Wetlands > Permafrost | place: Sweden: Abisko... | reverse complement strand
ATTCCGCCATGGCTTTTCATCAGCAGAACGAGTTGGACAAGGCGGAAACCCTCTACGCCGCCATCCTGTCCCGAGAGCCAAGGCATTTCAGCGCCACCCACCTGTTGGGGCTCATCAGCTCCTCGAGAGGGGATTTTCAGGTCGCGGCCGAGAGGCTGCGGCGGGCCGTGGCGCTGAATCCGAGATCCGCCCTGGCGCACCTGAACCTTGGCCTCGCGCTCTGGAACCTGGGGCAGCCCGAAGAAGCCCTCAGGCACTACCACCACTCGCTCCGCTTCAACCCGAACCAGTTTGATGCGCTCTTCAACTGTGGCTTGGCCCTGCAGACCCTTCAGAGGCCTGCGGAAGCCGTCGCCACCTACGAACTCGCCAAGGCCCTGAAGCCGGATTCGCCGGGCCTGCTCATGAACCTCGCCTCTGTCCTGCATCAACTCGAAAGGCATGCCGAGGCCCTCGTCAACCTGGACCTGGTCCTGGACCTTCAACCCGAAAACGTGCCTGCGCTCTACTCCCGGGCCACCGTCTTGCGAGCCCTCCAGCGCTCCGCCGAGGCCCTGGCCAGCTGCGATCTCGCCCTCGCTGCCCAGCCAGATTGCGCGGAGGCCCACGTGAACCGCGGCAATGCCCTGGGCGACCTCAACCGCACGGTGGAAGCCTTGGCCAGCTACGAGCGAGCCGTGGCCCTGCAGCCCGATTCCCCAGACCTCCTCATCAACTGCGGCACAGCCCTGCACCACTTCGGCCGGCACCAGGAAGCCCTCACCTGCTACGACCGGGCCCTCACCCTGGACCCCAGCGATGCCAAGGCCCATTCCGGCAAAATCGCCCTTCTGGAATACATTTCCGAGGGTGGCTTTCAGGAGCATCAACAGGAGCGCCAACGGTTTTTCGAGGCCCACGCCAGCCGTTTTACAGCCCAGGCCAGCAAGCTCGACCGAGATCGCGATCCCACCCGGAAGCTGATTCTGGGGTACGTGTCTGCCGATTTCCGGAATCACGCCACCGCCACCATCTTCCTCCCGATCCTACAGCGTCATTCCAGGACGGATTTCCAGATCAACTGCTATTCGGGGGTCTCGACGGAGGACCACTGGACCCAGCGCTGTAAGGGTTATGCCGACGTATGGAGGCAGACCACCCACCTTCCCGACGAGGCCCTGGATCAGCTCATCCGGGACGATGGCGTGGACATTCTCATCGACCTATCAGGCCATTCTGCCGGCAATCGCCTGCTGGTCTTCGCGCGGAAACCCGCGCCGATCCAGGTATCTGCCTGGGGCCATGGGGGCGGCACAGGGCTTCCCGCGGTGGATTACCTCTTCGCAGATCCTGTGGCCATCCCAGGCTCAGTCCGACCCCTTTTCGCGGAAGAAGTCTACGACCTGCCCTGTCATATCACCTTCGAAGCGCCGGCTGACGCCCCGCCCTTGGTGGATCTGCCCGCGCAGTCCAGAGGGTGGGTCACCTTCGGCTGCTTGAACCGGTACTCAAAAGTCACGCCTGCCGTGGAGCAGCTGTGGGCCCGCATTCTGGCGGCAGTACCCCATGCGCGGTTGCTGCTCAAGGCCGGATTGTTCGACGACCCCAGGGGCCGGAGGACGGTCCTGGAATCCTTCGCTCAGCTTGGCATTGAAGCCGAGCGGATCGAATTCCGTGGCGCCACATCCCGCCGGGATCATCTGGCCGCCTACGGTGACGTGGACATCCTGCTGGATCCCTTTCCCCAGAACGGCGGCATCACCACCATGGAGTCCCTCTGGATGGGCACGCCGGTCCTCGCCAAGCTGGGCCACACCCTCGGCAGCCGCGCCTCCGGGGCCATTCTCCACGCCCTGGACCTGGCGGATTGGGTGGCTCAGAGCGAAAACGACTACCTGGAGGTCGCTCTTCGCAAGGCCGCGGATATTGAGGCTCTGGTGCAGTTTCGCCGGGGCATCCGAGCCAGGTTCATGGCCTCGCCAACGGGGAATCCTGAACGCTATACCCAGGCAGTGGAAGCGGCTTACCGAACCATGTGGCTGCGATGGCTGAAACAGTCTCCGTGGGAGAATGAAGCGGAGGCCCTGCCATGACTGAGTTCGCCGAAGATCGAGGGGAACCCCTCCACGACACGGCCTCCAGACTCGAAGCGGGCATGGCCTTCCATCAGCGGGAGGCGTTCGACCAGGCGGAAGCCTTGTACCTCGCCATCCTGGCGGATGAACCCAACCATTTCCCCGCCACTCATTTGCTGGGTGACCTCAAGAACAAGAAGGGCGATTTTCAATCCGCGGCCCAAACCCTCCAGCGGGCGTTGGTCTTGAATCCAAGATCGGCCCTGGCGCATTTGAATCTGGGCATCTCGCTCTGGAACCTGGATCGCCTTGAAGAAGCCCTGACGCACTATCGCTACTCAGTTCGTTTCAACCCGGCCAATCCCGATGCCCTTTTCAATTGCGCATTTGCCTTTCAGGCGCTCCAACAGGCCGAGGCAGCCCTGTTCCACTGGAATGAGCTGCTCACCTTGAATCCCGACCACGCCGCCGCCCTTCTGAACCGCGGCATGGTGCTTCAGGATCTCAAACGGCCCGACGAGGCCATGGCCAGCTTCGTGAAGGCCCTGGCGCTCGACCCCGCTCTTGCCGAGATCCTGCTGACCCGGGCCGTGCGGTTGAACGAGCATCTTCGCCATCTGGAGGCCCTGGCGATCCAGGACAAGGTCCTCGAAATCACACCGGATTGTTTCGGTGCGCTCGTGGACCGCAGCGGCACCCTGGTCAAGCTCGGTCGCCCCCGGGAGGCCCTTTCCAGCCTGGACCTGGCCTTGCTTCTGAACCCCGACAGCTTCGCCGTCCTGTACTGCCGAGCCACGGCGCTGTTGGATCTCAAGCGCCCCGAAGAGGCCCTCGCCACCTGTGATCGGGCCCTCGTTCTGCAGCCCGACAGCGTGGAAGCCAACATGAACCGCAGCGCGGCCTTGATTGCGCTCAACCGCCATGCGGAGGCCCTGGCGGGGTATGACCGGATGCTGACTTTGAGGCCCGAGGCTCCGGATATTCTCAGGAACCGTGGCGCGGCCTTGCATGATCTCGGCAGGCATCAGGAAGCCATCGACTCCTGGGACCGCGCCCTCGCCGTCGTGCCCGAGGACGCCATCATCCATTCAGGGAAAATTGTCGTCATGGAATATGTGGCCGGGGACGGATTCCTGGAACATCAGCAGGAACGCCGAAGGTATTTCGAGGCCCACGCCAGCCGTTTCGCATCGCAGGCCACCACCGCCACCCGGGACCGCGATCCGTCGCGAAGGCTGGTTCTGGGCTATGTGTCTGCGGATTTCAAGAACCACGCCACGGCCTCCATTTTCCTGCCCATCCTGCAACGCCATTCCAAGGCCGATTTCCAGGTCAATTGCTATTCGGGCGTCCTGTCGGAAGACGACTGGACCCTGCGCTGCAAGGAGTGCGCTGACGTGTGGAGGCAGACCACCAGCCTTTCCGACGAAGCCCTGGACGCCCAGATCCGGGAGGATGGCGTCGACATTCTCATCGACCTGTCGGGCCATACGGTGGGCAACCGCATGCTGGTCTTCGCCCGGAAGCCCGCCCCGATTCAGGTGTCCGGCTGGGGCCACGGCGGTGGTACCGGGCTTCCCACGGTGGACTACCTCTTCGCCGACCCTGTGGCCATCCCGGTCTCGGCCCGGCCCGGTTTCGCGGAGGAAATCTACGACCTGCCCTGCCACATCACCTTCGAAGCGCCAGGCTACACGCCACCCCTGGTGGATCTTCCCGCCCTATCCAGGGGCAGCATCACCTTTGGCTGCCTGAACCGGTATCCGAAGGTCACGCCTGCCGTAGAACGCCTGTGGGCCCGCATCCTCGCCGCGGTTCCCGATGCGCGCTTGCTGCTGAAGTCCGGCATGTTCGACGATCCCAAGAGTCGGATGAAGGTCCTGGATGCCTTTGCCCAGCTTGGCGTCGCCCAGAATCGGATCGAACTTCGCGGCTCCACCTCGCGCAAAGATCACATGGCCGCCTTCGGCGATGTGGACATCACCTTGGATCCCTTTCCCCAGAATGGGGGCATCAGCACCCTGGAATCCCTCTGGATGGGGACTCCCGTCATTGCGAAACTGGGCAACGCGCTCGGCAGCCGTGCCTCCGGGGCCATTTTGCATGCCCTTGGGCTCGGGGATTGGGTGGCCCAGGATGACGAGGGATATCTGGGCGTGGCCGTTCGCAAGGCGGCGGACATCGGGGCTTTGGCGCAATTCCGTTCGAGCATCCGATCCCAAATCATGGCCTCCCCGGCGGGAAATCCGGATCTGTACACCCGCGCCGTCGAGTTGGCCTACCGAACCATGTGGACCAGGTGGCTGGAGAAGACATCTTCGCCCGCGGAGGGCGTGCCTTCATGAACGGGACCCTGCAAGCGTCTGATTCCCTGAATGAAACCAACTCATGGTTGGAAGAGGCGCTGGCCCTTCATCAGCAGAACGATCTGGAACAGGCCGGAATCCTTTACGCGATGATCCTCGACCGGGAACCAAGACACTTCAATGCCAGCCTCATGTTGGGACTCCTCAGACACCAGGAGAGACGTTTTCCGGCGGCCATCGAGGTGCTTCAGCGCGCGGTATCCCTGAATCCAAGGTCCGCTCCGGCCCATCTCAATCTGGGCATCTCGCTCTGGACGGTGGGACGCCAGGCCGAGGCGCTCGGGCACTATCAGTGGTCGCTCCGGTTTGATAAGGACCATTCGGAAACCCTGTTCAACTGTGCCTACGCCCTGCAGGCCCTCAACCGGCCCGACGAGGCCATCCTCATCTGGGACCGGCTTCTGGCGCTCTGCCCCGGAGCTCCCTCGGCCCTCTTGAACCGGGGCCTCGTACTTGAGGCTCTGGCACGCCCCGAGGAGGCGATGGCCTGTTTCGTACAGGCCCTCGACCGGGATTCAAAACTGGAAGAGACCCTGGTCGCCAAGGCCGAAAAGTACAATGAAGAATCGCGTCATGAGGAGGCGCTGGCGCTCCTCGACAAGATCTGCGAACGGTGTCCCGATTCCGGGGGGGCGCTGCTCGCCCGGGCAGCGACTCTGTTCCGGCTTCGCCGCCACACGGAAGCCCTGGCCGACCTGGGCCGGGTGATCGTCCTCCAACCGGATTGCGTCGATGCGCTGGTCGGCCGCGGCCACGCCCAGCTGAAGCTGCTCCGCCCCCGCGAGGCCCTGGCCACCTTGGATCTGGCCCTGATTCTCGAACCCAACCACCTGGAGGCCCTCTACTGCAAGGCCAACGCTCTGCTGGTTCTTCAGCGTCCCGTGGATGCGCTCGTGTGCTGCAATCAGGCCTTGGTGGCCCAACCCGATTGCCCGGAAACCCTCTTGAACCGTGGCATTGTCCTGGTTCACCACCACCGGGCCATGGAGGCCCTGGTTGACTTCGAAAGGGCCTTGGCCCTGAGGCCTCACTGGGCCGATCTCCTCATGAACCTAGGACTGGCCCAGCACCTGGTGGGTCGGCCGAGGGACGCCATGGAGAGTTATGAAAAGGCGCTTCGCCTCGACCCCGGCAACGCCGTGAATCACTCCATCAAGATCCACCTGCTGGACCACCTGCCCGAAATGGGTCTGCCAGAGCATCAGCTGGAACGCAGGAAATTCCAGCAGGTCCATGCCAGATCCTTGGAATCCCTGAAACCCGTGTTTCTGAATGACCGCACACCCTCCCGCCGTTTGGTCATCGGTTATGTGTCCCGCTGTTTCATGCGGGGTTCCACGGCCTCGACGTTTCTTCCCATCTTTCAGAATCATTCGAAGGCCGATTTCCAGATCAACTGCTACGCCGATGTCCTGGTGGAGGACGACTGGACCCAGCGTTGCCGGGACTACGCCGATGTGTGGAGGCAGGTCGTCTACTTGTCGGACGAAGCCCTGGCGGCCCAGATCCGTGATGACGGGGTGGACATCCTCGTCGATCTGTCCGGGCACACACCGGGGAATCGGCTGCTCGCCTTCGCCCGCAAGCCCGCTCCCATCCAGGTGACCGCCTGGGGGCACGGCGGTGGCACCGGACTCGCCACCATCGACTACCTCTTTGCGGATCCGATGGCCATCCCGGCCGGCGACCGGCCTCATTTCGCAGAGCAGATCTACGACCTGCCCTGCCACATCACCTTTGAACCCCCCTCCTTTTCACCTGATCTGGTGCCCCTGCCCGCACAAACGAATGGCTACGTGACCTTTGGCAGCCTCAACCGGTATTCGAAGGTCACCCCAGGGGTGGAGCGTCTCTGGGCTCGGATCCTGGCTTCGGTGCCTGGTTCCCGATTGTTGATGAAAGACACGCTGTTCGAGGACCCCCAGGGACGGGCGATGGTCCTGGATTCCTTCGCCCGGCTTGGCATTGAGAGGGAGCGGATCGAGCTGCGCGGATCCACTTCACGGGAAGGCCACTTGGCCGCATACGGCGCCGTGGACATCCTGCTGGACCCCTTTCCCCTCAATGGCGGAATCACCACGTGGGAGTCCCTCTGGATGGGCGTCCCGGTGGTTTCCCTGCTCGGCAACACCATCGGCAGCCGCGCCTCTGGCGCCATTCTGCACGCCCTGCATCTGGACGATTGGGTGGCCCAGGACGAAGAGGGCTATCTCGGTGTGGCCCTCCAGAAGGCCAAAGACATTCAAGCCTTGGCCTGGTTCCGCCAGGATATTCGCTCAAGGGTCAACGTCTCCCCTGCGGGCAATCCCGAGCTGTATACACGCGCCGTCGAAGGGGCCTATCGAGCCATGTGGAAGACGTGGCTCCAGAAGGTGTCTCAGTAAGCGCCGGAGATCCTCCCTCATGATCAGACCCATGCCCGACCCTCAGGAACGGATCAGGAATCTGCAGACGATCTGTTTCAAACTCCACACCCTGAATCAGGAGTTCGACCAGGTTGTCGGTTTTTTGGATACCTACATCGAGGACCTCCATCACCTGGTGGCCGCCTATCCGAGGCTATCGGACGCGCATGCAGTGCTGGGGAAGTGGTACCGCTCCAAAGGTGAGTTCACACAGGCGGTCATCGGGGGTCACAATGCCCTGGCGATAGACGCCGCCAACCTTTCAAAACAAGCCTGGCTGGGTGAGCTTCTGCGGGAATGCGACGACCTTCCCGCCTTGTTCACCGAAATCCAGCCGCAGCTGCTGGCTTTCCATCCGCCCTACATCGAGATCGAGACCATCAACGTCTGCAATGCAGCCTGTGTCATGTGCCCAGCTTCGGAAAAGGAGCGCCAGGCCAAGGTCATGCCCCTGTCGATGTTTCAGAAGATCATCGATGAGGTGGCCTTGTATCCGGTGCCACCGAACATCTCCTTGCATGGTATTGGCGAACCCCTGCTGGATCGCCAGCTGGCGGAGCGCATCGCCTATGCACGCGAACGCCGGATCCCCTATATCGCGTTCGTCAGCAACGGTTCTCTGTTGACCGAAGACAAAGCCCGGGCGGTTTTGGAAGCCGGCGTTTCGGGGATCACGGTCTCCATCGAATCCATCCACCCCAGCGTCTATGAACCCATCCGGGTGAATCTGAAGCTTGAGGAGGTCATCCAGAACGTCATGCGACTGGCCCAGCTTAGAGACCAGCTCCGCCCCGATCTTTCCATCAATGTGGCGAGGGTGACCTCCGAAGAGAACGAGACAGAAGAGGAAGCCTTCAAACAGTTCTGGAGGCTGTGTTTGAGGCCGGGGTTGGACCGTGTGTTTTCCTTCCCCCGGCACAACTTTGCCGGGAAGTACCCCTCCCCTTTCACCCCGGGTTCCATGCCTTGCTCCAAGGCCTTCTCGGCCATGAACATCCGCTCCGACGGCACGGTCCCGCTGTGTTGTGTGGATACCAGCAATGCCTATTGTTTCGGTCAGGTGGGCGATCGATCCGTGCTTGAGCTCTACAATGCGGAGGCGTTTCAGCTGGTCCGTTGGCGGCAGCTGGCTGGCTCCCGGTCGAGCCTGCCGCTCTGCGGTGTCTGCAACGTGCCCGAAGCGGGTGAGCCGAGCGTGTCCTCGGGGCTTTAACCGGGTGTGGGGCGCCGCGCCAGGGGCGCGCTTCAGTGATGGAGGCCTGGATCCCTGGCCTCGATGGCCTGCGCACACAACGCCCGGAATCCAACCAAGGCAGAGAAAACCTGACGCTGGTCATTGGAGACCTTCGCCAGCAGATTCAGGATGATCTGATCATCCGGTCTCAGTGCCAGCGCCTTCCGCAGATCTGCCTCAGCCTTGGCGGACCTGCCCAGTTGATGGTTGGCCAAGGCTCGATTCACCAGGGCATCGGGGTTGCCCGCCTTGATCACCAGGGAGACCCCGAAGTGAGCAAGCGCCTTTTCAAATTGCTGGAGATTGCACAATGAAATGCCGAGATTCAGGTGCGCCAGCGCCGAACGTGGGTTGACCCGAATGGCGTCCTCCAGCCATCGGCAGGCCCCTTCGAAGTCACCCTGCCCATTTTTGATGGTTCCCATCTGGTGCAAAGCCACAAAGTGGGCGGGGTCGACGGCAAGCACTTCCTGGAAAATCAACTCGGCCTGGGCCAAATCATTCTGTCCCTGGCAGGCCAACGCCGCTTCCACCCGGGCGGAAAGCATGGACGGCAGATCTTGTGGGCTGGGGGTCGAATCAGACATGGTGCCTTCCCTTTTATCGAATGGAACCGGCCCATCACGTGGTTCCCTGGGCTAGCTTTCCGGCAGGCCGCCAAAGTCGGCCCTCGCCCGCTCCAGACGCTCCGGTGAGTCAATGGCGCAACGATATCCGGTGAGCGGACATCCGTAGACCCGCCCTTCAGCAATCAGAGCTGGGAAGACATCCCTGGGAAAGTCCCGGAGGACCGAGGGCTCGATGTCTGACAGCACGGAAGGGTTCAACAGGTAGACTCCCGAATTTACCCATGGAGATTCCACCCCAACACGTTCTGCTTCCGTGGGTCGTTCGAGCAGATGCGTGATCCTGAACTCCCCATCCACCACCACCACGCTGTTGGAGCTCACCCTTTGATGGAGAAGCAACGTGGCCTGGGCCTGCTTCTGGCGATGGCTGGTGACCATGGCCCCGAGGTCCTGATCGGTGAGCACATCGCCATAGTGCAGCAGGAACGGATCGTCGCCCTGAAGCAGGTGGGCCGCGTGGCGGGCGCTTCCTGCGGTGCCGAGCAGCCTTGGTTCATGGATGTAGGTGATGCTCAGCCCAAGGAAGGATCCGTTTCCGAAATGATCCTGGATGGCCTGGGGATGGTGATGGAGGTTGAGGACAATCTCGTGAAAGCCGTGGCGGGCAAGGTTCCGCAGGATGTGTTCCAGAATGGGCCGCCCCTGGACCTGGAGCATGGGCTTGGGAAGGTCTCGTGTCAGATCTCCCATTCGGCTCCCGGCGCCTGCCGCCAACACCATGGCCTTCATCGGGCCTCCAGAATCCAACGGGCCGCCGCGGCCAGCGAGTCGCAGACATGGACGGGCGCGATGCCATCATCCAAGGCGTCGGAGCTTTCAATGGGCGGATCCCCATGTCTGCCAGATTGAACCCAGATCGATCGGCAACCCGATCGATGTCCCGCCTGCAGATCGGTGGGGCGGTCTCCCACCATGTAGCTGGCCGGAAGGTCCAGGTTCAATTCTTCGGCGGCCCGCAGGAGCAGGCCCGGGCGCGGTTTGCGGCACGGACAATCCAACCGATAGGCGGCCAGGGTGGCGGAGGGATGGTGGGGGCAGTAGTAGAAACCATCGAGCGCGGGCGCTCCCGCAGCCCTAAGGTGGGACTCGACCGCGCCCTGCAGGGTCAGGAGATCCGCTTCAGAGAGCAGGCCTCGCGCCACCACGGCTTGATTGCTGACCACCACCAAGGCGAACCCCGCGCCGTGCAGCAGCGCAAGCGCCTCCGGTACGCCCGGGAGAATTCGGATGTCTTCAGCCTTGGTCAGCAGACCCTGGTCTTCCACAAGCACCCCGTCCCGATCCAGGAAGACGCATCTCTGGACTTGGGCCCTGGTCAACACCGACCTCCATCCACCTGGGCTAGATGACCATGAGCAGGGTGCCGAGGCTGGTCGCATCCCCCAGGTTGAAACCCGGGCTGAGCCAGTCGACGATTTTTGTTCCTTCGGCGCCGTGTTGTGTTTTTTTGCAGAACACCTGGACGGTATCCACCAGCTCCTGGGGGGTGAGCGTGGCTTCCTGGGAGGCCGCACGGCCCACCAGCATCACCCTGAGGAGCGTGAAGCCCAGAATCAGGTTGATGAAATGCCGGTACGGGGTTTTCTCGGACCAGGGAAAGACCTCGCTCAAGGCCTCATTGAACAGGTAATGCTCCAGCAGCCACGGTGCGCCCAGCAAGGCCACTTCGAGGCGTGCCGTTCCCAGTTCCAGCCCGCGCATCAACCCCGCTTCATCAGGGCTCCCATCCGCCGGGATGCTCAAGCCCGAGGCCACAGCGTCCAGCACCTTTCGCTGGTGCGGTGACACGGCCGTGTTGCGCATGGCGGCCAGATGGCTCCATGCGAACTTCGCCCGGGTGTATTCACGCGCGTTCAGGGGTTTCAGTGGAATCTGCAAAGCACCATTTTCCATGACGGCATCCATCGTCTTGAACAAGCCCTGGATGTTGGCGCCTTTATCCTGCTGAAGCAGTTCGGTCAGGCGCTGGCAGAAGACGCCCATGACCGCCAGGCGCCTGGAGAGATCCAATTCTCGCGTCTGGAGAATCTGGAACAACTGGGTCCGGATGTCTTCCATTTCACCCATGGACAACCCGAACCGCGGTGCAATTCGCTCAATGGTTCCGGTCCGCACGCTGGCTTCGCTCACATCCATGTCAAAGGCATCTGCCTCCAGAAGCGCGAGACGAGCGGCCTCTGGACAGGAGAGGCGCAAAACCATCTGATGAAAATCTCCGCAGAGAACGGTGTTGCGGGGAAAGGAATCACAGGCATCGGAAAGCGCCTCTTCTCCCAACTTCGCCTGGATTCGGCAGAGCCTCGACTCATCCAGGAAGGGACATTCCTGACACGGGGTCTCACGTTTTTCGATGTGTCCATAGTCCAGGGTGGTTTGGGGCTTGGGATTTCGCCGAACGTATTTTTCGATAATGGGTCGCAACTCAGGATCCTGGCTGGCCTCGTATTGGAGAAGGGTGGGCTCATCCAGACCGACCCGCCAAACCGAGCAGCAGGCGTCCTCGCAGTCGCTTCCTATGCAGGCGAAGCGGCTCACGTATCGCGGCATGAGCATGGATTCTGTCGTCACCAGCTTTTCCATGCACTCTCCCTCAGGGTTCAACGAGAACTGGCCTTGTAGCCACGCAAGGCCCGATTTCCGTGTTCCTGCTCGTCCAGTTTGGCCCTCAATTCACTCTGGTGTTGGGCCAATTGCTCGACGCGCATCTGGAGTCGCTGGCCCACGGTGTGGGCCCAGCTGACGAGGTCAGCCCAACCTGGGCCTTTCTCTGCCTGGGCGATCGCGTGCTGCAACCGATCGTTCCATTCGGTGACAGCCACAAGGTCTGGTTCCCAGTTGGAGTCAGACACCCAAGCCTCCATCTGTTCGATGGCGGCACGAAGGTCTCTATCGCTCATCCGACCTGATCCCCTGCCTGGAATTCAGGTGCCTGGACACCGCGGACCTGCTTTTCGTTGAGTTGTTCCCAGGCTTGGCGGATCTCGCCCATCTGGTTGGAGATGATCCCCAGCCGAGCTACGTCCTTGACCTTGCTCGCCTCGAAGATCTCACTGGTCCACCAGGTGTAGACCTTGGCCAGATTGTCGACCAGCTCACCGCCATCCTCATAGTTCAGCCGCAGGGCTGACTCGGTGATGACATCGGTGACCCGAGTAAGGCAGCGGCCGGTTTCCGCATGATCTTTCTGTTCGATGGCCTTGATGGCTCTTCCCATGTATTTCTGGCCTGCCTCCATGAGCAGGGCTGCTTGCTGCTCGGGGTTGGCCCCCAGCACCCGCTGGGCGAGGTAGGTCTCGGCAGATTGTGCATATGGGTTCATGGGTTATCCTCCACGCACAAATTCAAGCAAATCCCATTCCACCTCATGGTATTCCGAACAACCAGGGCCAGTTACAGGTTGTTGAGGCTGGTCGCTCCGGCATGAAGCTGGCCGACGATGACCTCCATATGGGCGAACTGCCTTTGCAAATTGATCTTCTGCTTGTCCAAAGCCGACTGGGCCGAATCGATCTGCAGGGCGAGGGATCGATTCTGGGTCTGGATGCTGAGCAGGGTCGAGGCGATGGAGCCCGTGCTCGAGGAGGTGAGGCTCGTGATGAGATCACTGGCGGCCTGACCGGCACCTCGGCTCAAGGTCATGATCCCTGAACCAGGGCCAGTCACCGCCAGATTCAGCCCCTCCAGGGCCGTTCCAATGGCTCCCACCATGACCCCATTGGAGGCCGTCATATCAATGTTGAAGGCCGTACCGTTGGCTGTGCCGGTAAAGTTGCCGGTCAAAACCCCGGTACCCGCATCTTTTGAAATCGTGAAGTTGACGGTGCCTGTGGCGGTTTTGGCCCCCGCGCTGCTGACAGACACAACGCCGTTATCCGAATCTCCAGAGAAGGAGAAGAGCCGCTTGACGGCCGCTGGATCCTTGTCGAGGGCATTCTGGAACGCCGTGGTATCGAGACTGAGGGTTCCATCTGCAGCCGTCTTGACACCCAGGCTGCCAAGGTTCTGGTAGGCCGCGGTGCTGGGAAGTCCGGCGGATACGCTGGTGAGCGAGAGCTTGATCTTGGACATGATGGCTCGCGTGGCGGCATCGCCGGCGAGAGGGGCCTTCGTGACAGAGCCATCCGCATTTTGGGTGATCGCCGAGGCGGTTTTGTAACCGGTCACCAGTAAGTTGTATTTGGTGAGCACATCCTGCATGCCCGCAGTGGCCGTGGTCTTGTCCTGAACCACGGTCAAGGAGGTTGTTCCCGTTTGCCCGCCCTGTTTGAGGGTGAAGGTGACACCGTCCGCTGCGTCCGTCACCACATTGGACTTGCGCGTGAGCTGGATGCCATTGACCGTGAAGACCGCGTCTGAAGCCGTGGTTCCGGACGCGCTGGAACTCAGGCCCGTGAGGGTATCCGGGGCTGGCGCCGTGTTGACCGTCTGGATGCCCGCGGGAATGCCCAGGGAATTCACCGCACCGCCACCCGTCATATCCGCCAGAGTGATCACGCCGTTGGTCGAGCCCGTGCCCGTATCCTTGGCGGTGACCACCAGCTGATAAGGGGTGGCCCCGGTACCGGTATTCACGACCGAGGCCGTGACATTGGCGCCCGAGGCATTGATGGCATCCCGCAGACCATTGAGGCTGTCGTTGTTCAGTTGGAAGGTCTTGACGACCCCATCGGTGCCCTGGATCGCGAACGTGGCCGGGGCGGTGGAGATGGACTTGGTGGGGTCCGCGACCGCCAGGTTGGTGGGGGTCGCGGTGAGATTCAGGGTGCCGCTCCCGGCACCATTGACCGTCACACTCAACCCCTCCAAGGGGGTTCCTGCCGCACCCGTCAAGGTGCCGTTGGTTCCGGTCAGGGCATAGCTGGCGCCCCCGAAGGTGAAGGTGCCCGACACGGCTCCACCCGGTGTGCTGGTGCCATCAATGGTGAATCCCACGGCTCCGGTGATGGTTTTTGCCGTGGCGCTGTTGAAGGTCAGGGCTGCCGCGTTGGTCGAGGTCCCCGAAAAATTGAACGTCGGTGAAATGCGCGCCTTGGTCGCAACGGATGAAACTTTTAGGTCATAACTGCCCACAGCCGCCCCGACGGCGGTGGCGGTGACATAGGTGTTGTTGGCATCCGTACTCGTGACCGTGCGCGCGTTGAATTTGTCCACCAAGCTGACCAGGCTGAGCGACAGCGTGTTCATGCTGGACTTCATAGCCGTCAGGGCAGAGGTCCGGTTGTTGTTGTTGGTCTGCTGGGTCTGGAGCCGGGCCAAGCCCGTCCCCTTCTGGGCCAGGATCGCCTGGATCAGGGCATCTGTTTGCACACCAGAAGAAACACCCTGAAAGCTGATGGCAGAATTTGCAGTTGCCATAAACGACCTCCTGACGCCGCGAGAGCTTAGCCTTTTTTGTCCACCAGGATGCCGGAGGCACCCATTTTGGTGTCCAGAGCCTGCAAATTGCGGGCCATGGCCAGTACTTCCTCGGAAGGCACCTGGAGCAACACCTCCCCAGTGCTCTTGTTGACGATCTTGAAGGTCGTGCGTCCCGTGTCCTTGTCCTCCTGGAACTTCAACTCGGTGGCCGTCTGTTGCAGGTGGCTGTTGAGTTGGGCTGCAGCGGTTTCAGGAGAGGTCGCGGCTTTGGCCGCAGGCTGGCCTTCCTGCCGCTGAGGCGGGAGTTCGGACGTCTTGGTAGAGGGTGCCTTTTCAGCTGCGGGTCTTGAAGTAGCCGCTGCTTGCGCCACGTGAAGGCCCGATGCCAAACCACCCAGAGGGTTTACATGATCGGCCATGTCGGAGCTCCTCTCCTAGGTTCGACAGTCGGAGGGGGCAGATTAAATCTGCCCCCTCCGGGAGTCACCGGAACCAATTACCGGAGGAGGGCCAGAACAGACTGCGTGGACTGGTTCGCCTGAGTCAGGGCGCTGGTGCCAGCCTGCATCATGATCTGGTACTTGGTGAGGTTCACCGTTTCAGCACCGATATCAGCACCCAGCCAGGTGTCGGAAACGGAGAACTGATTTTCCGAGGTGATGGAATTGATGGCAGAGGTGGTATTGGCCGTGGCGATGACGCCCGCGAACTTGTCCCGCTCAACCTGGATGAGAGACAACGTCGCGGAGGAACTGCCGGTGGAGTAGGTGGCGATGGCGGCGGCCACCGTGGTGCCGGCTACTTTGACCTGAGCCGCGGCCGAAGCAGCTGCCCATGCCGTGCCGATAAGCGTCTGAACGGCGCTGTATTCCGTGGCGCCCGTGTTGCCGCTGCCTTCGAGTTCAGCCAGACGGTAGGACAGGTTGGTGGCTTCTTCCAGGAAGGAGTCAGCCGACTGAACCTGGAAATACTTGGCCTGCTGGGCCTTCACGGACCCGGCAGCGCTTCGGGCTGAAGCTTCGGCCTGGGTGCCAGCCGTCATAGCGGCGGCATCATCGGAAGCGCGGTTGACACGCTTGCCGGTGGTGAGACGTTCGATGGCCTGCTTGAGCCCCAGCTGGGTAACACCAATCTGACGACTGGCGGCCATTGCGGTAACGTTTTGAAGAATACTAGGCATGACATCCTCCGTGATGTGCCTTGGCAGCATCCGTGCTGCCGGTTGGGTTGGTGTGGGGGAAACCCCCGACCCTTTCTCTTTCGGACCTGACGTAGAAAACCTTTAACTTTTTTTCAAAGCCAGTCGCAGGGCCATTCTCACAGGCCCACCGGAAGCCAGAAGGCCCCCTGGGTTCCCTTCGGCCACGTTGGCCTGGCGTTTATGCTCAGTCCTTTTCCCGACTGAACATGCCCCGCAGCTTGCCCATGAGACTGGCCTGTCCCTCTTTCAAGGGAAGCAACGCGGGATCTTCCTGAGACCAACCGGCTGGTACCGCGACCGAGGGGTCCAGCTCAAGCGCCCGGCGGAAACAACCCTGGGCATTCGCATGGAAACCCTTGCGGTGATAAAGCTCCCCCATGAGAGCCCAGGGTTCAGCCGCACGCGGATTGAGCCGCGAAGCCACCTGCAGCGCCTCAATGGCCCGGGTGGACCAGGCTGGATTATTGAGCCGGAGGCGCCCGAGCAGCATCCAGGACTCATAGGCACCGGGCGAATCTCCATCCAGCTTGATGGCCTGTTCCAAGGCCCGGATGGCTTCGCTGGTGCGGTCCTGCATCACATAGGATTTGGCCTTGATGAGAAGACGCCGAGCTCGCTCGGCGACGGAGGGTTCCTCGTCTTCCATGGGGATCGCCGGCAAAACAGGCGGTGTCGGCATGGAGAGATCAAGGTCCAGAGAATCGGGATGGAACACGATGGCCGGAGGGGGAGCCAAATCCTCAACCATCAAGATGGGGGGCAGCTCGGGTTCCGCCTCAGGCTCTGGCTCTGGTGGTGGCGGGGGAGGCTCCACCTTGGGCAAGAGCGGAAGGTCTCCGCGGACCAGACTCACCCCCCCAAGGGCCCACAAGGTGGCCACCAACCGGGAGGCGTGTTCCTGTGAAAGCCCCGTGAGGGACGCGATGGTATCGCAGCCGAGGGGTTCCGTTCCAAGCAGGGAAAGCGCGTAAGCGAGGGTGGGCGTCAGGGGGAAATCACTCAGCGTGTCCAAGAGGTTTGGCACCGCCTTCCAGCGCCATTCGGGCTCACTGCGGAACATCTCAATTAATTCGCGGTCGATCTGCGCACTCTGAAAGGTGTCCCAGACCAGCCAGCGATGGTCCATGCGGAATTCCAAATCACCACTGAGGTTCTCGCCAAAAGCAGCGGGAATCCACGTCATCTTGAGGATCG
>Ga0302322_100002196_pt1 | contig 16442 bp, 18 predicted proteins | sample Fen_T0_2_FD_203757 | JGI IMG/M metagenome (GOLD analysis project Ga0302322, IMG submission 203757) | Peat permafrost microbial communities from Stordalen Mire near Abisko, Sweden - Fen_T0_2 | ecosystem: Environmental > Terrestrial > Soil > Wetlands > Permafrost | place: Sweden: Abisko... | reverse complement strand
GGAATGTCCACGAGCCGCCGGGCGGGCTTGTCCAGCAGCGTGCAGATCTTGAGCGAGGCCGGGCTCTTCCCCCGCAGGTAGCGGACCAGGTAGTTGAGCGTCAGGCCCGTGTCGATGATGTCCTCGACCAGGAGGACGTCCTCGTCCGCGATGCTCGCCGAGAGGTCCTTGATGATCCGGACGAGGCCGGACGACTCGGTGGCGGTGCCGCCGTAGGAGCTGACCTCCATGAGGTCGATGCGAAGCGGCAGCGGGATCTGGCGCATCAGGTCCGCCATGAACGGCAGCGACCCCTTGAGCACGGAGACGAGCGTCAGGTTGTGGCCGGCGTAGTCGGCGGCGATCTGGCGGCCCAGCTCGGCGACGCGGGCGGCGATCGCCTCCTCGCTGAGCAGGACCTCCCCGATGTCGGCCTGGAGATCGGCGGTACGGGTCATGAGGGGTTCGGCGCAGCCTCCAGCGAGAGGGGTCTCGGGTAGGCGTCGATGATCGCGCGTCCGGCGGTCCCGTGCACGGCGGGCGTCGCCATCACGCGGGTCCGGCGGTGGCGCCCGGGCCGGCCGGGCCGGAGAGCGACGGATCGGCGTCGTCGAGGGTCCCCGGGGGGCCGGTGCCCTCGGCCGGGTCGTGGCGGCGACGGCGTCCGCGGCGACGGCTGCGCGCGGTGGACCGGGAGCGATGCGCGGCCCTGACGCCTGGGAACGCCACGAGCGGGCTGACGGCGCCGTCGCCGCCGTCGCCGCCGTCGGCGCGTGCGTCACTGCCGTCGACGCCCTCGACATCGGCGTGCGAGACCATGGCGGGGGAAGAACCGGCCGCGTCCTCGACCCGGGCCTCGACCGCGGGGAGGCCGCCGAGGCCGGCCGCGACGCCCGCCTCGGTCACGATGCGGTCGGCCGGCCGCGGCGGCGTCGCCTGGCCGGTGGTGCCCGAGAGGTCGTCGAGCAGCGCCAGCCGCCCGAACTTGAGCAGCAGCATCCGGAAGTCGCGGGCGTAGAACAGCTTGATCCGCACGTCCGGGTAGAGCTCGCGGAGCCTGCGCAGCTTGCGGTTCTTCTTGCGGACCAGCTTCTGCTTGAGCGTCGTGAGCTCCACGTAGAGGTCGAGGTCCGGCAGGTAGAAGTCCGGGGAGAAGCTCTCGACCACCTCACCGGTCATGGACCAGCCGATGGGAAAGGTGTCCGGCTCGTACGTCCAGCGCACCTGGTAGAAGTCCAGGATCCGCGCCAGCTCGGCCTCGCTCGCATGCGCGAAGGCGGGCCGGAGCGCCACCGGGAGGGCGGCCAGGGCCGTCACCGGCGCGGCCCCGCGTCCGCGCCGCCGGTCCCGTCCAGGAGCGAGCGCAGGTCGCCCTGCCAGCCCGCCAGGAACCGGCCCATGGCCGCCACGTCCTCCTCGTCGAGGGCGGGGGCTCCGGCCAGGCGGGCCTCGGTGGCGGGGTCCAGCTCCGGGTGGGGGGCGGTGTCGAGGCGCGGCGTGGCGTCGTCGCGGGCCACCACCACGCTCAGGGTCCGCGAGCCGCACGCGGGGCAGCGCAGCTCCACGAATGCGAGGTCGCCACGGTCGGCGAGGATCGCGATCCCGTCGACGGGAATGGCCGCGCCGCACGACGTGCAGCCAGCCCCGGTGAGGCGCGCCCGGAGTCCGCGAGGGTCCATCGGCGGTCAGTCTACCGAAGCGCCGCCCGGACCGGGGCGGGCAGGGCCTCGGCGGAGGCCGATACTGGGGTGGGGTATCATGCGGGCCATGGCCGAGACCACCCCCCGGGCAGGCGCTGCCCACGCCGATCACCCCACCTTCCGTCACAGCTACAGCAAGGACAAGGCCCAGCTCGTCCGGCGCCTGAGCCGCATCGAGGGCCAGGTTCGCGGGATCGCGCGGATGATCGAGCGGGACGAGTACTGCGTGGACATCCTCCAGCAGACGGCGGCGCTCCGGGCGGCCGTGGACGCCGTCTCGATCATGATCCTCGAGGATCACGTCCAGGGCTGCGTCCGGACCGCCGCCGAGCGGGGCGAGGCCGACAAGTACGTGGACGAGGTCGTGGACGTCGTCCGTCGCACGCTCGGGCGGCCGATCCGCGGCACCAAGGCCTCCAGCTGAGCGGGTTATCCACATCGATCGCGTGACGGTTCGCCGAATCGTGGACAAACCGTCTTGACGCTCCTTCGACCGACGCCTTAACGTCCGCACTCCGCACGCAGCATGCGCGCTCGGGGAGCGCCATCCGCAAGGGGTGCCGGGGAGACCCGGGCCGGAACCGACCGGGTGGCGCGAGACCGCCAGACGCCGGCCGCGGCGAACGATCGACGCCGGGAGCGGCTCCCGGACGGCCTGGCGCACGACCACATGGAGGGTGCCCTGGACCGCCCGAGAGATCCGCTCCCGACGCGCGTCCAGGACCTCGCGCCGCTTCCCACGAGCTACGTCGACACGCTCGATGCCGGCCTCGCCGCGCTCGGCCTGGAGGTCGCGCCGGACGCGCGCGAGGCGATCGACGTCCACGTCCGCTTCCTCCTCGCCTGGACCGAGGCCATCAACCTGACCGCGATCCGCGTGCCGGCCGAAGTCGCCCGCCTGCACGTGCTGGACGCGCTGGCGGCCGCACCCCACCTCGCGGCCCGCGGGATCGGCCGGCTCCTGGACATCGGGTCCGGCGGCGGCTTCCCGGGACTGCCGCTGGCCGTGGCGCTCGGGTCGGACCGGGCGCTGCTCGTCGACTCGGTCGGCAAGAAGGTGCGGTTCCTGGACACGGTGATCGAGGCGGCGGGTCTCGGGCGGCGGGTCGCGGCCGAGAACGTGAGGGCCGAGGTGCTCGCCCGGGACCGCCGCGACCGCGAGGCGTGGCCGGCCGTGACGGCGCGCGCGGTGACCACGCTGGCGGAGCTGGTCGAGCTGGCGCTGCCGCTCGTTGCGCCGGGCGGCGTGCTCATCGCCTGGAAGCGCGAGCCGCTCGGCGAGGAGCTGGCAGAAGCCTCGGGAGCCCTCGAGGCGCTGCGGGCCGGACCCGTGGAGATCGTGGATGCCGAGGTGCCGGGCCTCGAGACGCACCGCCTCGTCATCGTCCCGCGCGGCGGACGCATCGACGCCCGGTTCCCGCGCGACCCGGCCGAGCGACGACGGCGACCGCTGGTGCCCGCGCCGGCCTCCTGACGTCCGCTCGCGCGTTCCCGCTGCGCTACCCTCCACCCGATGCTCGTCGCCGTCCTCTCCGATGTCCACGCGAACCTGGTCGCGCTCGACGCGGTCCTGGCCGCGGTCCCGTCCGTGGACGAGGTCTGGCACCTCGGCGACGTCGTCGGCTACGGCCCGCACCCGGACGAGGTGGTCGCGCGACTGCGCGAGCTGGGCGCCATCGGCGTGCGCGGCAACCACGACGCGGCGGCCCTGGGCGGCCACGAGATCGAGGGCTTCAACGTGGATGCGCGCCGCGCGGCCGAATGGACCCGGGCCACCATCGCGGACGACACCAGGGCCTGGCTGGCCGCCCAGCCCGAGACCCTCGTGCGGGAGGGCTACCTCCTGGTGCACGGCAGCCCGCGCGACCCCACCTGGGAGTATGTGACGTCAACGCCGGTCGCCCGCGCGAGCATGGCCGCCATGGAGACCCACTCCGGCCTCAACGGCCACACGCACCTGCCGATCGCCTACATCGAGGAGGACGGCCGGCTCGAGACGATGAGCCCGGGCTCCGGCTCCACGCTGACCTTCGACGGCCGGCGCGTGCTCCTCAACCCGGGCAGCGTGGGCCAGCCCCGGGACGGAATCCCCACGTCGGGCTGGATGCTGCTGGACACCGCCGCCGGCACCGCGACGTGGCGGCGCACCGCGTACGACATCTCGGCGGTCCAGGCGGACATGGCCAGGCTGCGACTGCCTGAGCGGCTCGTGGCGCGGCTGGCCTACGGCCTCTAGCGGTCGTTCCCCGGATCCGTGGCCGCATCCGCCGCCGCATCCGCCGCCGCATCCGCCGCCGCATCCTCCGGAGGCCCGCCGGGCCGGACGGCCCGCGACCGGGGGCCGAGCCGCCCGCGGGGACCGGCCGTCGTGCCCCCACAACCCGGCCCGATGCCGGGGACCACCCGACGGGCCCGGTGGTATCGTGACCGGCGCGACGACGCGGCCGGGAGCGTCCCGGTGGCCCTGCCGTCGTCCCTAGGACTCGGAGGGTCTTCGCGACCGTGGCCGACTCGTCGGCACCCCAATTCCGACGCGCCGTCATCGCGCTGTCGGGCGGCCGGACGGACCGGCACATCGTTTCCCTCGCTGCGGACATCGCCAAGGCCGGCCGTGCCGAGCTTGTCGGCGTGCACGTCGTCGAGATCGACTGGACGCTGCCGCTGGACGCCGACGTCGCCGGCCATGACGAGGGTGCGCAGCGCGTTCTCGACATCGCCGAGGCCACGGCCGAGGCGGCACGCTACAAGATGGAGACCGTCCTGCTGCAGGCCCGCGACGTCGGGGCCGCCATCGTCGACGAGGCCACCGAGCGCGCGGCCGACGTCATCATCTGCGGGCTGCCGTTCCGGCGCCGCTTCGGTGGCGAGTTCACCGTCGGCCGGACCATCCCCTACATCCTGAGGAACGCACCGTGCGCGGTCTGGGTCATCCGCGAAGCGATGCCCGAGGAGCAAGCATGAAAGCCGTCATCGTCGGCTGCGGACGCGTCGGAGCCGGACTGGCGGACGAGCTGGACCGCGCCGGCTGGCAGGTCCTGATCATCGACGCCGTCTCGTCCGCGTTCGACCGGCTCCCGTCGGGCTTCGGTGGCACGGCGATCCGCGGCGACGGCACGGATGAGGACACGCTCCGCCGAGAGGGCGCAGAGGGCGCGGACCTGTTCCTGGCCCTCACGGAGGGCGACAACCGCAACGTCATGGCGGCACAGCTGGGGATCGAGGCGCTGGGCGTCCGCCAGTGCGTCGCCAAGATCAACGACCCCGTCCGCGCCGAGGCCTATGCCCACCTGGGCATCACGACGCTCTGCCGCACGAACCTGATGACCACGGCCGTGCTGGGCTTCCTGGGCCAGGCGGTCCCCGACAAGCCGGGCATCTACGCGCCCGAAGTCCCGCACATCCACGCGGACGGCCAGGCGCACAGCATCCCGGAGGCGTAGGCCATGTTCGTGCTGGTGGTAGGCGGCGGCAAGGTCGGGTACTACCTGACCAAGGAGCTGATCGCGTCGGGCCACGAGGTGGCCCTGATGGAGAAGGACCGGCGGCGGGGCGACCAGATCAAGGAGGAGATCGGGTCGATCGTCATCGCGCAGGACGGCTGCGAGGGCAAGTACCTGCGCGAGGCCGGGGCGAACCGCGCCGACATCGTGGCCGCGGTCACGGGCGATGACGAGGACAACCTCGTCATCTGCCAGATGGCCAAGCACCACTTCGACGTGCCGCGGACCATCGCTCGCGTCCACAATCCCAAGAACGAGCGGCTGTTCCGCCACCTCGGCGTGGACGAGATCATCAGCCCGACCAGGATGATCCTTGGCTCCATCGAGCAGGACATCCCGGTCCACGAGCTCCTGCACCTCGCGGCGCTGGGCGTGGGCGAGCTGGAGATCATCGAGGCGCACCTCCAGGCGGGCTCGCCGGCCATCGGCAAGATCGCGCTCGACCTCGACGTGCCGCCGGGGTGCTCGCTGTTCGGGGTGATCCGCAACGGCCAGCCGACGCCGCTCCGCTCCGACACGGTGCTCGCCGAGGGCGACAAGGTGATCGCCATCGGGCGCCCGGACTGCGAGGTCGAGCTCCGCGGCCAGCTCATCGGGGAGCACGTCGAGGCGTAGTCGCCGAGGCGTCGTCGCCAGTCGCGTTGCCCGGTCGCTACCGGCCGGCGTTGCGTGTCGCGGGCTGTGTGGCCGATCCGCCGGACACCGGCGCCGCGATGAGGCACACGGTGGCGGGCTGCCAGGCGCTCCGCGAGGCGAGGAGCGTGGCTCCGTCAAGGTCGTCCGCGTCGTGACACCCCTGGATCGACCACGGGCCCTGGCGCGGCACCGGCACGCCGCCCGCGCAGCGGAACAGGGCGCCATCGGCGGCGGCTACCACGAGCACGGCCCGGTCGTCCGCGCAGGGTCCCGCCGTCGCCGGCGCCGGCGCGGGAGCGGTGGCTGCGGCGATGCGGTCCCCGACCGACGGTCCCGCCGCCACGAGCACGAGGGCGAGCACCGGCAGGGCCGGGATCGCCGCCCATCGCCCGATCGATCGCATCTCCGAACCTCCATGCCAATCGTGCCCCGGCCGCGCGCCGTTCGCAAAGGACCCACTCGAGGGCGATGCCAGGCCCGGAGTCCGGGACGCCCGGGGACCGCTCCAGGTTTCGTGCCATTGGGTGGCCCGCTGCGACGCCGCGCCTCGCATGACGTCGCACCTCGCACGAGCAGGGTGGCGACCCGGATCTCGATCGCCGATCCGCGCAAGGTTTAGACCCCTCAACAAGCACCTCTCTTGACAACACCATTGATAGGGTTCTAGCCTGTGCGATGTCCGACGGGCGGCCAACCCGCCGCGTCGGCGACCACACCACCCTGGGCCGGCGGACTGCCGGCGCACCAGCAGGAGGATCGATGCGATGACGCTGACCCGTCGCCCGTCGCCCTTCGGCGAGCTCGTGACGCTTCGCCAGGCGATGGACCGCCTGTTCGATGACACCGTGTTCCGGCCGTCTACCGGCGGCAGCGGCCACGGTGACTTCGCCCACCTTCCGCTCGACGTCCGGACCACGCCGGACGCGCTCGTCGTCGAGGCCGCCCTCCCGGGTGTCAGGCCCGAGGACGTGGAGATCACCGTCGACAACGGCACCCTCACCATCAGGGCCGAGGACCGGGCCCGGGAGACCGCCGACGAGGGCGGCTGGGTCGTCCGCGAGATCGCGCGCGGGAGCACGATGCGGACCGTGACCCTGCCGACGGGCCTCGAGGCCGACCGAGCCGAGGCCACCTTCGAACACGGCGTCCTCAAGCTGCGGATCCCCAGGGCGGAGCAGACCAAGCCGCGCCAGATCCGCATCCAGCCCGTGACCGCGGGCGAGGCGAAGGCCGGCGATGCCGCCGCGCAGCCGGCGAAGGCCGAGGCCTAGAGCATGGCGGCGGCGCGCCGGCCGGACCGGGACCCCACTCGACCCGTCTACGTCATCAGCGTGGCGGCGACGCTCGTCTCCGCGCACCCGAGGACGCTCCGGATCTACGAGGACGAGGGCCTGGTCTGCCCTGCTCGCACGCCAACCAACATCCGCCTCTACTCCGAGGAGGACATCCGGCGGATCCTCTGGATCCGCCATCTGACGCGCGATCGCGGCGTGAACCTCGCCGGGGTCCGCACCCTCTTCGAGCTCGAGGAGCGCCTCGGCAAGAGGATCCTCGAGGCGCTCTACGACGAAGGGACCCGAGACGCCGCGGCGGAGCGCCAGAACGGACGCGCCGCCGGACCCCCGGGTCCCGGCCCGGACAACGGTTCGGACCCTGCCCCTTGACCCAACCCAGCCACCGCAACCCCCGACCAAACCACCCGAACCCGAACCGTCGCCGGACCTGCCCGGCCGGCAATCCAAGGAGACCCTGATGGCCAAGCGACCGTCCAAGCCGGAGGAGACACAGCCCGCGGCCGGCACGCCGGAGCTTCGTGAGCTGCCGCTCGTCGCCCTCCGCGAGACGGTCATCTTCCCGGAGATGATCGTCCCCCTCCAGGTGGGGCGCGACAAGAGCGTCGCAGCGTTGAACGCGGCAACGGAGTCCGGTGGCCCGATCGCGCTCGTGACCCAGCGCCAGCCCGAGCAGGAGGACATCGGCGACCCGTCCGAGCTCTACTCGGTGGGCACCATCGCCAAGATCGCCCAGGTCGTGCAGCTCCAGGACGGCACCGTCCGGGCGATCGTCCAGGGCCAGGGGCGCATCCGCGTCCACGGTTTCGCGCACACCAGCCCGTACCTGTCCGCGCTCGTCGAGGAGCTGCACGACGAGACGCCCACCGGCGTCGAGATCGCGGCCCTCGTGCGCAGCGTCCAGGCGCAGATCGAGCAGTACGTCGCCAACGGCGCGCCGGTCCCACCGGAGGCCGCCGTCGCCGCCCGCAACATCACCGAGCCCGGCCTCCTGGCCGACATGGTGGCCTACAGCCCCGACATGTCGACCGAGCAGCGCCAGGAGCTCCTCGAGACCATCGACGTGGAGGAGCGCCTCAAGCTCGTCTCCGCGTTCCTTGCCCGCCAGATCGAGATCCTCGAGCTCAAGGGGAAGATCCAGAGCGAGGTCAAGTCCGAGATGGACAAGACCCAGCGGGAGTACATCCTCCGCGAGCAGCTCAAGGCGATCCAGCGTGAGCTGGGCGAGGACGACCCGCAGCAGGCCGAGATCAACGAGCTCCGCGAGAAGGTGGAGTCGTCGGGCATGCCCGAAGAGGTCCGCACCCGGGCGATCAAGGAGATCGACCGGATGAGCCGGATTCCGTCCGCCTCGCCCGAGGTCGGCGTGATCCGGACCTACGTGGACTGGCTCGTCTCGCTGCCGTGGACGGTCTCCACGGAGGACCGCCTCGACATCAAGGAGGCCTCGATCATCCTCGACGAGGACCACTACGGCCTCGAGAAGGTCAAGGAGCGCATCCTCGAGTACCTCGCGGTGCGCAGCCTCGCGGACACCATCCGCTCGCCGATCCTGCTGTTCGTGGGCCCTCCCGGCGTGGGCAAGACCTCGTTGGGCAAGTCCATCGCCAGGGCGATGGGGCGCAAGTTCACCCGCATGAGCCTTGGCGGCATCCACGACGAGGCGGAGATCCGCGGGCACCGGCGCACCTACATCGGCGCCCTGCCCGGCCGGATCATCCAGAGCATCAAGACCGCCGGCACCAACAACCCCGTGTTCATGCTCGACGAGGTCGACAAGATCGGCATGGACTTCCGGGGCGACCCGAGCTCCGCGCTGCTCGAGGTGCTCGACCCGGAGCAGAACTTCAGCTTCCAGGACAACTACCTCGAGGTCCCGTTCGACCTGCGCAAGGTGCTGTTCGTCGCCACCGCCAACCTGCTGGACCCGATCCCGGCCGCCCTGCGCGACCGGATGGAGGTCATCCAGCTGCCGGGCTACACCCAGCGTGAGAAGGTGGAGATCGCCCGCAGGTTCCTGGTCCCCAAGCAGATGGAGAACCACGGCCTCAAGGCCAAGCACGTGGCGATCACCGACGAGGTCCTCACGGAGCTCGTCCAGGCCTACACGCACGAGGCCGGCGTCCGGAACCTCGAGCGCGAGCTCGCCAACATCATGCGCAAGGTGGCGCGCTCCGTGGCGGAGGGCCGCAAGCGCAAGACGGTGGTGGACCTCAAGAAGCTCGAGGAGTACCTCGGACCGCCGCGCTTCGAGTACGGCGAGCTGGAGGCCGTGGACCAGACCGGCTCCGCCACGGGGCTCGTGGTGACCGAGGTCGGCGGCGACGTCGTCGCCATCGAGGTCACCCTCATGGAGGGCAAGGAGGACTTCATCCTCACCGGCCAGCTGGGCGACGTGATGCGCGAGTCCGCACGGGCGGCGCTGTCCTGGATCCGCACCCACGCCTCCGAGCTCGGCATCTCGCGCGAGGTGTTCGAGAAGCACACCCTGCACATCCACGTCCCGGCCGGCGCCACCCCCAAGGACGGCCCGTCCGCCGGGGTGACCATGGCCACGGCGATGGTCTCGGCGCTGACCGGCATCCCGGTCCGCAAGGACGTCGCGATGACGGGCGAGATCACGCTCCGCGGACGCGTGCTGCCCATCGGCGGGCTCAAGTCCAAGATCCTCGCCGCCCACCTGGCCGGCGCGGGCATGGTCATCCTGCCCCGCAAGAACGAGAAGGACCTCCGGGACATCCCCGAGGAGATCCGCAAGCAGCTCAAGCTCGTCCTCGCGGACAACATGGACCAGGTCCTGGAGGCGGCGCTCCGCCGCCGCCCGAAGGCGCTCACGGCCATCCCGCCGACGATCGTCGAGGGCGGCGGCGAGCTCCCCAAGCCCGAGCCCGAGACCCGGGTCCGGCGCAGCACCTTCCCGCCGGCGGACCAGCCGCCGGTGGTGGTGCAGGGCACCTAGGAGCAACCCGAGCCCGAGGGGCGCCGGTCCGGACTGCGGACCGGCCGCTCCCTCTGATGGGGGATCGGACGATGGAGTACCGGGACTACTACGAGATCCTCGGGGTGCCTCGGTCGGCCAGCCAGGCCGATGTCAAGAAGGCGTTCCGGAAGCTCGCCCGCGCGCACCACCCGGACCGGAACCCCGGCGACAAGGCGGCCGAGAAGCGGTTCAAGGACGTCAACGAGGCCAACGCGGTCCTGTCCGACCCGGAGAAGCGCAAGCAGTACGACACCCTGGGCGCCAACTGGGACCAGTTTCAGGGCGCCGGCGGGGGTCGCGGCGGGGCCGACCCGTTCGGGCCCGGCGGGCCCTTCGCGGGGTTCGGCGGCGGTGGCGGTGCAGGCGGGGCGGGTGGCACCCGGTACGAGTTCCGCACCGCTGGGGCCGGCGACGCCGGCTTCTCCGACTTCTTCCGGATGTTCTTCACGGGCGCCGCCGCGGGCGCCCAGGCCGGCAGGGCCACCTCCGGTGGCGGGGCGCGGGGCCAGGCCGGGGGCGGCACCAGCTTCGCCGACGTCCTCTCGGAGATGGGCCGGTCCGGGTCGGGTCCGGGCGCCCCCGGCGCAGGCCGACGCGGCGCGGGCGCGGCACCGAAGGCTCCGGCCGCCGACGGCGCGTCCCGGGGCGAGATCGAGGCCCCGGCGGACCTGACCCTCGAAGAGGCGTTCCACGGCACCCAGCGCCTGGTCGAGGTCGAGGGCAAGCGCTACGAGGTGTCGCTACCCCGCGGCGTGGACACGGGGAGCCGCATCAGGCTCAGCGGCAAGGGTCCCGGCGGGCGCGACGTCGTCGTGACCGTCCGCGTGCGGGCCCACGACGTCTACCAGCGCCGTGGGGCGGACCTCGAGCGCGAGCTCCCGGTCACGCTGCGCGAGGCGCTGCTGGGGGCGGAGGTGCCGGTGGCCACCCTCAAGGGCCGGATCCTCCTCACCATCCCCGCCGGGACCCAGGGCGGCAGGACCTTCCGCCTGAAAGGCCAGGGCATGCCCACGATCAAGGACGGCGGCACCGGGGACCTGTACGTGAAGGTGCGGGTCGTCCTGCCGGCCTCGATGAGCGACCCTGCGCGGGACGCGGCCAAGGCGTTCCTGGACCTGGTCGACCAGTCCGATCCGCGCGTCACCAGCTGACGCCTCCAACGACACGCGAACCCCTGAAACGAGAGCCCGGACCAAATGCAGCTCGACCGATTCACCGAGAAGGCCCAGGAGGCCATCGTCACCGCCCAGCAGCTCGCCGAGCGGATGCAGAGCCCCGTCCTGGACGCGGAGCACCTGCTCGCGGCGCTCGTCGGTCCGGACGACGGCATCCCCGCCGAGACGCTCCGGCGCCTGGGCGTGGATCTCGCCGCGTTCCGGGGCGAGATCGCCACGATCCTGTCGAGGCGCGCCCGCATCCAGGGCGGCCAGCTGGGCCTGGACCCGCGCGCGAAGCGCGTCATCGACCGCGCCCAGGACGAGGCGCGGCGGATGGGCGACGAGTACACCAGCACCGAGCACCTCCTGATCGGCGTGGCCGAGGTGGGTGGCGACGCGCAGCGGCTGCTCGAGCAGCACGGCGCAGGCCGCGAGCCGATCCTCGGCGCGCTCCAGGGCGTGCGCGGCAGCCAGCGCGTGACGAGCGCCAACCCCGAGACGACCTACCAGGCGCTCGAGAAGTACGGCCGCGACCTCACGGCCGAGGCGCGCGCAGGCAGGCTCGACCCCGTCATCGGCCGGGACGAGGAGATCCGGCGCGTCATCCAGGTCCTCAGCCGCCGCACCAAGAACAACCCGGTGCTGATCGGCGAGCCGGGCGTCGGCAAGACCGCCATTGCCGAGGGGCTCGCGCAGCGGATCATCCGAGGCGACGTCCCCGAGACGCTCAAGGACAAGCGCGTCGTCTCGCTCGACCTCGGCGCGGTCATCGCCGGGGCCAAGTTCCGCGGCGAGTTCGAGGAGCGTCTCAAGGCGGTCCTCAAGGAGATCAAGGACAGCGAAGGCCGCGTGATCCTGTTCATCGACGAGCTCCACACCGTGGTGGGCGCGGGCGCCGCCGAGGGCGCGATGGACGCGTCCAACCTGCTCAAGCCGATGCTGGCGCGAGGCGAGCTCCACACGATCGGCGCGACCACGCTCGACGAGTACCGCAAGCACATCGAGAAGGACGCGGCGCTCGAGCGGCGCTTCCAGCCGGTCATGGTGGACCAGCCAACGGTCGAGGAGACGATCTCGATCCTGCGCGGCCTCCGCGAGCGCTACGAGGTCCACCACGGCGTCCGGATCACGGACTCCGCGCTGGTCGCCGCCGCCACGCTGTCCAACCGCTACATCACCGAGCGCTTCCTGCCCGACAAGGCGATCGACCTCGTCGACGAGGCCGCGAGCCGCCTGCGGATGGAGATCGACTCCATGCCGGTCGAGCTGGACGAGCTGGAGCGGCGCCGGATCCAGCTGGAGATCGAGCGCGAGGCCCTCCGCAAGGAGACCGACGATGCCTCGCGGACGCGACTCGAGGTCCTGGAGAAGGAGCTCGCCGAGCTGTCCGAGGAGGCCGGCGCCCTGAAGCAGCGCTGGGAGGCCGAGAAGGCGGCCATCGCGGCGATGCGCGAGACCAAGGGCGAGATCGAGCAGCTGGCCGTCCGCATCGAGCAGGCCGAGCGCGAGGCGGACTACGGCACGGCGGCGGAGCTCAAGTACGGACGCTCCCGCGAGCTGGCGGACCGGATGGCCCAGCAGGAGGCGGCCATCGCCGCGCTCCAGGGCCCCGGCGCGCTGCTCAAGGAGGAGGTCTCCGCGGACGACATCGCCGAGATCGTGGGGGCGTGGACCGGCATCCCGGTCACCCGCCTGATGGAGGGCGAGCTCGAGAAGCTGGTCAAGATGGAGGAGCGCCTCCACGACCGCGTCGTCGGCCAGGACGAGGCCATCGCCGCCGTCTCGGACGCCGTCCGCCGGGCGCGCGCCGGCCTCAAGGATCCGCGGCGGCCCATCGGGTCGTTCCTGTTCCTGGGGCCCACCGGCGTCGGCAAGACGGAGCTCGCGCGGGCGCTCGCCCAGTTCCTGTTCGACGACGAGAGCGCCATGGTCCGCATCGACATGAGCGAGTACATGGAGAAGTTCGCCGTCAGCCGGCTGGTGGGGGCGCCTCCGGGCTACGTGGGCTACGAGGAGGGCGGCCAGCTGACCGAGGCCGTCCGGCGGCGCCCGTACCAGGTGATCCTGCTCGACGAGATCGAGAAGGCGCACCCGGACGTCTTCAACGTACTTCTCCAGGTGCTGGACGACGGGCGCCTGACCGACAGCCAGGGCCGGACGGTCGACTTCAAGAACACCGTCGTGATCATGACCAGCAACGTGGGCTCCCAGCAGATCGGGGCCTATGCCGGTCGGCCGGGCGGCCAGGACTACGAGTCCATGAAGCACGATGTCACGGACCAGCTGCGCGGCACGTTCCGGCCGGAGTTCCTCAACCGGATCGACGAGGTCATCGTGTTCCACGCGCTGACCGACGCCGACCTGATCGCCATCGTGGACCTGCTCCTCGCGGACCTGCAGAAGCGCATCGCGGCCAACGAGCTGGCGCTGGAGCTCACGCCGGCCGCCCGGATGCTGATCGTGCGCGACGGCACGGACCCGGCCTTCGGGGCGCGACCGCTCAAGCGGACGATCCAGCGCCTGGTGGAGAACCCGTTCGCGCGGGCGCTGCTGTCGGGGACCTTCAGGCCCGGCGACCTCGTCACGGCCGATGCCGACCCGGTGTCCGGGGCGCTCGTCTTCTCGTCCGAGTCGAACAGCGTCACGGTGGATGCCGGCGACCGGCGGGACGCCCGGGGCTCCGCGTCGGAGCGCACCGCGGCTGCCGCGGGGGCCGGCTCGCCCGGGCGCCGCGGCCCGTTCGAGCTGCCGCCCCTCGACGAGGACAAGGGGCCGAACGGCGGCGGGCTGGTCAACTAGCGCCCGATGCGCTTCGAGGAGGCTGTCCGCCGGCTCGCGACCCTGCCCGACGTCCTGCCCGACGGACCGCGGGCGCTGATCCCCGTGTTCCGCGACGGCGGCGCGCGGCGCCCGAGGCCGTCCTGGGGCGAGGCCGACGCGTCCGCGCGTCCGGCCGCGGTGCTGGTCCTCGTCTTCCCGGACGACGAGGGCGAGGCGCGGCTGGTCCTGACGGAGCGTGCGGACCGGGGCGGCCACCATTCGGGCGAGGTGTCGTTCCCGGGCGGGCGCGCCGAGCCGCACGACGCCGACCTGGTCGCCACCGCCCTGCGCGAGGCGGCCGAGGAGGTGGGCCTGGACCCGCTCGCCGCCGGGGTCCGGGTGCTCGGGACGCTGTCGGTGCAGTGGATCCCGGTGTCGAACTTCACCGTGACGCCGGTCGTGGCCGTGGCGGAGCGGCGGCCCGTCCTCGTCGCGCAGCCGTCCGAGGTCGCCGCGATCCTGGACGCGCCGCTGTCCGCGTTCCTGCCGGACGGCGAGCTGATCCTCGTGGAGCGCGAGATCCGCGGCTGGGACCTGCGCTACGCCGCGTACCCGGTGGAGGGGCTGGGCGTGTGGGGCATGACCGCGCGCGTGCTCGGCGGGCTGGGGGCGTGGCTGGGGCGCGAGGGGGCCTGAACGTTCGGGTGCTACGGGAACCTGAGGTTGCCGCTGCTGGACTCGTGCACCGCGCCACCCCTGTACTCCACGTACACCGTGGTCTCGTAGTAGCCGTCCTTTGAGACATACCAGACGACCCAGACCCAGTCGCCGTCCGACCCGGTGCCGGCGTTGCCGACGACCAGGCGCGATCCCAGCTCGGTCCGCAGCAACACCCACGAGTCGCCGTACGGAGAAGGGCTGGCCGCGAGATAGGCGTCGGCCGCCGCGATCGCCTCGACGGAGGTGATCGCGCCCGGGGGCATGGTCGCCGCCAGAACGGTCGGGGCGATTCGCGGGGTGCGGTACTGGACAACCGCGTCGTACACCGGCTTGTGGGCACAGTCGTCGGCGAGGCAGCCTTCGTCGTGGGCATGCACCCGCAGGAGGACCTCCATCGCCATCGTGACCACGGGTCCGCGGATCAGGCGGTCAGGGCTCGAGTAGCTCATGTAGACCGGCAGCGTCGCGCCACCGTCTGCCGTGGCTCGCAGGCCGGCGGCCGAGCACGCCTTCCACCTGATCCCGTTCGGCGCGGGCGAGCCGAGATCGAAGTCATTGGCGCAGCCCCAGTCGTCCGTGCCGATCAGCCAGCCGCTGATGTAGACGGGCGAATCGTCGGTGGCGGCGGCGAGAGCCGCCTCGGCGCCCCGGCCGACGGGCAGCACGGGCCGGCCGTCGACCGTCGTCGGGAAGGGGACGAGCGGATCGATGTACGGGATGCCGTCGGCGCTCGGGCTCAATTCGGGAGCCGGAGACCCGGACGAGGTGGGCAGCCCCGCGGCCGGGCTCCCCAGCGCGCCCGGCGAGGCGGGCGGTTCCACTGGGTCCCGGCGCCCGCCCGCGCCCACGATGATCGCGAAACCAACCAACACGACCGCCGCGACCCCCAGCAGAGCGCCGCCCGTCGCCCGCCACACCCGTCGGCGCCGGTCGGCGGCCAGGGCGACCGACACGACGTGGGTGTGCGCGAGGTCGTCCTGTGCCTTGGCAAGGGACCGTTCCCAGGAGGCCGCGAGCCGCGCCTCGAGCTCGTCGTCGGTCGGCGGGGTCGTGGACGTCCCAGGAGTCGTCGGCGTCGTCATGCCAATACCTCCCGCAGCCGGGCCAGGCCCAGGCGGAGCAGCGTCTTGGTGGTGTTCTCGGAGACGCCCATCGCCTCGGCGGTCTGCGCCACGGGCAGGCCCGCGAGGTGGTGGAGCACGACGGCGGTGCGCATGCGCGGCGGCAGCGTCCCAACCGCGAGCCGTACGGCGAGGTCGTCCGCCGACGGGCCCGCGACGGCGACCTCGGTGACCCGGCCGTCGAGCGAAACCAACGAGCGGAGGCGGCGGCGGAGCCGGAACGCCTCCCGCGTCTCGATGGCGAGCAGCCAGGCGCGGAGGCTGCCGGGGTCGCGGAGCTGCGAGCGCCTGCGCAGCGCGATCTCCAGGGTGGCCTGGACGAGATCTGCGGCATCCGTCTCGGAGCGCACGAGGTATCGGGCGGCGGCGAGGAGCACCGGGGCGAGCGCGACCAGCTCCCGGTCCCCGACCGCTCCGACCTCCCCGGTCTCCATGCGGAGATCTTCCCCTTCCAGGCTCGTCGCGAACGCAGCCGCTCCGGATCTCATGCCTTCCTAGAGGCCTCGCGGCACCGAAACGGGTGAACGGCCCGCGAGATCGTCCCGGTCCCTACAGCGGCTCGCCCTCCACGTCCTCGGGGTCGGCCCGGAGACGGAC
>Ga0302322_100002195_pt1 | contig 16444 bp, 11 predicted proteins | sample Fen_T0_2_FD_203757 | JGI IMG/M metagenome (GOLD analysis project Ga0302322, IMG submission 203757) | Peat permafrost microbial communities from Stordalen Mire near Abisko, Sweden - Fen_T0_2 | ecosystem: Environmental > Terrestrial > Soil > Wetlands > Permafrost | place: Sweden: Abisko... | reverse complement strand
CCATGGCCTTCATGTCCCCATCGCCCTTGGGGAACTTCTTCGGATCGACAAGCCAGTCCGCGTAGTTGTCCTGCCAGCCATCATCCACCGTGACCCAGGTGAACCCGAGCCGCTTGACCGTGGGCAGCGTCCCGTAGATCTGCCTCGGCTGGACCTCCCGGCCGTAGCCCCAGGCGCACCAGATCGCGCCGAAGGCGCTGTCGGGCGACTCAGCCACCTTGAGCCCCTGGATCGCCATCAACCTCCGGTACTCGGCCAGGGTGCGGAAATGATCGCCCTGGTGGACCGAAATGAAGGTCCGCAGGGTGTGCAGGGTTTCGCCTGGCGCGAGGGACTGTGCTCGCTCCATCCGGATGGCCAAGGTGGCGCGGCCGACCCCAGACTGGACCACCGGCAGGGAAACCAGCTCCGGCTTCGTTTCGAGGTGGCCGACCCCCAGGCCCGCCTCTCGGCTCCACACATCCACGATGGGGGTGCCACCACCATAGTCTGGAGCGTTCATGCCCAGGTAATTCCGCTGATGGAACCCGGGCCGCAACGGCACGACCCAATCCGGGCGGCGCTCGTAGGAGCCGCTCTGGTAAGACCAGAAGGCCGGCCCCTTGCCAGTCGCCTTGGCTTCCAGAGTGTAGGCGTGGTTGGTCCAGCCGTTGACTGCCACATCAGTCTCGCCTATGTTCGTGTAGTCCACATTGAACACGGCCAAGGTGGGGAAGGCCTCATAGATCGTCACGGTGACGGTCTTGGTCAGGGGCGCTGCGACGCCCTTCAGCACCAGGCGTTCCCCTGCCCCGAAGGTGTCGGTGACGCGCTCCCGTCGGTGCGAGACGAGGTCGAACGCCTTCCAGGTGCGCTTCGCACCGGTCAGGGATTCGGAGGCCGTGAAGGGGCCCAGGAGCGTCTCCCTGCCATCAATACGCGCCACCACGCGGCTCCGCATCTGGGCGTCGAACTCGATGCGGAGGTTTGGGCTTTGGAGATCCCATGTGTCGGTGTTCGCCGAGGAAGCTGACTTCGAAATGGATCCCTCGGGCAAGGCGTGAAGCGGCAGGCCGCTGCCTGCCAGCATGAGCAGCGCCAGAGCAAGACGGAATGGAATGGACATGGTGGTTCCTCTTGAGGAGTCAGAGTGAAGAGCGAGGAATTTCAGGACAGTCCAGTCATCGGACGCAGGGTGAGTGATCCGTCTGAATTGAGTTTCTGGTGACAAGCCCAGGTGATCGGGTGGCGCTGTCCCTTGACCTCGAGTTCGGCCTTGAAGCGGAGCCCCTTCCAGTCCGTGCCCTTGGGAAGCGGAAGCAGGGCCTGCCGGACCCCACGGGTCATGGGGTATCCCGGGTCCACGCAACCGCTGACACGTACCTTGCCGTCTTCGCTGAACACGGTGAGACGGAGCACTCCCGGCACGCACGCGATGCCATCATTCACGAGACCGACCACCAGACCGGGATGGCCATCCTTCTCGTAGTGCCAGATCCAGGAAGGCCGGATCTGGTACCCGATGCGGCGCGCGATGCGATCGATGGGTTCAGGGAATGTCTCATAGAAGTCGAGGATGTGACGGGCGGAGATGTCGTGCCAGTGCCAGAGCGACCAGTAGTTGGCCCCCACGTCCATGACGTGGGCGATGACATTTTCCGTTTGGGTGAGCCCTTCCTCCATCAGCAGCGCCTTGGGCTCCGCCGTCGTCATGCCGGCTTCACAGATGGCTGCAATCCAAGGGGGACGGTTGCTCAGGGGCTCGATCTGCTCGTTCTCAATGAAGATGGTGTCCGAGCGCAGCCAGTTGTGAGTCCGGATGGTGCGATCCACCAGCTCGGAATTGCCTACGCGGCTGAAATCCGGCTGGGTGTTGGTCACCAGGGGTGTCTTCGTCCAGATGCCCAGCTGGGTTTCCAGCATCCGCATCCAGGTGCGCTCAGCGGTAACCCCATCCGGAAACGGGTTTCCTTCGTAGGGCCAGGTGTGCCCCTCGCCCCAGAACCCGTACATCATCGTGTCCATGTACTCGATCCGGTCGCTGCCATTCAGCTCCTGGGCCAGCAGTCCGTTCAATTCCAGGAAAGCCGCCTGGTACTCCGGATGATCGTACTGAGGCATCTGGTTAAGTGGCTTCGCCCAGCCTTCCGTGCCCTTCCTTTCCCACTGCCCTTTCAAGGACACGTAGGGCACCTTGGCCATGAGGAACTCGGGCATGCCGGGCTCGGGATGATCGGGATTCTCGAGCATGATCCGGAACCCGATGCGCTTGTGATGCCGCTTGGCCAGGTCGAAGGTGATCTTCCACCCTTCCGGGAAATCGAGCCTCCCTCGGCGCTTCTGGATATCGCGCCAATTGAGCCGGATGTAGATCTTCTGGGCGAAGGGCAGGCTGACCAGGTCCTCGCAATAGCGCTCCAGCGATTGCCCCCCGGTTCGGGGTGGCCAATAGTCCCCGGAAATGTAGACCGTGAGGCCCATCCCGAAATTGGGAACCATGCTCCGGGAGGGCGTGGTGGTCATGACCACACTGCTACCAGGCACCACCTCTTCAGGCTGGTACTGAGGAAAGGGACCCTGGTACAGACGATCCCGCACGGGCAGAGCCGCCCCGAAATCGTGCCTGTCCCAGTTGTGGGCGGGGACAAAGCCATAGGCAGCCTTGGCTCCGAAGCCCGCTGTCAGCGCCGTCGCACCGGCCGCCTGGAAGAAATCCCGCCGCTTCATGGCTGTTTTGCACGCTTCATCACGGCGCGGGCATTTTCGCGGTACAGCTTCTGGAGAATGGCGGGCTTCAGGCCGAATCCATACAGCGGCCAGTGATAGCCGAACTGCTCCACTTCGTAGAAATGCTCATCCTCCGACTCGAGGATCCGGAAGGTGGTGCGGTACATCTCCGCGTCCATCCCCATGTCAGTGCCGTAGAGCAGCCGATCCTGGTAGCGTTCGAAAAACCGCGCCACGTGGCGGGGGACCGGCGCCGTCTCGCCGTAGCGGGCGCCGATGTCGGCGTAGAGGTTGGGATGCCGGTCCAGCATGGAACCCAGGATGGACAGGTCGTAGCAGCAGTTTGCCAGGTGGCAGGCGATGAAGATGGTCCTGGGATGCCTCTGCACGGCCCGGTCCAGGGTGGCGATGACCTGGTCATGGCGAAGCACGGAGGGACTGACCGGGATCTTCCACTCGAAGGCGTTCATCAGGCCGTCGTTGGTCGGGTCCATGGGCTCGTACATCCACTTGTCTTCGCCCACATGCACGTTGATGGGCATGCCCAGGTCCGCACACTTCTCCAGGATCGCGTCCATCCGGGGGTCATCCAGGTGCATGCCACCGGCGTTCTCCTTCAGCCCCCCGCCCTTGTCGGTGATCTCCCCGACCCCCAGGGCCCCGAGCCGATGACAGCGCTCCAATTCGGCCAGGGTAGCGGGCCCGAACCCGGGGTTCTCGAAGTCCGTGAAGTCGAGGCCACACCACCACTCGAACCGCCCGGGGTATTTTCGGTAGCGCTGGATGCCCTCATCGAAGCTCTTCCCGGTGGTGCCGAACAGCACCACGGTCCGTTCGATGCCGACGCTATCCATGGTCTGAACCCAGGTCTCGACGTCGGCTTCCTTTTCCGCGTAGGCGTGGGAATGCATGTCGATGGCCTGGAACCGGGCCTTCTCGACGCGCGTCCGCGGCACCTGGAAGATCGACCGCGGTCGATAGTCCTTGAGGAGCAGCTGATCCGGGGGCGTGGTGGACGGGGGCGCCTGCGCCGGAAGGAAGGCGCTGAGAACGGCCCAGGCAAGGAGGTGTCTGGCACCCAGCCCCGTCCCTGACTTGCCCACGCGTTGCTGAAGGATCGAGCGGATGGTCATGGGGCCTCGCTAAAAGGGGGTCAGTTCCAGCAACAGGTGATCCGTGAAGGCCACGGCCAGGCGGGGCGTCTTCCCGGACATCCCCTCCACCGACCCGAGGTCCCTGCCTTCGCCGTAGTCCTTCACGCGGTAGGTGCCGGGTTTGAGGCCCCGCAATTCCACGTCGCCCTTCCAGGCGCCCTGGGCGAAGAAAGCGTAGTGCATCCGGCCCTCCTTCGCGATGGCGTAGCCTTCGGGAAGATCGGTACCAAGGGCGTACAGATTCAGGAAGGTGCCGCTGGCGAGCCGCTTATCGTTGTAGATGCCGAGCCACTTCCGCCATACCGCATCCTTGGCGGGGCTGAGGTCCACGGGGCCGGATTTGGGCACGATGCCCAAGGGGGGCCACACGAACTTGGTGCCCACCACACCTCCAGTGCCGATGGTGGAGGCGAAGTCCTCGCCGGTCTCCAGCCACTCGTCGCGGCCCAGGGGGGCCATGACGCTCAGTTCCACATGGTCGCCGTACACCGCCGAGGCGGGCCCCAGCAGCGCCTTGTAAAGCTTGATGCGACGCCGCACCTGGATCGCCCCCACGGGATCGGCCGTGACGGCCTGATCCATCCAGGGCAGCCAATCCACCGCCGGCGGCGTGCCGCAGGGGCAGATCTGGATCACCGCCTCGGGCTTGAGGGCGTGGACGGCCTCCAGGATGAGGCGGTAGACCTCCCCCACCGCCTGCGTGGATTCGAGCGGGGACTTGTGGTGATGGCGCGGGTTGTAGCAGGGAGGAACCGCATAGACGTTGTCCATCTTGAAACCGTCGAAACCGTAGTCCCGGGTGAACCTCACGGCCATGTCCCGGAAGTAGGCCTGCACTTCGGCCAGGGAGGGATCCAGCACCGCCAGGTCCCGGACCATGGTCGCGGGCCTGCCCTTGGGATCCAGCACCAGCCATTCCGGGTGGTCGCGCACCACCTGCGACTGCTGGTAGCGATGAGATTCCCCTTTTCCGTTGGCGATCTCGGCGGCGAGGGGGAGCCACCAGAGCTGCACCTTCTCCCCGGCCTGGTGGTATGCATCCACCATCGCCTTCATGGACTCCCCGGGGAAGGTGTCCTGGCGGGGGTTCCAGTCGCCATAGGCATCAAACCAGCGGTCGTCGAGGGTGGCCCAGGTGAGGCCAAGTTCCTTGAGTTTGGGGAGGGCGCCGAGCATCTGCGCCGGGGTGATGTCGAAGCCGTAGCCCCAGCTGCACCAACTGGCTTCGAAGGCCCCCGGGGAGGGCGGCCTGGGCTTCCACCCGGACTGGCCCATGAGGCTGGCCCAGAGCCGCACCGGCTCGTAGAAATCTCCCGCGTGGACGGCAAGGAAACCCCACGGGGAGGACCAGGTTTCCCCGGCCGCCAGGATTCTGGACGGAAAGACCAGGGAGGCATCAACTCTGCCATCCGGGGCCACACGCACCGGCATGGAGCAGGGAACGGAGGCCAGGCAACCCAGCGCCTCCCCGGTGGTGGCGGTCCAGAAGGCGTTGACGGGAATCCCGCCGCCGTAGCCGCCCTGGACCATGGTGCCAAGGAGGTTCTCGCTCTTTCCCGGCCGGAGTTCCAGCACATCATCCAGGCCCCATCCGGAACTGGCCCCCTGGAAGGACCAGACGGGGCTGCTGTTCCGGAAGCGGGTACGGAGCAGCTCAAGGGCCTTGGTGGGCTTCGGCCGGGAGAGCGGGTTGGTCACCCGGATCGAGGCGAACAGGGCCGCGGGTGATTCCTCCCGGACCTCGAGGACCAGGGTCCTGGTCAGAGGGTCCCGGCCGGGGATGGGGATCTCGAGGCGCCGACCATCCTGCCGGGGTTTGGCCCTGCCCAAGTCCAGCACCTGTGGTTCCGACGCCCGAGGGGACTGCGGCTCATCCAGGGAGAGGCGGTTCCCCTCGTGGAGTCGGAAGGCCAGAATGCGGCCCGAGGGGAGCACCTGGAACTCGGCCTGGGAGGTGGCCAGCCGGAGCGGCTGCGAGGCCGCCAGGAAGGCTGCTGCGACAGCCAGGGCCGAGCTCAGGAGACAGCGCCGTGCAGGCAACATGGGACACGTCATGGGACCTCCCTCGACTCCCGGAAAGGAGCCATCAAGCCTTTGCGGAACCCTCGACCTCTTCCTCCATGGCCATCAGGAGGGTGGCGATGATCGCCACGACCATGCCCACCCCCTGCACGGCCAAGGGGACTGTCCTGAAGATGAGCAGCGAGATGACGATGGTGACCACCGGAGCCCCGGCATTGATGAGGGGAGAGACGATGATGGCCCTTCCGTATCGGAAGGAGTAGACCAGCAGCAGCGCCCCCACCGCATTGAGCAGCTGGATCACGGCCGCCAGCCAGGGGCCCTTGAAGCCCCAGTTGATGGCCTGGTGGAAGTCGGTCATCACCCAGGCCACGGGAATCAGCAGCAGGCCCGTGAGGGTCATGTAGAAGAAGATGCTCTCCGCCCTCATGGTCTTGTTGCCGTGGGAGATGACGAAGCCCTGGAGGCCCCAGGCCAGGAAGACCAGCAGGGCCAGGCCCACCCAGAGGAGACCGCCACCGCCATGGCCCTCGGGCGGGGCATAGGCCAGAAGGAGCCCGGCCACGAGAGCCAGCACAATGCCGATCCAGCCCTTGAAGGAGGCCCGCTCCCGGGAGATGACCAGGGCCAGGAGGATGGTCACCAGCGGCGACAGGGAGATGAACGGAAAGACCAGGTAGGCGGGCGCGAGGCGCAGCACCTTGAAGAGCACCAGCTGACCGCCAGCCCCCAGGAAACCCGCCAGGCAGCCGTAGATCACCGAACGCAGGTCCGTCTCCAGCTTCCAGTCCGCCAAGGCCATGGCCACCAGGCAGGGGGGGATCATCGTGAGGGACCACACGATGTAGCCGAGGGTCTCGGGGAAACCCGCCCGAGCAGGAGTATCGATCAGCGCCCCCCACAGGCCCCAGGCGAGGACGGTGATGACCGCATACAGAAGCCAATGATCTTTTCTCATGGGAGCCCTTCCTGGGCGGGCGCGGGGTTCCCGCACGCAGAGGCGTAATGCCCGAGAACTCTGCGAACGGCATGGAGGGCGACGGCCCGGCCCGTGGGCGCGAGGTCTCCGGCCCGCACCGCATCGTACTCATGCGGCCGGTATTGGCTGAGCAGTTCCAGGGGGAGCGGGCCCGCCGTCGCTTCGAAGAGGCGCTGGACTTCCGTCAGGACCGCCGGATCACCCCAGTAATAGCGGGAACGGTCGCTGAGGCTGAAGCGTCGGGAGAAGGCCTGCTGGCCCTCCGAGCCGTGGTAGTGGCTTTTCCAATGAGTGGGATCCTTGAGCATGGCCGCTTCGAGCACCTCGGCCAGCCGCGGGCGGGCCAGGCTGGTGTCCCTGCCATGGAGCTCGCGGGCGATGTCCTCCAGGGCGAAGAGGGCTTCGCGGAGCGCGAAGGTGAGCCAGGGCCCGACCTTGAGGATGGCGAACCGGTCCTCCACCAGGTGGCGCAACGCCTCCGGCGTCTGATAGTCCGTCGAATGGGCTTCATACATCCAGGGCGGCTCGGTGGCGATGGCCTGGGCCAAGGGTGTTGCCAGCTCCCGCTCATAGTCGTGGACAGTGGCGTCGCCGAATTCAACACCGGGCTGGACCACCAGCGCGATGACCCGCTCCCAGGCCGAGCCGAGGTCCAGTTCCTTGAAGGCCGCCTCGCTGATCTCAAGCGTCCGGGCCACATCCACCGCGGGCGTCGGCCGTGGACCGGCGAGTTCATCCACCGACCCGCCGGGGGGCGGGACCTCGGTGCCGATGACGTACACCGGAGGCGGTCCGTCCGGGTGCTGGGAGAAGGTCGCCTCCGCCCGACGGCAGAGCCTGGCCGCCCGCTCCGCGATGAGAGTATCGGGAAGCACCAGCGGGTCATCCCCACAGCGCATGCTGGCATCCAGGTGGAGCTTGTGGAATCCGGCGCGGACATAGGCAGCGACCAGGTCTTCCGCCTTCTGCATGGCGACGGCGGCAGGCTCCCCCCGCCATGGATTGGGACCGAGGTGATCGCCACCCAGGATGAGCCGCTCCACGGGGAACCCGGCCTCGTCCGCGAGGGTGCGCACAAATGTCACAAATGCCGCCGGAGTCATCCCGGTGTAGCCGCCGAACTGGTCGACCTGGTTGCAGGTGGCTTCGATGAGGATGGGGGTGCCGTCGTGGAGGCCCTGCTCCAGAGCGGCGCGCAGGACGATCGGGTGGGCCGAACAGACTGAGTAGATGCCGCGACCCTTCGAGTTCCGACAGTCCTCGCGGAGCCTCAGCAGTTCAGACACGGCCGCTCTCGGCCATGAACATCCTCAGTTTCTGCTTGATCAGTTCGCGCACATCCCGGATCGCGGGCGGGAAGATGTTCCGGAGGTCGATGTCCGTCGTGGACTGGATCTCGCGCTTCACGCCCTTCACGAAGGCATCCTTCGTCTCGGTAGCGACATTGACCTTGCAGATGCCCCGGGCCACGACCTCCCGAATGGCCGCTTCGCCCACACCGGAACCGCCGTGCAGCACCAGCGGAATGTCGGTGAGTGAATGGATCGCAGACAGGCGATCCATGTCGAGCGATGGCGTGGCCGAATAGAACCCGTGAGCCGTGCCGATCGAGACCGCCAACGCGTCGATGCCGGTCTCCTGGACAAACCGGGCGGCTTCTTCGGGGTCGGTCCTGCCCGCGGGGTTGGCCTCCTGGCCCAGCTTGGCGACGAAACCCAGTTCCGCTTCCACGTTCGCCCCGGTGCGCTTGGCCATCGCCACGGCCCTCCGCGTCGTGGCGATGTTCTGGGCCAGGTCCTTTTCACTGGCATCGATCATGACGGAGTCGAACCCGGCTTCGAGACAGGCCTCGACCAGGTCCAGGGAGAGCGCATGATCCAGGTGGATCCAGGCTTCGACCCCGTAGTGCTGGATGGCGGCCCGCCCCATGGCCAGGGCCACGGGGAGTCCGAGGTAGTCGATCGAGCTGCGCGTCAGCTGCAGGATGATGGGCTGCCGGAGGTCCGCGGCGGCCTCAAGCACGCCCCGGAGGGTCTCGGCGTTGTAGAAGTTGGCAGCAAGTAGCGCCGTCTTCCGATCCCGGGCCTCGTGGAGCTTCTCCCTGAGCGTCATCCTAGGATTCATAGTGGAAGCGCTCCCTGGCGATGGCCATGACTCCGGCCCGATCGGTGAAGGCCCCCGTGCCGCCGGCTGCCGTAGTTGATACGGCGCCCATCAGGTTGGCGAATCGAAGGCACGCCTCCGTGTTCTCCCCGGCCAGGAAGCAGGAGATGTACCCGGCATCAAAGCTGTCCCCAGCACCGATGGCGTCGACGACATCCCGGTTCAGGAAGGGCGGACACGAATGGATTCGGCCACCCGCCATGGCCTGGGAGCCCTGGTTCCCCTGCTTCACGACCACGGTATGCGCGAAGGGTTGCAGCGAGGCCAGCGCCGCCTGAACATCCGCCTTCCCCGTCAGGTGCAGGAGCTCCTGCTCGTTGGGCAGGAAGACATCCACGTAGGGGAGGATGTCGGGCAGGTCGAGATCCCAGGCTTCCGCCGGGTCCCACTGGGGATCGAACGACGTGGTGAGACCGCATTCCTTCGCGAGCCGGAACAGATTGCCCACATCGCGCCGCAGCCCCGGCTGGAGGAACACCGACGCGAAGTGGAGGTGCCGGGAGGTCCGCAGCCGGTCGACCGTGATTTCAGGAAGCGTCAGGTGTTCCATCGCCCCCATGTAGGTGACCATGGCCCGGTCTTCACCCCGGTTGAGGACGATCGTGGCGCCCGTGGCATGGTCGGAGGTCCGGCGGATCATGGCCGCATAGACCTTCCGGTCGCGGAGGCAATTCACGGCCAGGTCGCCGAACAGGTCCTCGCCCACTTTTCCCAGGAAGGCGACTTTGGCACCGATGCTGCTCAGGTTGCTCGCGAAGATGGCCGAGGAACTGCCGAGGGTGAGGGTCATCGCCTCAGCCAGGATCTCCTTCCCGACCACGGGCAGTTGCGGCAGGCCATTGAGGATCAGGTCGACGTTCAGTTCGCCGACCACGAGGACGTCAAATTGGGGTGTCATGTCGACTCCGGTCATACCTGGGCTCAAGGACGGGAGACGATGGCGGGTAGATGGTGACGCCCTGCACGACGCGCGAAATGCTGCCTGAAGGAGAGGGGTTATCCGGGCTGAGCCCGAGGACGATGGCCCGGTGCACTCCGAAGGCCTGGGCGGCGAGCACGCCGCAGATCGCCCGTTCCTCGTCGCTCAGGAGGCCATCAGGGTCCAGGGGGATCGTCGCCTCCATGGCCAGATGCGGCGCCAGCCCCTCTCCCACGCCCAGCCGGAAGGCGCCCGGGACCCCGAAGCGGATCTCCTGCACGAGATCCTGTTCATAGGCCTGGTGGCCCTTCCGTCCCGAGAAGAGGAAGACGAGCAGCGTGGATTCATCAATGGCGGCTTTCGGGCCATGCCGGAACCCGAGAAACGAATCGTAGGAACAGATCACCGATCCGTTGGTCAATTCCTGCACCTTGAGGTGGCATTCCCGCGCGGCGCCCTTCAGCGCCCCGGCCCCAAGAAAAATCGCCCGCTTGATGTCGAGCCGGGCGATCCGATGGAAGAGCTCGCCGTTGCCGGATAGCATGTTCCGGGCCGCCGAGGCGAGCCTCCGGACCCGCCCTTCCGCCGCTCCGATGTGCTCCCAGTCCGTCAGCAGCCATCCCGTCAGCGCCATTCCGGTGAAACTGCCCGTCATGGCCAGGCCTTTATCGTCGGCTTCCTCGGGAAGCACGAACACGGCGCGGGGGTTCTTCGTGGGGTGGTTGGCCAGGCCGCCCTCCGGATTGCACGTGATGATGAGGTGGCGCAGATCCGTGAGGCTTTCGTCCGCGCGCTCCACCGCCGCGATGCTCTCGGGGCTGTTCCCGGACCGCGCGAAGGAGATGAACAGCGTCGGGACCTTGTGGGCGAAGCACTCTTCCGGGTTGGTCACGATGTCCGTGGTCGGAATGGCACGGACACACCGCCTGGTCCCGCGGCTCATGTGGCCCTGCAGGAGCTCCCCGATGAAGGCCGAGGACCCGGCTCCCGTGAGGATGATCTCCCGCTGGGGGGACCGGAAGGCTTCGGACAGGAATGCGGCCAGCTCGCCTTCTTCCTGCCGGAGACGGCTCCAGATCTTCAGCCAGAGGTCCGGTTGTCCCAGGATCTCGGGGATCGTGTACGCCGCGCCGAGGGTGGCGAGGGCCTTCGAATCGAATTCAGAAAATGCGGCTTGCATGCCCTAGGGCTCCTCATTACTCGTGTCTCAAACGACCAGAGAGATGGCTTGGTGGCGTGGTCAGAAGCGGTAGCTTCCCATCAGGCTGAAGTAGGCTGGACGGCTGGGGTTGGTGGGCCCCACATCCAGGTTGGGATTGCTCCGCCACTCGGTGAAAGTGTAGTGCAGCGATACCGACCAGTGCTTCGACACGTCATAGCCCGTGCCAATGCGCCACCCCAGCTTGATGTGCTGATCGGACGGATAGAGGCTCGGGTCGCCACCCTGCTGATCGGCCTTCCAGATGTGGAAAGAGGGGCCCACCCGGACCGTGATGGGCAGCGAATCCCAAGGCTGATAGACCAGATCCGCTCCCAGCCGGGGGCTGGTGAGCGCGAACGAAGGCCGGTCGACCGTCCCCCCGGTTGCCGGGAAATGAGCATAGCCGAGGTAGGCCTGGATTTTCGGCCCGAAGTTCTCGGGGCTGAACAGGGCCCCGGCCTCCACGGTGTACCCACCACTCGTCTTCTGAGTGAGGTCGACCGTGTTCCCCTGGTTGATCAGCGCCCCGCCGGAGAGCACGAACTGCGTGTCCCCGGCCTGCGCAGCGGCAGACAGGCCCAGGGCGATGGCCCCCGCGAGCAAGACATTCGAAATGTGCATGGTCGTCTCCTCTTGGCCTAGAACCGAATGCCCGTGTCAAGCGTGATCAGCCGGCCACCGATACGACCGGTGCCCACTGTCGAAAGATCGTCTGCCGCCCGCCAGCCATGCCCGGTGTACTGCGAAGGCTGCCCGGCGGTATCCATCAGACTCGTGCCGCCCAGACCATAGGGGCCCATGGGTTTGGTGTTGAAGACGTTCGAGACGTTCACATCACAGAACCACTTCACGGTCCTCATGAGTGAGACTTCGAGGTTGTATTTCAACCCGATGGTGGTCAAGTCCGTGTTGGTCGACCGGCCACCGTCGGCCGCGATGGCCAGGGAGTTCGGCAGGCCTCCGGTGTTCTGGACGGAAGTGTCGTTGTACCCAGGGACGGTCGGGAACGGGATGTTGTAGTTGATCCACCGGGTCTCTGGCTTGCCGCTGGTGTAGTTGGCCCGCAGCGTGATGTTGGACTTCACCTTCCCAGAGGTCACATCGAACACGACGAACAGGTTGAGGTTGTGTTCCGGCGTGCGCTGGGTGATGGGGTCGAACTGATTCCGCGTGAACAGGGTGTTGTAGTAGTCGCGGAAGTTGACTAGCTGGCTTGTGGTCCGGTCCGGGTTGTCGAGCGAGGGCCGGGTGTTCGCCATCATCCGGGCGAACGTGTAGTTCCCGTAGAGGCTGACGCGCCGGTTCAGCGGCACCATCCATTCAAGCTCCAGGCTCTTGTAGGTGCGCTCCGAATCAGGATCATTCCTCAGCACCCGCTTGAAATTCGGTGAGCCGGACGGATCCGTGTAGGCCTCCCCCGGGAAGAAGTCGAAGAGGTTCGACCAGGTCTTGTAGACCCCCGTCGCCCGCCAGTAGCCCCCGGTCGAGTAGGACCGGCGGAACCCTACGGTGATCTCGCTGGAGACGGGGTTCTTCCAGGACTTGTCGATCGTGAAGGTGTCGCCCGCGAAGGTGCGGGAAACGGCCGTGTAGTTGTTCTTGTCGAGGAGCTGGCTGTAGGACACATAGTTCGGAGTCGCCGACCCCTGGCTCCAGTAGTACACGGTCTGGTCGCCCAGGCGCCCGTGGGCCATGGGAAGGAACAAGGACCCCGGGGAGCTGGCCTGGAATTGTCCGTAGGACACGTTGATGAGGCGGGACTGATCACCCGCAAGGTCCCACTTGTACTCAAACCGCGGGTTCAGGTGCCCATAGGAGACGAAGGTGCTGAAGTCGTCGTTCACCTTGAATTTGTCGTACCGCATCCCGAGCATCACGCTGTGGTTGTGGTTGATGGTCCAGAGATCGTTGATCCAGAAGGCCTGCGTCGTCTTCTGGAAGTTGCCGCCCTCGGCGCCGGTTCGGCTCACCCACGTGGGGATGAGACCAAGACCGCCCGGGAAGTGGTTGTCCGACCCGGGGGCGCCGACGCCCGGATTCACGAGCCCGTCATTCAGGACGGGCGTATTCCCAAGAGTCGGGTCCAGGTCATGCAAGGTCGCCGTCGCGGCATTGTAGACGAGGTATTCGCCAGTCAGGGGATTCTGGCCCGGCACGATGTACTGATCCTTGGCGGCACCCACCTGGATGCCCCATTGGAACTTCTCCTTGTCGAACCCGATGTCCACCTGGTGGGAGCTGTCGCCGTGGGTGAGCACATGGGAGTAGTTCACGATCGTCGAGTCATTCAGGATCGTATCGCCCTTGTCCGCGTTGTACCCGTTGATGTTGTAGGCGACTCCGCCGGAGGCATAGCCGTCCAGGAGGCTCGTCACAGCCGATCCGTCAGCATGCTCGCCGGGGATGTAGGTGGCCCAAATGGGCGGGAACCCCGGGCTGTACGGATGGGGCCAAGTGCGATAGGTATGGCCAATCCGGGCCTCGAGCACACCCGCGCTGCCGATCAGGCCCTTGTAGCCCAGGTTCCAGAGGTGGTGGTGGTAGTTGTCGGTCGCCGAAGAAGCCACATTGTCGATGCGGCCGAAGCGGGGCAGGCCCCAATAGGCGGTGCTGTCGTTCTGGGTGTAGTTCCACTCCAGGCTGTGCTCTGGATTGATCTGAGCGAAGATCACGAACTGGTGGAACTTCGACTTGTCCGCGAGCGTATCCAGGCCGCCCAGGGAATAGGTGTTGGCTGGGGTGATCCCGGTGCCGGGGACGTAGGTGAATGTCGATTGGCTGGCCAGCCCGTTCAACGTGGTAAGGCCGACCGTGGAGGTATAGGAGGTGGTCGGGGTCTGCTGGGTCCCATACGCAAACGTGATGTGATCCTTCCAGATCGGGCCCCGCAGGGAGAACTCATAGACCCGATTGGGGAAATCGTCGTTCGGATAGACGGGGTCCCCCGCGGAGCCGTCGCGGCGCGGGTAAGACGTGTTGTTGTCCTGCCAATAGTTCTTGCGGTATTTGATGCGGGCGGTTCCCGTGAACGTGTTGCTGCCGCGGGTGGTCACGATGGAGACGAGCCCACCATCGGTGTTGCCGTAGCGGGCGTTCAGGGGCGACTGGATGACCGCCATGGTCTCGACCATGTCCATGAGCGTCGTCAGCTCGTTGAGATAGCCGCCACCTTCTTCGGTGATGTTCAGGCCATTCTGGATGACCTTGGTGCTGTGCTGGATGCCGCCCCGGATCGAAATGGCATCGTCTCCGTAACCACCGACATTGGGATCCAGGATGCCCGTGATCCCCGGCGATAGCACGAGAATCGAATCCAGCTCCTGGCTGGCGAGCTGATTGAGGTTCTCCATGGAATAGATCGAAGCCGTCGTGGTCGAGGTCTTGTCCACCTGGGTGGCGATGTCGATGACTTCCACCGTCACCCCCTGTTCTACGACCGGACTGAGGATGACGTCCTGCCGGGCCGTCTGCCCCGGCACAACCTGGAAATCCCCTTTGACGGTGTTGAAGCCAGGGGCCGAAACCGTGATGGCGAAATGCCCATTCGGCAGGAGTGAGATCCGGTACTGGCCCTTTTCATTCGTGGTGGTGGTCCGTTCCCCCAACAGGTTGGGAGAAGTGAGGCGCACCACGGCGCCCACGATGGGTTTCCCAGCCTTGCTGGAGATCTGACCCACCGCCGTCCCGGTCGTCTCCTGGGCCGTCAACTGGGTGGCGGCGAGGAGCAACAATAGTGGAGTGAACCTGCTTCGGTGCAACATGGACCTATCTCCTTTTCCTGATCACGCTGCTCAGATCTTCACCACAAGGCCGAACTCGAAGACGAACCCGCGATGGGTGCTCTCCAAAAGAGCAGGGCTCTGGCCTGTGTAGGTGAAGGGTTTGTAGTCGAAGTGCGTGGTGCCGATGTTGCGGACGGTGAACTCGAACTTGAGGTTTTCAGAGAGAGGCACTCCCACGCCGGCGAGCAGTCCAACGCCGGGCTTCATCTTGTCTTTCACGAAGGCCCACCCTTCGTAGTAGTCGTTCCCGGGCACGCTGGGATCCGGGACCGCCGTCCCCGGCGCCGCTCCGTACATCGGGATGAGCGTGCCACTCATCTGCGCGCTGGTCTTGTAGAAATCCAGACTTGCCCCTGCAAACCAATACCAGCCCTCAAACCTCGGGAGCGCATCCGAATAGACGCCTCGCAGGCTGAAGCCCTGGCTCTGCTCTTTCCGGAAATCGATCGAATTCGTCTTGCTCAGGTACAGGGTCTCGCCCGAAAAAGTGGTGACGGGATTCTGAGGGTCGTAGTAGACCGTCCCGCCCGTGGGCATGACATCGCGGTCCTGACCACTGAAGTGGTCGAATCCAAGCTCCAGGGTGAAGGCCCGGGCGCCGCCCAGAGGGAACCGACTGGCCACGGCGAAACCAAAGGCCTGATTGCTGTGCTGGTCTCTGCTCAGGTCGCCAGCGGTAAGGCCACCCCGGATTTTGAAATCAAACGTCGGACCACCGTCAGCCGCTGCCAGCGGCAGCACCGCACAGAGGACCCCCGGGAGAAAGCGCCAGGGAAGAGATTGGTTGACCTTCATGGGGTGGCCTCCGTGAGCAGGCGAATGGAGTGGGCAGGGGGTGGATGGGGGAACGCGAGGGATCTGGAGTGTGAAGCTGGGAGAGAGGGTTTTGTTGAGGCCGAAGCGCCATCGTAACAAAATCAGGTATCTTTTTTGTTCATTCTTGAAGCATTTGTAGCAGTATCGCTCATAATCAGACACTGTCAATTTGTTCTTTGTGCTATTTTTGATCCATGCGCCAAGAAGAACGCCTCGGTCTCATCCTTGATCGGCTCTCCAAGAAAGGCAGCCTGGGGGTTGCCGACCTCGCGGAGGAATTGGGCGTTTCCACGGCCTCTGTGCGTCGGGATCTGGAACTGCTCGAGGAGCAGCACCTGCTGTCCCGTACTCATGGGGGCGCCGTGGCCAACTCCCTGGCCTACGAACTCCCCATGCGCTACCGGGGAGGCCGCCAGAAGGAGGAGAAGCGCCGGATCGCCGCCATGGCTTTGTCGCGCCTGGGCGAAGGCGTGGTTTCCCTGGGACTCACCGGCGGGACGACCACCACGGAAGTAGCCCGTGCGCTGGCCGGCCTCACCGGGCTGACGGTGGTCACCAATGCCCTCAACATCGCCTCTGATTTGGCCATGCGCCCGAACCTGAAACTGATCGTGACCGGTGGAACGGCCCGGAGCGAATCCTATGAACTGGTGGGCCCTCTGGCGGAGGCCAGCCTGGAAGGTCTGCACCTGGATCTCGCCA